>Ga0193743_1000259_pt1 | contig 42325 bp, 44 predicted proteins | sample L2c2metaG_FD_143038 | JGI IMG/M metagenome (GOLD analysis project Ga0193743, IMG submission 143038) | Soil microbial communities from a riparian zone of the East river system, Colorado, United States - L2c2 | ecosystem: Environmental > Terrestrial > Soil > Riparian zone | place: USA: East River... | reverse complement strand
GGAGAGCGACTCATTCCGGTGTCTCTCGAGCTCGGTGGAAAGTCGCCGAACATCGTGTTTGCCGACGCTGACTTCGATGCTGCGGTGGCGGGTTCGATCAAGGCCTTCACCACACTCGCCGGGCAGATCTGTTCCAGCGGAACCCGATTGTTGGTCGCGGAGGAGATTCACGACAAGTTCGTCGAAGCGCTGAAAGTTGCGCTGACAGCGGTCATACCCGGGGAGAGTTATGGGTCCATCACGACCGAGGACCAGTTTCACAAGGTGCTGTCGTACTTCGACGTCGCCACTGAAGACGGAGCCACGTTGGCAGTCGGCGGCCACGCGACGGGCGAAGGCTGGCTGATCGAGCCGACCGTCTACACCGGTGTCACCAACGACATGCGGGTCGCGCGGGAGGAGATCTTCGGACCCGTTCTCGTTGTGATTCCCTTTCCTGGAGACGAGGACTCAGCCGTTGACTTGGCCAATGACAGCGAATTCGGACTCGCGGCTGGTATCTGGACCCGGGATGTCAGTCGTGCACATCGTGTTGCAGCCAAGCTCGAGGCCGGGCAGGTCTATGTCAACGGCTGGCAGGCAGGAATGCTCGAGGGGCCGTTCGGCGGTTTCAAGAACAGTGGTTTCGGCCGCGAGAAGGGCGTGGAAGCGCTGCACCACTACACCCAGACCAAGTTCGTGGTCGTCACTCTCTGAGCCCACGCCGCGGATCCCCTTATGGAGCAAGCCCTTCGGCATACCCGATGACGCCCGCGTTGCGGCGGTCCACATCACTTCGCGGAGCGCATCGCTATTGACAGCACTGCCCCGAGTAGACATCATGAAAATGGCACGGCGTTCCGTTGAGTGGAACACACTCTGCCTGGGGTGCGAAGTGCGCCCCGAACCGAGAGGACGATCGTGGGGCTTACCGCTGCCGAACTGCGCGCCCGCGCAGTTCCATGGCCCAAGGGCAACTACTACGAGGACTTCACCCCCGGTCGCGAGTTCGACCATCACTGGGGGCGAACGTTGACCGAATCGGACAACATCCTGTTTTCGACTTTGACATCGTTCTACAACCCGTTGTACTTCAACTGCGCGTATGCCAGAGCAGAGGGTTACGAACGTGGGGTCGTCAATCCGATGCTGTTGTTCCTCACGGTATTCGGGCTCTCGGTCGAAGATCTCAGCGAGGCTGGGGTGGCATTTCTCGGCGTCGACGAGCTCACCTTCCATGGCCCGGTCAGCCCGGGCGATACGGTCATGGCTCGCAGTACCGTGCGCTCGGCGCGTCGGTCGTCAAAGGATCCGCGTCAAGCGATCGTGACGTGGCAGACCGAGGGGTTCGACCAGGACGGGCACTTGGTCATCGACTTTCTGCGGACGAATCTCGTCAATTCCCGGGAGGGGCCGTCGTGACCAGCGCCCTGGAACGGGGTATCGAAAGTTCGTGGTACTTGAGCGATGAGCGACGGGATCTCCAAGCGCTTGCTCGGGAGTTCACGCACAAAGAAGTTCTGCCGTTGGCCAATGAACTCGACCCAGTGCAGGGAGTGATACCAGATTCACTCCGCGACAAGATGGCCGCGATGGGATTCTTCGGCATCTTGATACCCGAAGAGCTGGGCGGCCTTGGTTTGGGGGCTATCGAGTACTGCCTGATCACCGAAGAACTTGCCCGCGGTTGGATGAGCGTGGCGAGCCTCATCGCCCGAGGCAACGGTCTTGCCTCCTCAGGGTTCAGCATTGAACAGCAGAAACGATTTCTTCCACGAGCGGCATCCGGAGACTTCTTGGGGGCTTTCGCATTGTCCGAGGCGGAGGCCGGTTCCGACGTCGCCGGCCTTCGTTGCAACGCACACCGTGACGGCAATGACTGGGTGATCAACGGATCGAAGATGTGGTGCACGTTCGCCGATGGTGCTGACTACATCACGCTGTTCGCCCGGACGGAACCCGTGATCGACCCTGCACGAAGGCATCTGGGTATCAGCGCATTCCTGATCGAAAAGGAACGGGGCACCTTCCCCGATGGCATCCGTGCTACGCCGATCAGAAAGATCGGATATCACGGATGGAAGACGTGGGACCTGTTCTTCGACGATTTCCGCCTCCCAGCCGGCGCTCTGTTGGGTGAGGAAGGTCGCGGTTTCTATCTGGCGCTGACACATCTAGACATCGCACGCGTCCATACCGCCGCGCGATCGATTGGTCTCGCCCGCGCCGCGCTTGAAGACTCGATCGCCTATGCGCACGATCGCAGGCAGTTCGGTTCACCCATTGCAGACTTCCAATCGCTTCGCTTCAAGATCGCGACCATGGCTACCAAGATCGAGGCGGCACGATCACTGATGTACCAAGTCGCCGACGACATCGACAACGGCCGCCCCTGTAGCACGCGGGCATCCATGGCGAAACTCTTCGCGAGCGAAATGGCCGAACGAGTCACCAGCGATGGCCTGCAGATTCATGGGGGCGCGGGTTACACCAACGACTTTGCCGTCGAGCGACACTGGCGAGATGCGCGGCTGACCAAGATCTTCGAAGGGACCTCCGAGATTCAGCTGCGCATCATTTCCGACGCCCTTCTGGGGAGGTCCTGATGGCCATCACGGCAACCGACAACTTCTTCGACGACTTCGAGGTCGGGGCGGTATATGCGCATGCGCGCGGACGCACTGTGACTGAAATGGACAATGTCCTCCTCACGCTGATGGTGATGAACACCGCACAAGGGCATTTCAACGAAGAATCCATGGCCGACACCAAGTTTGGGAAAAGGATCGTCTTCGGTGGCCTCACCGCCGCCATGGTCATCGGGTTGGCGTCTCAGGACACCGCTGAAAACGCCATCGCGGAACTGACGCTGGACAAGGTGCGATTTACCTCGCCGGTCTTTCACGGAGATACCCTGCACGCATTCACCGAAGTCCTCGACACGTGGTTGGATGACACTCGCGCGGATGCGGGCGTCGTGAAATTCCGACACTACGGTGTCAATCAGCGCGATCAGATGGTCTTCGAAGGCGAACGCACCGTACTGATCAGGCGTCGCCTCGTCACAGTCGAATCGCCCTCGACATGAGTAGGGGTTCCCTCGACGGGCTCAGGGTCATCGACTTGACGACGCAACTCTCGGGCCCATACTCCACGATGGTCTTGTCAGACCTCGGAGCGGATGTCATCAAGGTCGAACCGCCTGACGGTGACGCGGTTCGTCAGCAAGGCCCGTACCACAGTCAAGACGTCACACGGGCATTCGGCGGATACTTCCAGAGCATCAACAGGAACAAGCGAAGCCTTGTCGTGGACCTCAAAACCGAAGCAGGAAGGGATGTCTTGCTGAGGCTGGTCGAGACAGCCGACGTCTTGGTAGAGAACTTCCGTGTCGGTGTGATGGAACGCCTGGGGGTGCCGTACGAGCGCCTCTCAGAAGTCAATCCAAGACTGGTGTACGCGGCACTGAGGGGGTTCGGTGATCCACGGACCGGTGAAAGCCCGTATTCGACGTGGCCTTCGTACGACGTGGTCGCGCAGGCGATGGGCGGGTTGATGGGGATTACAGGTCCCGATGTCGATCATCCGACGAAGGTGGGGCCAGGTGTTGGTGACGTATTCCCGGGCATCTTCACCGCGGTGGCCGTGCTCGCTGCGCTCCGGCATGCGGAGAGGACCGGCGAGGGCCAGTTCGTCGACGTGTCGATGTACGACTCGGTCGTTGCGTTGTGCGAGCGGATCATCTATCAACATTCGTACACCGGTGTCGTGCCGAAACCGCAGGGTAACGGAAATCCTCAGTTCTGCCCGTTCGACTTGTTTCCCGCTGCGGACGGTTTCGTGACGATCGCGGCTCCTCGTGACCATCAGTGGGATCTGTTGTGCAGGTTGATCGGTAGACCCGAGCTGAGCGCCGACGAGCGATACGCCACCAACACCGCGCGAGTGAGGCACGCTCAGGATGTTCGAAATCTCCTGTCCGAGTGGACACGAAGCAGAACTGTCACGCAGATCCTGGACGTCCTTGGCGGACATGTGGCGGTCGGTCCCGTACACGATGCAGCCGACCTGTTTCATGATCAGCACGTCGCTGCCAGAAATATGATCGTCGAGATGGAACATCCCGGCGTCCCGCAACCTCTCGCAGTCGTGGGACGACCGATGAAGTTCACCCGGACGCCGGGGCCGGCGCCACAACGCGCCCCATTCTTGGGTGAGCATGGCGACGAAGTGCTCACCTCGCTCGGGTATACCGCCGCTCAGATTTCGGAGTTGCACCGTGTGGGCGCGGTGGGCACACAGCGTGATGGTGGCGTGGAATCAGGCCGAGTCACTGTGGGTTAGACGCGCAACCATGCGGGCAGCGAGTCGGCTGGCTACCAACGATCCCAGTGAATGTGCTCGGCTTGGGAACTCCTGGGTCCGGGCTTGAACTCGGTACCGATCGTGTGAGCAACCGGAATGAGCGCCGCCTGCGTCACCTTCTCATACGAGATCCCGAGCACGGCGGCAGCGTCGCGTTCGTGGGCCAGGTGCAACGACGTCCATGCCGTTCCCAAGCCCCTGGCGCGGGCGGCGAGCATGAAACTCCAGGTCGCGGGCAGTATCGATCCCCACGCTATGGCTCGCCAAAGGTGAGGAGCGTATTCATACCGGCCTTCGATGCACGGGATGACCAGGACCGGCACCTCCTGGAGGTGCTCAGCCAGGTAGGTAGCGGACTTCATCACGGCCTCCTGTCCGGGAGGGGCCGACGGCGGCTCGGTCTCGTTTTTGGATTTCCGGTACAGCTCGGCAAGAGCCTTCTTTTGGTCGGCGTCGGTGACTACGACGAAGTGCCAGCCCTGCTGGTTGCCACCGGTCGGTGCTTGGAAGGCGAGATCGAAGCACTCCTCCAACAGTTCCCGCTCGACGGGGCGCGACAAATCGAGGCGTTTGCGCACTGTGCGGGTAGTCGACAACAGCTGATCCGGCGTTAGGTCAAGCGTCATGTGTGCATGCTCCTCGTTTGGCGCGTCAAAATGTCCATAATCCGATGGTGTGTAAGAGTCACTAGAAACAACAAGTGACTTGCATGAGTATTCCTGCGGTGGTTTGAATGAGGACGCGCCCATCGAGTGTTGCGGCGCGACCGCACCGCGTGAGGACGGCGCCGGCTCAACCTGGCGGCCGTGCCCTCGATGAAGTCGGACAGAATTGAACCGCCCCGGATCCTGAAGACCTATCCGCGCCACAACCAGAAGACCGCGATCCAGTTGCCGGACTCACAGATCGCGTGTCAGTTCGCGTTTGATTCCATCCACGCGCCTTCGATCTTGGTGGCGGCCGCGATCAGCTGCTCACCCCACTTCGGAACGTGTCGCCAGTCGTAGCGGTCCTGCGGCATTGAAATGCTGATGGACGCAACCGCATAGCCGTCTCGTCCCCGGATTGGACATCCGATCGCGCATACTCCGGGTCGGTTCTCTGCGGTATTGAGCGCGTACCCGCGCTCACGTACCTCGTCCAGCTCGAGCCGCAATGCTTCAGGATCGACAGTGGTGCGGTCTGTCATCTTGAGCAGCGGGCGTGACAGCACGTCGTCGACACGTTGTTCCGGCCAGAATGCCAAGATGGCCTTTCCGGAGGCACACGAGTGAAACGGAAACGTCGCGCCAAGGGGGTTGTAGACGCGAACAGGCTGGGTCGAATCCACCCGATCCAGGGTGACCACGCCCTGTGTGCCGCCGGGCACCGCTAGGTGGATGGCTTCAGCGGTCGTTGCACCGAGCTCCCGCATCAGAGGCATCGCGACGTCTCGCAGGAGGGTGCTCTTCCCGGCGCGCTGACCGATGGTCCACACATGGTGCGTCAATTCCCAACGGGTTCGTTCGGAGCCCGCATGTTCCAACCATCCGGCTTGAGCCAACGAGACCAGAGTCCTTTGCACGGTCGACTTCGGCAGCTTGAGCATCCTGGCAAGCTCGCCCACGCCAATGGGCTGGTGTTCTGAGACAACCTCCAGCATTTGAAGTCCCCGAATGAGACTTCTCATACCTCCGCCGTCTGCCGCCGTTCCCTCGTCGGCGTGCAACTCCTCCGTCATGGTTCTGTCGTACCACATAACGGCACGCCAATCCAGTAAGTGGGGCGAGGCGGCATGTCAGTTCGCCCCATTGACACCGTGCGGGGCCGATGACAATCTCAGACGTGCCATATTTCGGTCATGTATGCCACCGCATGGCACAAGACGTCGTTCCCGCAGCCCGCTTCTTCAGCGCATTTGAAAGAGGATTCCATGCCACGCCCCTATCGTCCCCGACGCTCCTGCCTCGCAGTTCCCGGCAGTAGCGAGAAGATGATCAAGAAGGCACAGACCCTGCAAGCAGATCAGATATTCCTCGATCTCGAAGACTCGGTTGCTCCTGCCGCGAAACCCGGTGCGCGCGCAAATGTCATCGCCGCGCTCCGTGATGGAGCTTGGACGGGTAAGGCACGGGTCGTGCGGGTCAACGACGCCGATACGAAGTGGGCCTACGACGACGTCATCAGTGTCGTGACCAACGCCGGCGAGCATCTCGACTGCATCATGTTGCCCAAGGTGGAGAAGATCGCACACATCCTTTGGCTGGACGTACTGCTCAATCAACTCGAGATGTCGTTGGGCCTTCCTCGTGGTGGTATCGGCATCGAAGCGCAGATTGAAGGGCCTGGTGGGCTCAGCGACATCGACGCGATCGCGGCGGCCACGCCCCGCCTCGAGACGATCATCTTCGGCCCGGGAGATTTCAGTGCGGCAATGAACATGCCACAACTCACAATCGGGGGAGGGGACCTCGACCACGGCCCCAATCCGTTCGATCACGTACTCATGGATATCGCCGTTGCCGCACGCAAGCACGGGGTTCAAGCCATCGACGGTCCGTTCGCAAAGATCCACGATGTTGACGGATACCGCACCTACTGCGAACGCGCCGCCGCGTACGGATTCGACGGAAAGTGGGTGCTACATCCCGGCCAGCTCGAGGTGGCCAATGCAGTGTTCTCTCCACCACAAGAGTCCTACGACAAGGCAGAGCTGATTCTCGACGCGTACGCCTACTACACCTCCGCCGCCGGCGGATCTGTGGGTGCCGTCATGCTCGGTGACGAGATGATCGACGAGGCGAGCGCGAAGATCGCTCTGTCGATGGCTACGCGTGGACGACGACTGGCGATGAAGCGAACCAGTGTCTTCACACCGCCAGCCTCGGCTGTCTAGATGAACGCAGCCATCACGACGACTGGGCTTGTCAGAAGTTGCGGCGCAGCACGTCTGCGGCGTCACGCCAACCGAGGTTCATGATCTCCCCGGCACGCGCGTGGCCTACGCAGCTCATCACCTTCGCGGAGAGGTCGTCGGTACTGGCGGGTAGTTCAGGGTGCCCGTACGGAAGATCGAGTGCAGATTCGGTAACCGTTCCGTCCGACCATTCGACCGCGATTCGCGTCTCGCCATCCATCACACCTTCAGCAGGCCCAGGTGTAGCGACAAGCTCAACGCGATCCATCAAGGCGCGAATCGAGGATCGGTTGACTGAGGCATCGGTGAACTCCGCCATTCCGGGAAACTCGTCGACCAGCGTGGTCGCCACCGCGTATTCCATACTGAACTTGGCTTCCAACCCGGTGCTCGGGTTGTGGTGGATGAGCGGCTGCACACCCGCCTGTGGGGTATGCACCCGAATTCTCTCGATGAGACTCAGATCCTTGCCGGGGCGTGACAATCCTCGGACTGCGCTGATCGGACGTTGCATCGCGTAACAGCAGGGATGCAACTTGATTGCCAGACCTCCGGGGACGGCCGACCCGGACAGATCCAGATCCGCTCTTCCCCCCATCAATCGAAACCAATCATCGAGGACGGCCGGAGCGGCGGTCGCGCCGGCCGATGCCAGTCGCGCAGCTCGGACTCCAGCGTCGGTGGCGAATCCCACCTGCAGGGCCTTGCTGGCCGTGCCGAATGCGCCTTGCAGACCTCCCGCACTGGGTATCGCCAGCGCCATTGCTCGGGCCAATCCGGCAGCGTCCAGACCCAGGGTGAGGCCGGCTGCTACGGCAGCCGCCGGTGCGCCCGCTGTACAGGTGGCATGCCAACCCCGGGAGTAGTGGGCCCACCCCAACGCCGTTCCGATCCTGGCCATGACGCCCGCCGCCGCGAGGTATTCCCGCGCACCACCTCCGACCGACAGCGTCGCGTTGACGCACACAACGCTCACATGGGAACTTGACGGCAAATGCACATCGTCGAAATCCAATGCGTGCCCAATTGCCGCCCAACGCAGGGGTTCCGGGAGACCCGTGGTCATCCGTACGACGGGATCGTCGGACGCCGCCAACGCCACCGCGACGGTGTCGACCAGTGCCTTTCGGGCAAGCTCGAGGTCGCCGTCGTCCGGGCGTAGTTGGAAGGCCCAATCGGCGATATCCGCGATCATGCGCTCACGTCCAGGGGGTGCGCCGCGCGAGCACGCCAATGCGCTGGATCCGACCATGGTGTGCGAGGACCACTTTCGCGGTGTCGCTCACGTACTCGTGCGACTCATTGCCGGGTCAAGTGCAGTGAAAAGGTGACTGTGGTCAGCCCGCGCGAGGCGCGCAGTTTGTCGAAGCTCATGCCGTAGTCGTTGCGGTCGAGTTTGGTGGTGCCAATGACGGCAACCCCGTTAGGGCGTTCAAGGCGCGTTCGCACGGGGAACGAAATGTGCTGGGTCTTGCCGAGAATGGTCAGCTGTCCGTTGATAGTTGCGCGGTCTGGGCCGTCGGGGGCCACGTTGTGGGTGACGAAGTCGATGGTTGGGTGGTTTGCCACGTCGAAGAAGTCGGCGGCCAGCAGATGCGTGGTGAGTCTGTCGTATTTCGTCGCGATGGACCCTGCATCGACAGTGAGCTGTCCGCTCACGTAGCCGTCGGCCGTGATGTGGACTTCTCCGGTGATGCCTGTGAAAGTTCCTCGGGGCGTGAGCAATCCCCACATCGACTTGTGGCTGAAGTCGATCGACGAGGCGGGCGCCACTCGCCAGCCTCCGCGAAAGGGGTTTTCGATCCGCCCGTCGGACCCGAAGAGGCTCACGGCCGCGGCGTGGATGGCGCGGGAGCCGTCGGTGGTTGACATGTCAGCCCTTTCTTTGGGCCTCACGCCGTTCGTTCGACGATGTGAACGTCCATTGGCCGTGCTGCCATCAATCCTTGCTTTCTACCGATTCGAATCGTATGCGAAAGTCGATCGAAATAGCAAGTGACTGGCGCGTTGTACCGCACGTGACTCGTCGATGTCAGCCCGCCAGGTGTTCCGGGGATCAGACGACGTCCGACAACGTCGTGAACTCGTCGTCGGTGAGGGTGACGGTCGAGGCCGCGATGTTCTCCTCGACGTGCTCGACGCTGGAGGTGCCGGGAATCGGGAGGATCACCGACGAGCGTCGCAGCAGCCAGGCCAGGGCCAACTGGGAGGGGCTGGCGTCGTGCTTCTTGGCGAAGGTGTCCAGTGGTCCGCCGGGGCGGGCGAGTTCGCCGGTCGCGATGGGGAACCACGGGATGAAGGCGATGTCGTTGGCCTCGGCGTAGTCCAGGACGTCCCCGGCCTTGCGGTTGGCGAGGTTGTAGAGGTTCTGCACCGAGACGATGTCGGCGATCTCGCGAGCCTGCTTCAGCACTTCGACGCTCACCTCGGAGACACCTATGTGGCGAATCTTGCCCTCCTGCTGCAGTTCCACCAGCGCGCCGAGCTGATCGGCCAGCGGCACGGCCGCGTCGATGCGGTGCAATTGGTAGAGGTCGATCTGCTCGAGCCCGAGGTGGCGCAGGCTCAAATGCAGCTGCTGACGCAGGTATTCGGGTCTGCCAACCGGGCGCCAGTCGTGGGGGCCGGACCGGGTGAGACCGCCCTTGGTCGCGATAACCACGTCGTCGGCGTAAGGATGCAGGGCAAGGCGGATGAGGCTCTCGCTGACGAACGGACCGTAGGAGTCCGCAGTGTCGATGAAGTTGACGCCCAGTTCTACCGCGCGACGCAGCACCCGCACGGCTTCGGCGGAATCCTTCGGGTCGCCCCAGACGCCGGGGCCGGTGAGTTGCATTGTGCCGTAACCGAGACGGTTGACGGGCAGATCGCCGCCGAGGGCGAAGGTGCCCGAAGAGTCGGCGGGTCGAGTATTGGTCGATGTGGTCATACAGTCGCTCCAGGGGCCGGGATTGAGCGGACGGGCATGGCGAACTCTCCTTGCTCGGGCTAAGGCGGCTCGGGTGGTTCAGTCTGCACCCTGCAGCCGATGATGTGCAAGCCACTTGTATAATCATGTGACTGGCGGTATTACTAGTTAGGTGACGAAGAACAACGCACGGGTGGTGGGCGTGGGAATGGTCCCGTTCAAATCCCCGAGTCGAAGCGAGTCCTACGACTTGATGGGCGAGAAGGCGGCAATCGCGGCCCTCGCCGATGCCGGCATCGACTACGGCCAGGTGCAGCACGCATACGTCGGTTACGTCTACGGTGACTCGACCTCTGGACAAGCAGCCCTCTACGGGGTGGGCCAGACCGGTATCCCGATCGTCAACGTGAACAACGCCTGCGCGACGGGTTCTTCCGCGCTTTTCCTCGCCAGGCAGGCCGTGGAGAGCGGTGCCGTCGATTGTGTGCTCGCCCTGGGATTCGAGCAGATGCAGCGCGGCGCACTGGGCACGCACTGGTCGGACCGGCCAACACCTTTCGACCGGTTCGACGAAGTGATGCACGCGGTTCAGGGTCGGGACGAGTCGCCCTTCGCAGCACAATACTTCGGTGGCGCGGGACGGCAGTACCAAGAGAAGTACGGCATTGCGCCGGAGACCTTCGCCCGGATCTCGGTCAAGGCCCGCCGGCATGCCGCCAATAACCCATATGCCGTCTTCCGCGACCAGGTCACCGTCGAAGAGGTGATGGCGTCGCCGCACATCTACGGCCCGCTGACTCGGCTGCAGTGTTGCCCGCCCACCTGCGGCGCGGCGGCAGCAGTGATCTGCAGCGCGGAGTTCGCTCGCAAACACGGCCTCGACGCCTCGGTCGTCATCAAGGCGCAAGCGATGACGACCGACTCTGCGTCGACATTCGACAGCGCCGACATGATGAACTTGGTCGGGTACGGCATGGCCAAGGCTGCCGCAGACCAGGTCTATGAAGCTGCTGGCGTCGCACCCGAGGACATTCGAGTCGTCGAGCTGCACGACTGCTTCACCACCAACGAACTGATCACCTACGAAGGGCTCGGGCTCACGCCGGAGGGCACTGCCGAGAAGTTCATCGCCGATGGCGACAACACCTATGGCGGACGAGTCGTCACCAACCCGTCGGGCGGCCTGCTCTCGAAGGGTCACCCGCTCGGGGCAACTGGCCTTGCGCAGTGCGCCGAGCTGGTGTGGCAGCTGCGTGGGCAGGCCGAGGCCCGCCAGGTCGAGGACGTCAAACTCGCGCTGCAGCACAACATAGGAGTCGGTGGAGCAGCGGTCGTGACACTGTACGAGAAGGTGAGTTGAGTGGCCGTAGACTCCGCATTCATCGGAACCCAGCTTCCGGCAACAACTCTCACTGTCGACGCCGGCCGCCTTCGCTTCTTCGCAAAGGCAATCGGCGAGACCAACCCGCTGTACACCGACGTCGAAGCCGCGAAAGCCGCTGGCTACGCCGATTTGCCCGTGCCACCGACGTTCCTCTTCTCCATCGAGCTGGAGAATCCGGATCAGTTCCGATGGGTCGTCGACCAGGGCATCGACCCTCGATTCGTACTACATGGCGAGCAGTCCTTCACCTATCACTCCATCGCACACGCAGGTGACACGCTCACGGCGACGCCGCGGATCGTCGATGTCTATAGCAAGAAGGGCGGAGCGCTGGAGTTCATCGTCAAGAACACCGCCGTCACCCGCGCCGACGGGTCCGCCGTTGCCGACCTGGAGACAGTAATCGTCGTCCGCAACCCGGGGGCAGCCAAATGACGTGGACTCAGCAGATCGAGGTCGGCACCGAACTTCCGGCATTAAAGATCGGCACGATCTCGCGCACGACGCTGACATTGTTCGCCGGCGCTTCCGGAGACCACAATCCGATGCACATCGACATCGACGTGGCCAAGTCCGCGGGCCTGGGCGATGTGTTCGCGCACGGCATGCTGTCGATGGGCTACCTCGGCCGCCTGCTTACCGATTGGGTTCCGCAGCAGCGGATCCGGTCCTACCGGGTGCGGTTCGCGGCCATCACTCCGGTGCTCGGCCAGCCGACTGCCACCGGGAAGGTCGTCTCGATCGACGAGGTGGACGGCGAACGCCGGGCCACCTTGGAGCTCGCCGTCACTCTCGCCGACGGCACCGTGACCCTGACCGGCGACGCCGTCGTCGCACTCTGAAAGGCATCGCAGAACATGGGAACTCTTGATGGCAAGGTCGCCATAGTCTCCGGCTCGGGTCGGGGGATCGGCCGCGAGATCGCGCTGAAGCTCGCCGCCGAGGGCGCCTCGGTCGTGGTCAATGACCTGGATGCCGAACCGGCCAAGGAAACCGTCGCCGCGATCGAGACCGCCGGGGGCAACGCGGTCGAATGCTCGGGCAGCGTGACCGAGGTGGGGTTCGCCGAGCGCTTCGTGCAGGCCGCTGTCGACAACTTTGGCGGGCTGGACATCATCGTCAACAACGCTGGCTACACCTGGGATTCGGTGATCCAGAAGATGACCGACGAGCAGTGGGACGCCATCCTCGACGTGCACCTGAAGGCGCCGTTCCAGATTCTGCGTGCCGCCCAGCCCGTGATCTCCGCCGCGGTCAAGAAGGCCAAGGCAGCTGGCGAGCCGGTCCCGTGCCGCAAGGTCGTCAACATCTCCTCACTCTCGGGGACGGGTGGCAGCATCGGACAGGCGAACTACTCGGCGGCCAAGGCCGGTGTCACTGGTCTGACCAAGACCCTCGCGAAGGAGTGGGGCCGCTACAACGTCACCGTCAACTCCGTTGCGTTCGGCATGATCAAAACCCGGCTCACCGAGGCGCCTGCCGGCGCAGGCGCCACCATCGACGTGGAGGGCAGGACAATCAAGGTCGGCGTGAACCCGGACGTGCTGACTGCGATGGAACAGTCGATTCCGCTCGGCCGCGGCGGCTCGCCCGCCGAAGCGGCCGGCGCCGTGTACCTGCTGTGCACGCCCGAATCCAACTACGTCAGCGGGCAGACTCTGGTCTGTGGCGGCGGCCTCAACTTCTGAGAGAACCACAATGTATCGCTCACTTTGGATCGACGACGAGGTCGCGGCGCTGAGGGACATGGCTCGCAAATTCTTCGACACCGAAGGGGCTCCGAATCGGGAGCGCTGGGAACAGCAGCAGTACGTCGACCGGGAGTTCTGGCTCAAGGCGGCGAAGCTGGGCCTGCTGTGCGCGGCGATACCCGTCGAATATGGCGGTGGCGGCGGCACACTTGCGCACGACTTGGCGATCTTTGAGGCCGCGTCTGCCAGCGGCGAAATCGGCTTCGGCAATCACGCGCATAGTGGGGTCGTCGCGCACTACCTGTCGAACTACGGTACCCAGCAGCAGAAGCGGCGCTGGCTTCCCAGGATGGCAACAGGCGAGCTGATCGGCGCAATCGCCATGACCGAGCCCGGTGGCGGGTCGGACCTCAAAGCTCTTCGTACCACCGCGATCCGGGACGGTGACCATTACCGACTCAACGGCGCGAAGACGTTCATCTCGAACGGCGCCACTGCGGACATCATCGTGCTGGTGGTCAAGACCGACCCTGCCGCCGCATCGATCCACGGCATCTCGCTATTGGTCTTGGAGACAGCGGACGCTGCCGGATTCAAGGTCGGCAAGAACTTGAAGAAGGTCGGCATGAAGGCGGCGGACACCGCCGAGCTGTTCTTCGACGACGTTCGAGTGCCGGTCGCGAACTTGCTCGGTGACGAGGGCAAGGGCTTCAGCTACTCGATGGCCCAGCTCGCCTGGGAGCGGCTGATCATCGCCGTTCTGGGAATCGCCGCGCTGGAGCGAGCCGTCGAGGAAACCGTCGCTTACACAAAACAGCGCAGGGTGTTCGGGCAGGCACTGTTGGACATGCAGAACACCCGATTCGAGCTCGCCGAGTGTGCCACCATCGCTCACATTGCGCGCGTCTTCGTTGACAGCTGTGTCGAGCGCCACCTGCGCGGCGAGCTGGATTCGGCCGCCGCCTCCATGGCCAAGTACTGGGTCACCGACATGCAGTGCCAGGTCGTCGACCGTTGTGTGCAGCTGTTCGGCGGCTACGGCTACATGCTGGAATACCCGATCGCTCAGATGTTCGTCGACGGACGCGCTCAGCGAATCTACGGCGGCGCCAACGAAATCATGAAGGAACTCATCGCCCGCTCGTTGTAGCCGGGAAAGGACGAAATGCAGATCACCCAGCCAGAAAACCTGCGCGTCCTGAAAACCTTGCCACCCCTACCACCCACTAGGAACACCATGGGCGTTGAGTTCAGTCCGGAACAGCAGGATTTCGCCAGGGCGATCGCTGACTTCGCCAAGCGCGAGGCGGGCACCCGAGAGAAGCGGGACCAGCTCACCAACCATGATGAGCACCAGCACAATCCGGCCCTCTACAAGAAGATGGCCGAGCTCGGTTGGCTTGGCCTGACCGTCTCGGAAGAGTATGGGGGCTCGGACGCCTCCATGGTGGACATGTGCATCCTTCTCGAAGAGAGCTCGCGCGGCATGCTGCCGATCAGCGCGATTGGCCCGACGTTGATAACCGGCGGACCCTACCAGAGGTTCGGCACCGAGGCGCAGAAGGACAATGTGCTCCGCGGCATCGTACGCGGTGCGTCCCAGTCGATTTCGATGTCCGAGCCCGAGGCGGGCTCCGACGTCGGGAACCTCAGCACCAAGGCTGAGAAGACCTCGGACGGTTGGCTCATCAACGGCCAGAAGACGTGGTGTTCCAACGCACACATTTCCGAGAACATCCTGATGGTCGCGCGTACCGACCGCGGCGGCGGAAAGCACGAGGGACTCACCATGTTCCACGTTCCCGCCGACACCGAGGGCCTCAAGATCAGCCCGATCGAGCTGATGGGCGGTCAGAAAGATACCAACGACCTCTACTTCACCGATGTCCTGCTACCCGCCGAAGCGGTGATCGGCGAAGTCGGCAACGGCTGGCGCCAGCTCATGACCGGGCTCAACTTCGAGCGCCTCATCATCGCGGCCCAGAACCTTGGCGCCGCTGAGCGCGCTTTCGACGACGCATTGCAGTTCATCAGTCAGCGTGAGCAATTCGGCCGTCCGATCGGATCATTCCAGGCTCTGCGGCATCGTGTCGCCGACCTCGCCACCGAGATCGAATGCACCAAGCTGCTGGTCTACAGCGTCGCCCGCGAAGCCGACGCCCATCCTGACAAGATGCTCGCCCGCGAAGCCTCGATGGCCAAACTCAAAGCCACGGAGACCGCGAGACAGGTCGCACTGGCAGGCATGCAGATGATGGGTGGCTACGGCTACGCCCGTGAGTTCGACATGGAAAAGCACGTCCGTGGCGCCCTGGTCTCCACGATCCTCGGCGGCACCAGCGAGATCCAACGCGACATCATCGGCAAGACCTACGGCTTGTAGGACAGCGACGACCTATCCCGCCGTCACGGCGTCCTGCTCTGCAGCACCGGAAGCGAGTAGCGGTTCCGGGTCCACGCCCGACTCGGCGAGCACTTCTCGGGTGTGCCGACCCGGAGTCGGCGGCGCGCTCGGCACCATCATTGGGTGGGTGGGGAACCGAGGTGCCGGCCCGGGCTGAAACAGCCCGTCGCGGGTGAAAACTGCGCCTCGGTCCTTCATGTGCGGGTGCTCGGCGGCCTCGTGCATGGTCAGCACCGGCGCGACGCACGCATCCGTGCCTTCGAACGTCTCCGTCCACTCGGCCTGCGTGCGCGCGCCAAAGGCCTCCGCGATCACCTTGCGGGTAGCCTCCCACGTCGTGCGGTCGTGCTGTTTCGCCGGATCCACCGTCACCCCGAGGCCCGCCACCAACTGCGCGTAGAACTTGGCCTCGATCGCACCAACGGCCATGTGCCGGCCGTCGGCCGTCTCGTAGACCGAGTAGAACGGAGCACCGCCGTCGAGCAGATTGACCCCGCGTTCATCGGCCCAAGTGCCGGTGTTGATGAGGGCGTGGGTGCCGGCGAGCAGGTGGGCGACACCGTCGACGATCGCCGCGTCGACCACCTGTCCGCGCCCAGTCAGCTCGGCCTGGCGCAGCGCCGCAAGGACGCCGGCGACGAGATACATTGCACCACCGCCGAAATCGCCGACGATGTTGAGCGGGATCTGGGGAGGACCCCCGGCCTGGCCGATCGCGTGGAGGGCTCCGGTGATCGCGATGTAGCTGATGTCGTGACCGGCTGTCTGCGCAAGCGGCCCGTCCTGCCCCCAGCCGGTCATCCGGCCGTAGACCAGCTTGGGGTTGCGCACCCTGCACTCTTCGGGGCCGATGCCGAGCCGCTCGGCCACACCCGGACGGTGGCCCTCGATGAGGACGTCTGCTCGCTCAACCATGGTCAGCAGCGCTTCGACCGCCTCGGGCCGCTTCAGGTCGAGGATCACGCCGCGCTTGCCGCGGTTGAACACGTCATGTCCGGGCTTGCCCGGAAAGACGCCGAGTCCACCGGGGCGTTCGACCCGGACGACCTCGGCACCCATGTCGGCGAGGGTCATGCCGGCGAACGGCCCAGGTCCCATGCTGCCGATCTCGAGGACCCTGATCCCCGCCAGCGGTCCCGTCCTGGTTGACTGCGTCACACAATCTCCTAGTAGCGAGCCTCTACTACTCGGCCGGCTCCGGCTGGCGCCACGCTTCCCAGGTCACCAGCGTCCGTACGGGTTCTCCGGCTTCGTAGCGTCGTAGCAGCTCTTCGGGATCGATCAAAACACCGACCACGTTCGCCTGCCCCTCGGGAGAGTCAACGAACTCTTGAGCCGTACCCATCGGCAGGTTGTCGATCTGGAGTTCCACGCGGTTGCGGTCGGGATCGTTGTAGTAGAGCGACGTCGTCGGGCCATGATTGACGGCGATGATCGGCTTGATGTCGTTATCGCGCAGCCGCACATAGGTGTTGAGCAGACCGTCGAGGGTGTCGTACGTGAACGCGACATGTTCGAGTCCAGGTTCGGTTGAGAACTGGAGGGCGTCGGCGCCGGCCGTGGCGGCGCGCTCAGCCTCATCTTGCACCAGAGTGCTGGCACCGAAGGTCTCCGTCTCGCGAGCGGCTCCGGCTACCTCAATGAGACCGATTCGGTGGTGCTCTTCGTCGTACGTGATTCCGGCGAAGAAGCCACCGGAACCAACCATGCGCGCACCGAGCACTTCGCGATACCACGCGACGCTGCGCTCAAGGTTGGACACCCGCAACACCAAGTGTGCGAGTTTGTACGGGGTTACCTCAGTGCCGTCGACGGTCCTGTTTGTCATTGTCGCTCCTCCGAGTTCTGTTCTTGCGCTGATGGTATCGAGTATTGAATCAGTTATGCAAGTCACTAGTATATTCAGGTTACATGCAGATTGTGGTCCGCGTGAAGATCGCATCGTCGCTTCGTCACCAGTGGCGACGAGGGTACGAGGACTGGGCGCCGACCGGATTCGCGGCGCCACTAAGAATTACGGTCACAATCCCGCCCGGCGAAGCTCGCGATCGGGGATATGGCCTCAATGCGGTGTAGTCGACTCTCGCCCCACGAGCAGCTGCGAGCTTGCGGACCGAATCATGGCTACGACTTCATCCACCGACTCGGGCGCGTTGACTGTGCGGCGATGGACGGAAACATGCCGCCGGCGTAACCACTCTCCAGCTGCCAGCCAGACTGTCGCCAAAAGGTAAGGCCGTGGGTCGTTCTGATGGTCGATGCCCAGTCGTTCACCAATGAGCGCGGTCAGATCCGCGGCCACCTGCTCGCGGTGGACCACGGTTTGCGCTTGCAGCTCGGCAGACGATTGTGTCAACTCGGCGCGAAGATCTTCGAGTTCGTTGTCGAACGCATCCGCGGTGACGAGCTCAAGGGTGACAGCGTGCAGTGTGTCGAGAATCGGCTCGTCCAATGGCCGCTGATGGATCACATCGCGAATCCGGGCGACATACATGTCCATGTCTGTGAACAGCACCGATTCCTTCGAACGAAAATGCCGGAAGAATGTAGACGGATCGACGTCGGCCCGGTTGGCGATGTCGGTCACTGTCACGTTGTCGAAACCTCGCTCGGCGAACAAGTCCAGTGCTGAACGGGTGAGCACCGAACGTGTCCGCTGCACTTTGCGACTGCGGCGGCCGGTCGGTCGCTGGGTTGCGGACTCGTCCACACTCACTCACCGCCTCCTTTCGGGCCATCCGAACCTCAGCAACCGATCTGCGGAAGCGAACGCACAGTATATACAAGTGACACGTAGTATCTTGTCACTCGCGTGATACCGTGTCGAACCGTGACACGGCGATTGGGCCGCAGGAACGGTTGTCAGTCGATGTCAATTGCCACGAACCAGAATCGGCGAGCGACCGTCAACCGAAGGCACTGGAGACATTGATGAGCAATCCCACCATTACCAATCTCGCGTCCCTCACCGGCGCATGGATCCTCGATCCGAATCGGACGGTGATCCGGTTCCAGACCAGTATCATGCGGGTGATCAAGGTGAACGGAACGTTCAGAGCGCTCGAGGGGCGGGCAAGCGTCGATCCCAACGGCGCGTTCAACGGATCAGCAGTCATTGATACCGCCTCCATCGATACCAAGATTGCCAAGCGGGACACACACCTTCGCGGTCCCGACTTCTTCGAAGTTGAGAAGTTCCCGAGGATGACCTTCACGGCGACAAACGGGCATCTCACGGGTGCAGGACAGGTCGGCCTCATCGGAGACCTCGAGATCCACGGACAGACGCGACCTCTGACTCTGCGAGCGGAGATCAGCAGCACTGGGGATTCGCCGACGTTTTCCTCCAGGGTTGCCATCGACCGCAGAGACTGGGGTATGTCATACGCAGCCCAAGTAAGGTCCAGCACGAAGATTCACGTGGCCATCACTGCCTACTTCATTCCTGCATAGCCAGGCCTGGCGTGAGCGTGGATCTTGTGGATGCGGACTAACGCCTGGTTCGCCGGATGCGGGACGAGGGCCCGAAACATGTTGACCGACAACGGCTCCTGTTGTCGATAGGGCCTGGTCTCCGCCGCGCAACCAAAGACATCAAGATCTAGGATTTCTTCTTTCGCCCAGCCGCCGACTTGGGAGACAAGAGTAAAATCGCGGGAGTAGATTGAACAATCTCCACTATGGCATTTATCGCCGTGGCCGCACTCTTAACTCGCTTGTGTGTCGATACGTTCCGGTGGCGGAACCAATCGAATGCCGCTATCCAAACAGTGGCCGCGAGATAGGGCCTCGGATCGGTCTGTGAGTCAATACGCAGACGTTCACCGATCAGCTCGGCAAGATCGGCAGCCACTCGCTCGCGATGAATGACTACCTGTGCGCGCAATTCTGCTGATGACTCGGTCAGCTCGGCTCGCAGATTCTCCAGTTCATAGTCGTAGGAGTCGCCAATGCGGAGGGAAACCGCTCGCAGGCTCTCGATCAAGGCTTCGTCGGCCGGCCTCTCATCAAGCAACGGCCGAATCGTCGCGACGTAGTTGTCCATGTCGGTGAAGAGCAGGGACTCCTTTGAGCGAAAGTGCCGAAAGAACGTCGAGGGATCTACATCCGAACGGTCCGCGATGTCGACCACCGTCACTGCGTCGAATCCGCGTTCTGAGAAGAGGTCCAATGCAGAGCGAGTTAGCGAAGATCGCGTCTGCTGCAATTTGCGCTCACGCCTGCCGATTGGCCGGTCGTCTGCGAGCTCGTCCGCGGTCACCCTTTGCACCTCGTCTCGTCCAACTGTCAGCATGCTAGCAGTCGGCAAATCCATCCTGTCGGAAGCTGTTGCGGTCTGTAGCTGCGTCGTGTCGACGTGACCACCGGCGAGCTGAAACCGGAAGGTCACTGGATCCAGTCCCGCCGTCGGGCTGTCACGACGCGATCTCGTGGCGCTTCGGACGTAGCGAGGACCGTGCACCGTGAGCATATGACTAGGAAACGCTGTGCACATGCAAATACGAGTGACTCTTGTATTCAACCCTCTGTCCGCGTAGGCTCACCGGTGTACCGGACCCGGTGGACAAGGAACACGACGACTGCCACCCGCCATGGATTCCAGCTGGCGAGGGCTCTGATGGGTGTCGGCTGTAGCGACCTGCGGTCGCTGTAGCGCGACTATTTGACCGCAAAAGGCTAGTGAATCGCAGGCCAGATGATGACATGGATTATATGCGCTGACCTTGCGGCTTGGGTCGTGGAGTGGGTTGAGCGCCGTAGCGAACAGTGGTCTGAGGCTCATGCGAAGGCTCAAGGGGATACGGGCAAGGGAGAGTCTCCACGGATTTGGGTTCGTGGCTTCCTGGGGTGGTTGATGTGAACGCCAGACAGGCATGGGCACTGCTGGCTGCCGGCGTTCTCGGCTATGAAGTCGTCTGCAAGGACGGTCAGCTCCTCAGTGAATGTGTGGACGACTGGCTGATGTCTCGGCCGATTCTGACGCGCGCGGTGATAGCTGCCCTCGCGCTTCATCTAGGCAACGCACTACCCGTACGGTTTGATGTCGTCTCGCTGGGGTGCACGGCGATCAGAAGAACCTCGCGGTGTTGGCCCCGCGATCGGTGGGGATCAAGTAGAACGCCCCAAGGAGTGTGATGACCGCACCGGCAGGGAGCATCAGCCGGCTCAGCCGGCCGGCAGCCCACTTCGACACGCCTGCGGTTGGCGATCGATCAGTCTGGGCCGAGCCATCTCGTGCCTGGTGTGTAGACGCATATCGCCGATCCCGAAACGGCGGCGTGGCCGAACTGGGCGGAGAAGCTCAACAACAATCAGGGCGTTGCCGCCGAAGAAACCGACAGCTACTCCCAAACCACGCCCAACGACCAATCCCGTGTGGGACGGTCGCCCACCTGACGACGAATCATATGTAGAACGAAGGTCCCCGTCATGAAGGCAACGACGCACTCTGAAACCCCGCCGCCGCAATCGCTCTGGCCGCGCTCGCCATATCCGGCCTTGACCATCGATAGCTGTAACCATGTGGACACTCACCACTAGTGACGGCCGGCGGGTAGCCGATGTCCGCTCGGAGATAGATGCACGCCGTATCGTCCACGCGCTGGGCACTACACAGCTGCGCGGTCCCTATTCCTGGGACGTTGTCGACAACCAAGGGCACTGGTTTGTCGCTGAGATCGGGCATCGATACGGAAGCGGTTGGCAATGATTGTCGGACGCAATCCGCGTAATCCGGTTATCGGCGATACCGTGCTGCTGCGGGCGGGCAATAGGCGCGGTGTCGGCACGATCGTTGACACGAACGCGATTAGGTACAAAGTCTATTGGCGCAATGGGAGAGGCATGCTTTCGTGGCATGCCCGCGGTGAGTTGACCGTCCCCCGACTCGACTATGACAGCGATGGCCGTGATTCACCGGTGGCTGCCACTGTCGGTGGTGGCGATGGGTGTCGAACCCGTGAAGGTAGGAAATGAACTTCCAAATTGGCGATGAGGTGAAAGTCGGTACCCGCGTCGGCACGATCACCGACGTCGGAACCGTTCTGATCCAGGTCAAGACAACTGAAGGTGGGTTGCGCGTGGTCTGCCCGTGGGAACTCGCAAAGATCCTTGGCTGACATGGCAGTCACGATTGAACATCGGATGCTCGGCACTCTCGGCTGCTGCTTACGAAAATCCATGCGCTGCTCCTGGATTCGCGACGCGCTGGGATCCGGCCTTGGGCCAGTGCGGAATACGAGCGGGTGGTAACCGTGGCGCGAATTGTGCAAGAAACCAACTTGGCATGGGCGCTCGCTGAAGCCGTCAAGCCGCACCTGAGCGCCCTTGAACGTAACCACGTCTTCGGATCAATCGGCGCCGGTGACACATTCCCGGCGATTCGCCATCTGCTCAGATCGGTCGTCATAAAGCGAATCTGCCTGCGACCCGATCTGGTGCAACAGTGCACAACGTGGCTGCACGCCTACGTTGGGCACAACGACGAGCGGTACCTTCGTCGCCTCATCGAGGACTATTTGGTTCCATACTCGATGGACGTTCCGAGAACGGTACGGGTCAGCCGCCTGCCAACCACGTCGAAACCCGGTCAGCTGATTGCCCTGACGGCGCAACGTCATCGGTTTGGGTCCGCAACCGATGGCAGCATCGGCATCAGCCGCGGAACCGGCTGAGCGTGTGCATCTTGTTCGTCACGTCCAACGCTGCGACCTTGTAGGCCTCCGCGAACGTCCGGTAGTTGAATACCGCATCCACGAGATAGCTCCTTCGGATCGCTCATTCACAATTCGCCGACGAATTTGCCGCCGCGATGCGCATGGATGATCGGCGGCAGCGAACCGCGGGTGAGCACATCGTCGATGATGCCGAGATCGTCGAATACCTCGAGCGTGCGGGGCTGGATCCCATCGCCTCTAGAGCCGACGAAGAACTCTGCTGCCTTGTCGACGATCCGGACTTCGATCCCGCGGCGGGGGAGATCGATCTCGAGCGTTAACGCTGTCGGACCCGCGCCCGCGATCAGCACGTTGGATTCCATCTTGGTCTTGCTTGGTGAATTGATGATCAGTGGACGGCCAAGCGGTTTTTCGGCTGCTCCCGCGCTGGTCGCTCTCGCCAACTTCGGCCGCAATTGAGAAGTATTTGCCATTGACTCGGACATACTATTTACTGGTGTAGTTATGAAGGACGACCTGCTGCGCAACCCCAGCCACACCGGTCACCTGCTGGTTGGCGCGCTGAAGCGCCACAAAGACAAGCCGGTGCTGTTCCTCGGCGACACCACCCTGACGGGCGGCCAGCTCGCCGAGCGAATCAGCCAGTACATACAGGCTTTTGAGGCGCTCGGGGCGGGTGCTGGCGCTGCCGTCGCGCTGCTGGCGCTGAACCGTCCCGAAGTGCTGATGATGGCCGGGGCCAGCCAGACCCAGGGTTTCCGGCGGACACCGCTGCACCCGTTGGGTTCGCTCGATGACCACGCCTACGTGCTGGCCGACGCCGGGGTCACGTCGCTGGTCATCGACCCCAACCCGATGTTCGTCGAGCGCGCACGGCGCCTCCTGGACAAGGTCGACTCGCTCAAGCAGATCCTGACCATCGGGCCGGTACCGGCCGAACTCGCTGACGTCGGCACCGACCTCGCCGCAGCCGCGGCCGGCTTCAGCCCGCGCCCGCTCGTCGCCGCCGACCTGCCACCAGATCACATCATCGGCCTCTCGTACACCGGCGGAACCACTGGCAAGCCGAAGGGTGTCATTGGTACGGCGGAGGAAATGTTGACCATGACCGCCATCCAGCTCGCCGAATGGGAGTGGCCGGCAAACCCGCGGTTCCTGATGTGCGCGCCGCTGTCGCATGCAGGCGGGACATTCTTCTCACCCGTCGTCATCAAGGGCGGCGAGATGATCGTGCTGGGCAAGTTCGACCCGGCTGAGGTGCTGAAAACCATTGAGGAGCAGCGCATCACGGCGACGATGCTGGTCCCGTCGATGATCTACGCGTTGATGGACCACCCCGACAGCCACACCCGCGACCTGTCGTCGTTGGAGACCGTCTACTACGGCGCCTCGGCGATGAACCCGGTGCGCCTGCGGGAGGCCATCGACCGGTTCGGCCCGATCTTCGCGCAGTACTACGGGCAGTCCGAGGCGCCGATGGTGATCACCTACCTGGCCAAGGGCGATCACGACGAGAAGCGGCTGACCTCCTGTGGGCGGCCGACGCTGTTCGCCCGCACTGCCCTGCTCGGCGAGGACGGCAATCCCGTGCCGAGGGGCGAGGTCGGCGAGATCTGCGTGTCCGGCCCACTGTTGTGCGGCGGCTATTGGAAACTGCCCGAAGCGACCGCCGAGACATTCAGGGACGGCTGGCTGCACACCGGCGACCTGGCCCGCGAGGACGAGGACGGCTTCTGGTACATCGTCGACCGCACCAAGGACATGATCGTCACCGGTGGCTTCAACGTGTTCCCGCGGGAGGTCGAAGACGTGGTGGCTGAGCATTCGGCCATCGCGCAGGTCTGCGTGATCGGGACACCGGATGAGAAGTGGGGCGAGGCAGTCACGGCGGTCGTGGTGTTGCGGCCGGACGCGCCGAGCGACGAGGCGTCGGTCGCGACCATGACGTCGGCGATCCAGGCTGCGGTGAAGGAACGCAAGGGTTCGGTGCAGTCGCCCAAGCAGGTCGTGGTGGTGGATTCGCTGCCGCTGACCGCGCTGGGCAAACCGGACAAGAAGGCGGTGCGCGCCAAGTTCTGGGAGGGCGCGGACAGGGCGGTCGGCTGAATCTCACTGCCCACGCAACCCGGCTCGAGAGCCGGTATTCACATCGAAGTCAGGGAAGCACAATGACAACCGCTACCACCACGACAACTGTCGGCTCCTACCTGGCGACGCGGCTGGTACAGCTCGGTGTCGGCCACCTTTTCGGGCTGCCCGGTGATTACAACCTGACGCTTCTCGACGAATTGCTCGCCGTAGAGGGCATCGACTGGTCGGGTTCGACGAACGAGCTCAATGCCGCCTACGCCGCGGACGGGTACGCCCGGGTGGGTCGCCGCCTCGGCGCGCTCGTCACTGCCCACGGGGTGGGCGAGTTGTCGGCTATCAACGGTATCGCCGGCAGTTACGCCGAAGACGTACCCGTGGTGCACATAGTCGGCATGCCATCGCGTGCGGCGATCGAGCGCCGCGCCCCGCTGCACCACACCTTGCTCGACGGTGATTTCCTGCGGTTCGCGCGGATGTCCCGTGAAGTCACTGCGGCGCAGGCGGTCCTGGATCCGCGCACCGCGGCGCAGGAGATCGACCGGGTCCTGCAGGTCGCCCTGGACATGAGCAAGCCCGTCTACCTCGGCGTGCCGGTTGACGTCGCGAACGCGCCGGTCCTCGGCGCGCCTTTGCGGATCCCCCTGCGGTGCATGGGCAGTGAGCCTGGCGCGGTCGAGGCGTTCCGCAAGGCCCTCGGACGTCGTTTCGCCGGCGAGAAGGGGATCACCGTGCTGGCGGGGCCACGCATTCATCGCCGGGGTCTGGAGACGATGGTGGCTGAACTCGCCGGACTGCCCGGGGTCCGGGTGGCGTCCCAGCCTGGATCGAAGGCGCTGCTGGATGAGGACCACCCGGCCAGCCTGGGCACGTATTCGGGCGCCGCGACCCGGTCGGACGAGGCCCGGGACGCGATCGACAACGGTTCTCTTCTGGTCCTGGCCGGAACGGTGGAGAGCGACTTCACCACCGGATCCTTCACCCACCGCTATGACTCTGCCCTCGCGGTGGAGCTTGCGGTCGATCACGCGCGGATCGGGCGGGCGGTGTACCCCGGTGTGCGGCTGGAGGACTCGCTGCAGGTCCTGCAGCAGCTGGTGAGCAACAGCCAGTTCGCCGACGCCAGTGCGATCGCGGCCACTGCGCCCGCGTCCGTCCCCGGCGGGAATGATGACGAACCTCTGAACCACGAACGATTCTGGGCACGTGTGCAGGACTGGCTTCCGGCATCGACGACAGTGGCCGCCGAAATCGGGACGGCGCTCTACGGCGTGCTCGGTCTCCGGCTGCCACCAGAGTCCGACCTGATCGGCCAGCCGGTGTGGTCGTCGATCGGATACACCCTGCCGGCCGTGCTCGGCGCCGCGTTGGCCCGGCCCGATCGGCGACCGGTCCTCTTCATCGGGGACGGTTCGGCACAGCTGACCGTGCAGGAGCTTGGGACGTTCTATGCCCGCGGCATCCGGCCCGTCGTGTTCGTGCTCAACAACGACGGCTACACGGTCGAGCGGCTGCTCCAGAGTCCAAACGCCGACTATCAGGACATCGTCCAGTGGAACTGGACAGAGCTGCCCGCCGCCCTCGGTGGTACCGATGTGCGCACCGCGAAGGTCCGAACCGCCGGCGAGCTGCGGGCCGCCCTCCAGGGCGCCTCGGACCCCGACCACGCATGGTTCATCGAAGTAGTGCTGCCGCGGATGGACTTACCGCACCTGCTTATGGAACTCGCCCGTGGGAAGAGGGCCACCAAGTCGACGCCATCGGAGGACTGATCGGCTGGTCGGGGAGGCATCGAACCAGGGAGCGCTACTGATCCGGTCGCCCCGGCTTTCGACGGCTCGCCAATCGCTACTCGGCCGCGTTGAGTAGTTCCTGGGAGACCGTCCACAGTCGGTCGGCGTTCGCCGGGTCGAGAGCGTATCGCGCCACGCCCGTGCGGATGCGAGTGCGACTGCGACCGATGGGAGGATCAACGGTCTCGGCTTGGTTGCAGTCTTCGAAGTAGCGGCCGCCAATACCCTCCAGCAGTGGCGACACGGCGAGTAGCACAGATGTGGCCGCACCCTGCTCCGCGGATTTGAGCTGTTCTTCTGGGATCCGATTCACGTTGGTGTCCTCGAGGTGGCGCATCAGGTTGGTCATGATGAGACCGGGCATAAGGGCATTGGCGGTGATGCCGTCGCGGGCCCATCGACGAGTCGCTTCTACGGCGAACAGCACGTTGGCGGCTTTGGACTGCCCGTAGGCCAGCCATGGGTCGTAGGGCCGCGTCGTGAAGTGCAGGTCGTCGAAGAATACCGGGGAGAGCAGGTGGCCGGCGGAGCTCACCGACACGATCCTTGCCGCACCGTCGGCGGCGAGTGCTTTGTGAAGTCCGGTGGCGAGCGCGAAATGGCCTAGGTGGTTGGTCGCGAACTGCAGTTCCCAGCCGTGTGCAGTGCGGATTTCGGGGCTGGCCATCACTCCGGCGTTGTTCACTAGCACGTGAAGAGGTCCGTCCCAGGACTCGACGAACGCCGTGATCGAGGCCGGATCGGTGAGGTCGAGCGCGGCGACGTGCAGTGCGTGGTTGCCAGTGGACTCGGCGATGTCCTTGGCGGTACGTTCGCCAGCTGCGGTGTCTCGCACGGCCAGGGTGATTTCGGCGCCGGTCCCGGCGAGCGCGCGTGCGGTCTCGATGCCGATGCCGGACGCCGCGCCTGTGACCACGACGCGACGGCCGGACAGGTCGATGCCGGCTGCGACCTCTCCGGCGGTGCTGGAAAAGCCGAAGCGGGTCTTGATGGCAATCACGATGGGTCTCCTCATGGATTGGTAATGATGGGGGAGCCAGGCAGCTCGACATGCAGGTGCTCAGGTCGCCTTCATATGCGTCGACATGTCCAACGGTTGACATGCCCCAACGGTTGACGACGTTATCGCAAATGGCGACACCATGTAGCCATTTGTCGATTCCGGCGCTAGCTTTGGTTGGAGAGTCAACAGGGCCCTCGCCGCAATCGATCAGCTCTGGAGAGCCGCCGGAGGCTCCGCCTAGTGCGGTTGGCCGCTCATCTGCGTATCTTGACGGGAGTCCCAAACCTGTTCGACAGCAACCGATTTCACCTGTCTGCACGGGTCGGTGGCGACGAGGCATTGCCGGCCAGCGGTGCGAGCACAACTCGCAGTATTCGGCGGCACTCCTCCTCGGTGGGCGGGCGCTGGCGGCTCTCTCCCCAGATCACGACGCCGAAGAACGCCAGATGCACGATCATTTCGGTGTCGTCGGTTGGTCCTACCTCGCCTCGGGCGCGTGCGTGATCGAAGGCGCGCCGAAATGCGCCGAGCGCACGGTCATTGACGGTATCGACGAGGACCTTGAGTTCGTCCGCCCTGGACCCGACCGCGCGGTGGACCGCCCGCCCCTCGGGCAAGGCCATTCGTTCCCGGATGATGAGCATCAGGGCCAGCAGATCGCCGTCCAGTGAACCGGTATCGGGATCGTGGTCGAAGCGCTCGAGTCCCGGCTCGAGGACGGCCAACAGCAGGGCGCCCTTGGACGGCCATCGCCGATAGATCGTGGTGCGATTGACGTTGGCGGCCTTGGCGACTCCCTCGATGGTCAGCCCCGGGTACCCCACTCGTGCCAGTTCGGCCATGGTGGCCTCGCGCACCTTCTCGACCACCTGCTGGCTTCGGGGACCGCGCTGCACACCCGTCGTTCGCCGCGTCGAACCGTCCATAGGCCCACGACGCTAACACGATCCGACTAATGGCAACAGTTTGTTGCCATTGGCTGATTTCCACGCTAGCGTCGGTACTGACACCGACAAGAGACTTCTCGGAAGGACTGGTGATTCTTGTGGGCACTGATACCCGCGAAGAGCGGTTCGCGCGCCGCATCGCCGATCTGTACGCCACGGACCAGCAGTTCGCCACTGCCCTCCCTAGCGAGGCCATTTCTGCAGCGATCGGTCAACCCGGGGTGCGACTGCCGCAGCTTCTGCGAACGGTGATGGAGGGCTACGCGGACCGGGCCGCACTTGGGCAGCGCGCCTTCAGATTCGTCAATGACCCGGAGACCGGCCGCACTTCCCTTGACCTGCTGCCCCGGTTCGAGACGATCACCTACCGCGAGCTGTGGAACCGCGTCGGCGCAATCGCAGCCAGCGTCGCAGGCGATCCGGTCCGGCCCGGCGACCGCGTCTGCGTGCTGGGCTTCACCAGTGTCGACTACACAACCATCGACATGGCGTTGGTCCAGATGGGCGCCGTGTCCGTTCCGCTGCAGACCAGCGCGCCGGTCGCCCAGCTGCTGCCCATCGTCGCCGAGACCGAGCCCGCCGTGATCGCTTCGAGTGTCGACTATCTGGACGACGCCGTCGAATTGGTGCTGACCGGCCACGCGCCCGCGCGGCTGGTCGCGTTCGACTATCACCCGGAGGTGGACGAGCATCGCGAGGCGGTCGAAGTCGCCCGGACGCGTTTGGCGCAAGCGGGCAGCCCGGTGATTGTGGAAACGCTGGCCGAGGTTCTCACACGCGGGAAGGCGCTGCCGGCCGCGCCGCTGCTGGTCGCCGATGAGGACGACCCGTTGACGTTGCTGATCTACACCTCCGGCAGCACCGGCGCGCCGAAGGGCGCCATGTACCCCGAGCACTTGGTGGCCAATTTCTGGCGCAAGCCGCCCAGGGCGATCGCGGGGCAGCACGGCGCCGCGCCGTCGATCACGCTCAGCTTCATGCCGATGAGCCACGGCATGGGGCGGGGGAGCCTGTACGGGACGCTCGGCAGCGGTGGCACAGCCTATTTCGCGGCCAAGAGCGACCTCTCCACCTTCTTAGATGACCTCGCGCTGGTGCGGCCTACCGAATTGACCTTCGTGCCGCGGATCTGGGACATGCTGTTCGGCGAGTTCCAGAGTGAAGTGGACCGCCGCTCGTCCGACGGCGCCGATCGGGCCGCGGTGGAAGCGCAGGTGATCGCGGAGCAGCGGCAGACCGTGCTCGGCGGACGGTTCCTCTCGGCGAATTCGGGCTCGGCGTCGATCTCGGCCGAATTGAAGGCGTTCGTCGAGTCCTACCTCGATCTGCATCTGGTGGAGGGCTACGGCTCCACCGAGTCGGGGACTATCTTCGTCGACGGCCAGGTGCGTCGGCCGCCGGTGATCGACTACAAGCTGGTCGACGTGCCCGATCTGGGCTATTTCCACACCGATCAACCGCACCCCAGAGGTGAGCTCGTCGTAAAGACGGTCGATTTGTTCCCCGGCTACTACAAGCGGCCCGAGGTCACCGCCGAGGTGTTCGACCCGGACGGCTACTACCGCACCGGCGACATCGTGGCCCAGGTCGGTCCCGATCTGCTCGTCTATGTCGACCGCCGCAACAACGTCCTGAAGCTTTCGCAGGGCGAGTTCGTCGCCGTTTCGAAGTTGGAGGCGGTATTCGGCGACAGCCCGCTGATCCGGCAGATGTACATCTACGGCAACAGCGCCCGCGCCTACTTGCTGGCCGTCGTCGTGCCCACCGAGGACTCGCTGTCCGGCAGCGGCGGCGACGTCGAGTCGCTCAAGCCGCTCATCAGCGACTCGCTCCAGAGTGTCGCGAGGCAGGCCGGCCTACAGTCCTATGAGATCCCGCGCGACTTCATCGTGGAGACAATGCCGTTCACGCTGGAGAACGGCCTGCTGACCGGCATCCGCAAGCTGGCCCGGCCAAAACTCAAGGAGCACTACGGCGATCGTCTCGAGCAGCGGTACACCGACCTCGCCGAAGGCCAGACCAACGAACTGCGCGCACTGCGCCGGAGCGGCAGCGGCCGGCCGGTACTGGACACCGTCAGCCGGGCCGCCGGCGCACTGCTGAGCGCGGCAGCCGTCGATCTACAGCCTGACGCGCATTTCACCGACCTGGGCGGAGACTCCCTGTCGGCGTTGACATTCGCCAACCTGCTGCACGAGATCTTCGACATCGACGTGCCGGTGGGTGTGATCGTGAGCCCTGCGACCGATCTGCGAGTGATCGCCGACTACATCGAGGCGGAACGGACGTCCGGCACGAACCGGCCCACCTTCGCGACCGTGCACGGCCGCGACGCCACCGAGGTACACGCACGCGACCTCACGCTGGACAAGTTCATCGATGCGCGGACGTTGGCCGCCGCGCCGTCGTTGCCTCGGCCCAGCACCGAGGTGCGTACCGTATTGCTCACCGGCGCAACGGGTTTCCTCGGCCGCTATCTAACGCTGGAGTGGCTGGAGCGGATGGACCTGGTTGGCGGCAAACTGATTTGCCTGGTGCGGGCCAAGTCCAACGAGGATGCCCGTGCGCGCCTGGACGCCACCTTCGACAGCGGCGATCCCGAGCTGCTGCGCCACTACCGGGAGCTGGCCGCCGAGCATCTGGAGGTCATCGCCGGCGACAAGGGCGAGGCGAACCTCGGCCTGGATCAGCCAACCTGGCAGCGGTTGGCCGACACGGCCGATCTGATCGTCGATCCCGCCGCGCTGGTCAACCACGTTCTGCCCTACAGCCAGCTCTTCGGACCCAACGTCGTGGGCACCGCCGAGCTGATCCGCGTCGCGCTCACCACCAAGCTCAAGCCGATCGCCTATGTGTCGACGATCGGCGTGTGCGAGGGAATCGAGCCGCCGTCGGCGTTCACCGAGGACGCCGACATCCGGGTCATCGGCCCGACCCGCAAGGTCGATGACGGCTACGCCAACGGCTACTCGAACAGCAAGTGGGCCGGGGAGGTGCTGCTGCGCGAAGCCCACGACCTGTGCGGCCTGCCGGTCACCGTCTTCCGCTGCGACATGATCCTCGCGGACACCAAGTACGTCGGTCAGCTCAACGTGCCCGACATGTTCACCCGGTTGATGCTCAGCCTGGTCGCCACCGGTATCGCGCCGGGCTCGTTCTACGAGCTCGACGCCGACGGCAATCGGCCACGCGCGCACTACGACGGACTGCCAGTCGATTTCATCGCCGAGGCAATCGCCACCCTCGGTGCACAATTCGGCGGGCGGGAGCGAAGCGACTCTGCGAACGATGTCGTGGCCGGGTTCGAGACCTACCACGTGATGAACCCGTACGACGACGGCCTCGGACTCGACGAGTACGTCGACTGGCTGATCGATGCCGGGTACTCGATCCATCGCATTGCCGACTACGGTGCATGGTTGCAGCGGTTCGAGACCACGCTGCGCGCCCTGCCAGAACAGCAGCGCCAAGCCTCGCTGCTGCCCCTGTTGCAGAACTACCAGCACCCCGAAAAGCCGATCCGCGGAACCATCGCGCCGACCGACCGGTTCCGTTCCGCGGTGCAGGAAGCGAAAATTGGCCCGGACAAGGACATCCCACATGTCTCGGCGCCGATCGTCGTCAAATACATCACCAACCTGCAACTGCTCGGATTGCTATGAGGCCAACGCCGTCACCAGCGACGAAGACCATGCAGATCGGGGTCGTCTCTCCGCTGTACGAGCTTCGAGGAGATCCGAGTGCTGTTGGACGGATTGGGAGAGCGGTCGAGGACCTGGGCTTTGACCACCTCCTTGCCTACGATCACGTGCTCGGGGCCGTCCACGCCGATCGAACGCCTCCGCTCATGGGCCCCACGGAGCGCGACCCGTTCCACGACCCGTTCGTGATGTTCGCTTATCTGGCCGGCATCACCGAGCGAATCGGTTTCGCCACTGGGGTTCTGGTCCTCCCGCAGCGTCAGACAGCGCTGGTGGCACGGCAGGCGGCCGATGTTGACCTCCTGTCCGGGGGTCGACTGCGCCTGGGTGTGGGCGTCGGCTCGAACTACGTCGAGTACGAGGCCCTCGGGCAGGACTTCGGTACCCGCGGTGTCCGGCAGGAGGAGCAGATCGAGCTCCTTCGCCGGCTGTTCATCGAACCTGTCGTCGACTTCTCGGGCCGATTCGACCGGGTCAATCGAGCGTCATTGGTGCCGAAACCAACGCGGCCCATCCCGATCTGGCTTGGTGGAATCAGCGACGCCGCGTACGACCGGGCCGCCCGACTCGCGGACGGCTTCATCTTTGGTGCCGGCTTCGACCTAAATGTCGCCATCGACGCCTGGAAAGGGCTGCGTGATCGAGTGGGCGCTCTCGGCAGATCGGTCGACGACTTCGGCGGGGACTACATGGCGCTGAGTCGGAGCGGCGTAGGCGAGCTCACGGCGAAGATCGACGCCTGGCGCGAGGCAGGCGGTACCCATGTCTCGGTGGCCACGATTGGCCTCGGCCTGGACTCCGTCGACGGCCACATCGACTACCTCGCCTCGGTCGCAGACGCGCTCAGCTTGTCGTGACGTGCTCAGCGACCGGCGTCACACATCACCAGCGCGGGTCGGTCATCAGCGTGTCCTCGGGAGGTACATGTGAGGCTGCTTCAGCACAGGCATGTCGCCGACGTGCTGTGTTGCGGAACGGCTACCCGTTAGCTCATTGCCCAAAGGTCGCGATGGTCAGTTCGGCGTCGCGTCTCGTTGCCCTTTACCTCCCGGTACAACGAATTGCCTCCCGCTACAACGAAGCCCCGGCCGGTGCCGCCGGGGCGCCTCGTCGAAGTCCTAGTCCGTTTTGCGGGTGCGTTGTGCCTCCGGCACGTGGGAACCCTCCGTGTCACGTCGGTGTCACAACCCGACCAAAACTGCTCGCGGCAGCCTTCAGGGCAGCCGTCAGGTCGCGCAAGCGGATCAGACGCGGGCGAGCGGGTTGGTTCAGGGATCTCAGTCCAGGTCGGCGAGGGTCTTGCGGGCGGCTTCTAGTTCGGCTTCGAGGGCGGCGACCCTGGCGGCCTGCTGGGAGCGCGCCTCTTCGATGACCTCGTCGATCGGGGTGGAGAGGTCCTCGTGCAGTTCCTTGGCCGCGCGGGAGACGGCGGCGGCCGCGACCGCGAGGTTGCGGGCCAGGTAGGTGGTGCCCTGCTTGAGCTCGGCGCGCCATTCGCCGTCGGCGGTACCGGTGACAGTGAGGGTCAGCTCGAGAGTCTTGGTCTTCTTTCCGGCCGCCTTCTTGGCCGGAGCCTTCTTGGGCTTCTCCGCGGCAGAAGGTTCAGCGGCGGGCGCGGCGAGCGCCGGCGTACTCCCATGCGAGGTGCTCTCGACAGAAGGAACCAAGACGTCGGGAGTGTCGGAGGCGGTGGACGGTGCTTCTGCTGCCAGAGTGTCTACAGTCATCGTTGTGGCGATCTCCTTCTGAACATCGCCCGCAGTGGGCGGGCTGGCGCTGACAGCCTATTGGAACATACGTTCGACTCCCGGGCCAACTCGTCTCTCACTCCAACTCACCGCTGACCATGCACGCCTGCGCATTATGGATACCGCGCGAAACCGTAAGCGCAGGCCGCAGCGTTTACCGGCAAGCACCCGCACGCGCCGCTGTTTCCTGGCAGGTGTGCGGGCAGCTCGACGTCTGATGACGTGTCGACGTTTGATTGTGCCAAGCCTGTGGTGATGGACAACCTGTACCGCAACTATTTCCAACCGGCCTGCAAGGCATTGGGCCTGGGAGCGTGCCCGGCGCGATCAAAGCCAGATGTCTGCGAATGTACTTGTAGTACTGGGTGATTGCGCCCGGAACGGTTTCGAGCCGCCCGTTATTCGGCGCGTTTCTCCTGGTGTGCGATCCAGTTTGCTGCCCGCTGAGCGGCTGTCCGATAGCGCTGGGGGAGTGCGGTGAGTCGCGCGGCGATCACCGCTGGATCAACCAGCTGAGCGGTGATCAGAGCGTCGACGAAGTTCTGATCCTTCTCGCGGAAAGCGCAGAGCTTCGCCACGCAAAGATCTTCCTTGTCCAGGCACAATCCGATGAACTGAGGTTCGCCTGATGGGCCGGCGGTGTTCTGGTTCTGTACCTTGACCAGTCGGTCTCGCCAGCCCTCGGGTAGCGCTGAGGTCTGCAGATCCACGCCGTCGATGCTGAATCCATGGAGTTGGGCAAAGGATGAGAATTCTCCGGCGACCCCTTCGATAGCGTCTGCGAGACGGATGATTTCGCCGTTGTCGTCCGCGATGGGCAGGATGTCGACTTCCAACGACCTGGTGGCATAGAAGGGCAGCTCGTCTTCGGTGAAGGTGCCCAGGATCGCCTGTGACCCCACGATGATCACTTCAGTGAGACCCGCGATTTGGCAGGCAGTCCGGATGGCGTGCTCGCGTTGATCGCGGCGCGCTATGTGGCCGCTTGGAGAACCTGGATGCGTTCCTCCTCGGGGAGCAATCCGCCCATCGGTGAGACTTCGCGCATCTCGATGGAGTCGCGATCAAGGCCGGTCAGGACGCGATGCACACCCGGGACGTCCTCGCGTTCCAGTAGGGATTCCCAGCGGTCGAGGTTGCGCATGTGTGGCTGGCCTGTGACGCCGGTCCGCAAGCGATGCAGGTTGTCGTGGATCGTGGGTTGCCACTCGGTCAGGGTTGATCGCGTCAGCTGTCTGGCCAACTGGCGGTGCAGCTTCCACGAGCGCCGCTCGGAGCGTGTCAGGTCGGGGACGACCGGTCGGCGAGTGACTTGGAGTTGATAGCCCATGCAGGACAGCAGGCGGTCGAGTTGCTCGTCGCTCAGGTCGACCTTCTCGGCGAGGAACTGGCTGATGCTTGGTTGGCGCACGCCGCTGAGGCGAGACAGTTCGGACTGGGTGGTACCTGTTTGGTGCATCACCGTCCGCAGCACCTCACTCCGATCGCTCACACCGCAGTTATAGCACATTTTACTATAGTGGGAATGGCTCATCGTGAGTCATGGCGCGGGCCAGCGCGAGACCCACGCGAGCGCGGGACCAGTTGTCCGATGACCCGGGGTCCGCTGTTCGCTCGAGCAGACCGAATCGCACGATCAAAACCCCACGGTCGACTTTGGCCGAGCCGTGCCGCGCCAGCGCCCGTGTGCGAATTCATAGGGCCAAAATAGGGACAAACTTTCACAACAGGTGCTCCAGAGGGTCCCAGGCTGTATCAAGGCGCTCACCGCAGACTCCATCGACGCCACTGCTGGAGAGACTCGGACGAATCCCGTTGGTGAACAGGCGCACATCCGTGCCTACAAACCACGCGGACCTCGCTACGACCCGGACCAACTACGCCGAGACGGACTAGCGCTTGATGACCGAGATCGTGTTGTCCGTGAAGTTGACCACCAAAGCTGTGTGCGTGGACGGATCCGCAGCGACAGTCTGCGGACCGTCGCGCACCTCGACGGTATCGGTGACAGCCCGCTTTTCGGAATCGATCACCGACACCGACGCACTGCCGTTGTTGGTGACGAAAACGGTGTGGGCGTCGGAATCGACTGTCGCCGCAGTCGGATGATCGCCAACCTGGATCGTCTCGATGATGGTCCGCTTCTCGAGGTCGAGCACCGACACCGAGTCGTCGTCCGCGTTGGGGACGAAGGCGGTGCGGGAAGGGGGGTCGATGGCGACATCGCCTGGACTCCGGCCCACTGCGATCGTGTCGATGACCGCCGACTTCGCGGGATCGACGACCGAGATCGAGCCACCTCCCCGGTTCGCTACGTAGAGAAGATGGCTCGCCGGGTCCACACCCATTTTGTCCGGCGCGTTGCCGACTTCGATCGTCGCGGTGACCTTCCGGGATTCTGCGTCGATCACCGAGACCGAGTTGTCGGTTGCGTTGGCAACAAAAGCGAACAGAAGCGAAGCGGAAGCATGATGACCGGACGCACTAGAGAGTGCTCCAAAGGCGTCCAAGAGGGCCGGTTGAAGAAGGCGGCAGAGTTCGACGACGCCGCTGTGGTGGTTGAGGATGCGCCGAACGCTGCGGTAGAGCTATTCGTCGTCGCCGGTATCGCGGCTGCGGACGTCATATGTTGTTCTCGACTCGGCGCTCATGCGGTGGGCGAGAACCACAATGACGCGGTCGGGCTGCTCGAAAAGGCCGAGCGAAGTGTCGCCAAATATCTCCGCGCCCTGCTGACCTTGAAAACCAAAGTGGCATACACACACCATTCAGTAACGGCGGACGAACACCGGAAGCCAAACCGAGCTGCCTCGAATCTGCTCGAGGCGGAGCGCCGCATCGCAAAGCCCGTGGCGGGCCGAACTGGGGGACAACGTCGTGCGGCGCCGGCCCGTCAGGCTGGACCCGCGTGTAACGCCGGGGGTCTTGGCAGGCACTCAACTCGGTCACCGTCGACGGACACGTCGGCACTCCAGGATCAGTCGGAAGGGAACCATCATGACCGCCGTTACCACCCAGGCCACCGCCGAGGTCCGCGTTCCGGAAACCGTTGCCACACGAGTCGGGGGTGCCATGGCCCGTTACGGCTTGGTCGTCGTGATCGGGTGGATCGGCCTGCTCAAGTTCACGTCATACGAGGCGCAAGGCATCCAACCGCTCGTCGCCAACAGCCCGTTCATGAGCTGGGTCTACGAGGTCTTCTCGGTGACGACCTTCTCCACGCTGCTCGGCGTCTTGGAAGTTGGCGCCGCAGTGCTGCTCGCGGTCAAGCCATGGTGGCCGAAGATCTCAGCAGTGGGCAGCGTGATCGCGGTCGGCCTCTTCCTGGCGACCATCAGCTTCCTGTTCACGACGCCGGGGATCGGCGAAGAGACCGCGGGCGGTTTCCCACTGCTGTCGATGACCGGTGAATTCCTGATCAAAGACGTTGCGCTTCTTGGCATCGCGGTATGGACGCTCGCAGACGCGCTGCGCGCTGGGCGGATCGCCAACCATGCCTGATCCGTCGCCACGTTCGACGGCCTGCGCGTTGTTCATCAACTGCACCCTCAAGAGGTCGCCGGAAGTCAGCAACACCCAGGGTCTGATCGACATCAGCACGCGAATCATGGAGGCCAACGGCGTCGACGTGGTCAGAGCCATTGACCACGACATCGCCACCGGCGTCTGGCCGGCAACATCACCTTCATGACGTGGAACCTCATGCGCGTCGCGCGGATGCTTCGCGATGGAAACGGGATTCCCGCGTACGGGAACGTGCGATCGGGCTGGGACGCCGGGTGTCGCTACGACGTCGCCAACCCCGAGTACCGCTGAGGGCTACGATCTTGATCGTCATGACCGGGAAAGCGGGCGATGAAGAAGCACTCGTCGCCGCCCTGAAGGACGGCAACGAGTCGGCGTTCGCCGCACTAGTGGACCGTCACACTCCGACGATGCTTCGGGTGGCGCGAGGCTACGTGCCCAGCCGCGAGATCGCTGAAGAGGTCGTGCAAGAAACGTGGATCGCACTGCTGAAGGGGATCGGCTCTTTCGAGGGCCGATCCTCTTTGCGCACTTGGCTGTTCACGGTCCTGATCAACATCGCCAAACGCAGAGGAATGCGCGAGCGTCGCGATGCCGACGTGGCGGTGATGGCGTTCACCGGCGGAACCGTCGACCCGGCCCGCTTCCGCGGGTCCGACGATCCCTACCCCGGCCATTGGCTTCCGAACGAAGTCCCGTCGCCGTTCCCGGACACCCCGGAGGGTTCGGTGCTCGGCGACGAGTTGATCACGCTGGCCCGGCGCGAACTCGACACACTGCCCGAGCGGCAACGCGTCGTGGTGACCATGCGCGACATGCTGGGACTGGACTCCGCCGAGGTCTGCGAACTGCTCGAGATCAGCGTCGCCAACCAACGTGTCCTACTACACCGAGGCCGTGCTGCAGTCAGGCGGGTCCTCGAGGACTATCTGAGGGAAACTCCATGACGACCGGACCGATGGACTGCAACGAACTCGTCGAGCTGGTGACGGCCTACCTCGACGGCTCCCTCGACTTGGAGGACCGGGCGCGGTTCGATACTCACCTGCTCGAATGCGACGGCTGTGAGAACTACCTCCAGCAGTTCCGCAGCACCGTCGCCACCGTCGGCAAGATCCCCTTCGACGAGCTAGACCCGACGTTCCGCAACCGGCTCATCAACGCGTTCAGGGACTGGAGTTAACTCCTCTGTAATGCTGGCCGAGGGCCGGGACACTACCAATTCGTAAGCGCACCAACCGGTGTCGCAAGTGTCCCCACCAGTGCCCGGTCAACTGCCCGAGCGAACCGTGTCTGTAACCTGGCCGGCCGTCGACCGAGGTGCAACGTGGACGCTCGCGCGGGTCTGACGAATCCGTGACGCGTCACGGGCGGCGCGACGGTGTAACGCCGGGCCCGCGTTGGACCACTACGGCGGGAAAACTGCCCACCGAATCCACTCAAGGGTGCCCAACTGATGTCGAATGCCCCGGTCGCTACTCCCGCCCGTGTGGCCGAAGGCCTCGGCGGTCGGCAGCGCGATGGCGGTGGTGTTGTTCCTCGGGACGCTGAGTTTCTGTTCACGACGCCGGGACTGGTGGTGACGCATTACGACGGCCTTCCTGTGCTCGGCGCCCAACCCGGGCAGTTCCTGCTCAAGGATCTGGTGCTGATCGGGGTGGCGCTATGGACTCTCGGAGAAGCCCTCGGCGCCCCCGCGAAATACGCCGCGAAGACGGCTGATCTGATGGAGGCATGAGCACACTGCTCTTCGGCAGCACGGCCTTGGCCGATCGCATCGAACGGGTCGAAACGCAGATGATCACCGCCGCGACGGAGGCCGCACGTCAGCGTGTGGGCGACGGGGTGTTCGTGATCCCGGTTTCGGGAGGCGCGGCGTGCTACGCCGAGGACGGTTCGCCACTGAACAAGGTGGTCGGGCTCGGCTTCGCCGGCGTACCGGGCGTCGACGCGCTCGACGAGATCGAGCGCGCGTTCGCGACGCGCGGGACCCCAACGCAGGTCGAGCTTTCCAACCTCGCCGATCCCGAGATCGGGGCAACCCTGACAAGCCGGGGCTATCAACTGGTTTCGTTCGAAAATGTGCTGGGACGGTCACTGGACGGTGAACTGCAGCCGGTGATGCCACCTGGGGTTGAGGTCCGACTGAGCGACGACCGCAACGCGTGGCTGGATGTGGTCGTCGACGGCTTCGCCCAACCCGATACCGAGGGTGTGCCGTCCCACGAGGATTTCCCGCGCGCGATTGTGGAGAACGCCGAACGTGACATCGAGCAGGCGGGCGCCACTCCATATCTCGCGTTCCGTGACGGGGTCGTCGCCGGTGGCGGAAGCATGCGGATCTCGCAGGGCGTGGCGCAGCTCACGGGTACGGCGACGGCACCTGCGCATCGCCGTCGCGGTGTGCAGACCGCGCTGCTGTCGGTGCGGCTGGTCGATGCCGCACGCGCCGGCTGCGACATCGCCGTCGTCACGACGCAGCCGGGTTCGAAATCGCAGCAGAATGTGCAGGCCCGGGGATTTCAACTGCTCTACACCCGCGCGGTGCTCGTGAAGCCGAGGAAATAGTCAAGACTTGTGGATCGCGTGTCACGCGACTTGCTGATCGCCTTCTGATTCGTCGGGTCGTTCGACGAGCGTGCCCTTCTCGAACCTGGCGCCGGCAAGCCACTCCGAAGTCAGCCCCAGGTGACAGACGTATTTCGAGCCACACCCGGTCACTGCCCCGGAAATCATGGCTGCAGACCACGACTTCCTACCCGAAATTCAACAAGTTGGACGTATTCCGAACGTGCGCTATTCCTTCAGTTGGTGAAGGCCCAATCGATAATCGGCGTCGGCTGGTGCTGGCAGCCGGGCCTAATAGACCACCGACGGGATCCAGCCGCCGTCCGGCTCGCGGTATTCGCCGATCGTCATGTACGTCATCGGCTTGACCGGCCGCATCCCCTGGCTCAGGCACCATCGAAAGAGGTTGGCCTGTCGCGTTGGCACGAGGAAGGAGGCCGGCTCCTCGCTCGCCGCGAGCGCGCCTGCGATCAATGAGCACAGGTCGTCCTCGGTCTCGGCCAGGCCGTGGGCGGCCGGGAAGAACGTGACGGTCGTGGCGTAGGCGGTGATTCGGCCGTCCCGGACGGCGACGAAGGGTGAGAGAGCGGGTGTCTGGATGGCGTCGCACAGTTCGCTGGTGCGCTCAAAGCCGTGGACGCGGAGGCAGAGGCGCTCGCACTCTTCGACGTCGTCCACCTCGAGCGGACGGACCTGGATGCCGGTCGGCGGCCCGCCCTTGGACGTGCCGCTCATTACGACCGCCGGCTCCCTGACCTCGAAGCCCAGCGAGGCGTACAGCGAGAGCGACTGCATGTTGAAGGAGTCTTGAAAGAGCCGGATGCCGCGCGCTTCGGCGCCCCGCGCGATCACTGCCTCCATCAGGCGCCGACCTACGCCGCGCCCCTGCGCCTTGGGATCGATGGTAATCGGCCCGACCCCGGTGATCGGGCCGCGCTCGTCGAGGAAGTTGGAGCCGGTGATCTGTCCATCGGCCTCCGCGACGATGCCCCAGATCCGCGGGTGCGCTATGAAGCTGCCCGTCAGCTGCGCGGCCGCCTCGAGCGTCGGGAAGTCGCGCGGGAACCGGTGATGATCGTGAAGGCCTGCGAAGGCCTCGTAGACGATCCGGGCGCACTCGTCGCCGTCGGCGGGTTCGATCCCGCGGACCACGATCTCCGCCGCGCTTCGCATTCGTTTCGATTCGGTCGCATCGGCCATGGCTCGCCCCCTCGACGCGTGTGAACCGATGATGTTCCGAAGCACCCGCGAAGTCAATCGCGCCGGCCTCGCCGCAGGGTGCGCATCCGCGTCTCATTCATCGTGACGGATGCGCTGGCCCGCCTCGGCGTAGCGCACGAACTCCAAGATCACCAAGCGCAGCGGTGTAGCTCCGAAAGGCGGCCTCGTCCACAGCTCTCTCAAACCTGGCGAATTCGCCCGTTCGCCACGTGGCTGAGGTCTCGCCACGGATCGGAAAGCGTTGGTGTGTAATAGTTTCGCCGCATTCTCCTGGTGGAGTGGGAGTGTTCCAAGCGTGCGCTATTCCTCGTTCCTCGTGAGCAGGAAGATCAAGAAGGCGCTTCCTGGCTGCTGAGTTCGGCCTCACTCCGAGCAACGAGCAGCGGCTCGGATCTCCCACATCGGACCCCGACCACGGCAACCCGTATGCGGGGTAAGGAGGTGAACTTGGCATCTACCGCCGCCATGGGGCCTATCAATGACCCTGACGCAGACACCCCCGCTTGCCGCACCAGCCACCGCGGAGACTGATGTGACTCGAACTCATCGCATATCACGGTCCCTGAAAATGAATGTCGAAGATGAGCTCGGGCTGTGGTGGCTCACCTTGCCCTAGGCCGAGCGCTCCAAATGCACGGGCCAGGTCCTCGCGGATGAACCGCTCGAGGCCGTCATGCTGTCCATCCGCCGTGCGGACGGCGAAGAGGTCGTGAGCATCGTCGCGACGGGTGATGAGTGGAGTGTTCATCTTCAGCCCGGTGGCGCGGGGACGAAGTCCCAGGCTCCGCGCTTGGGCATCCGAACGGTGGTACCCGCCGGGCGAGGTTCGAATCCTTCGATGCGCACGAACGCGCGGGCCCACAGCAGGCTGCTTGGGAACGGGAGGCTCGGCCATGATCGAGGCATCCGCTACTCGTGGTGATGGGACAGCCCGCGAGTGGCCGGGCCTTCGAGCACCTCGCCGTCGGCGTCGAAGCGGGATCCATGCAGCGGGCACTCCCACGCCTCGTCGGCGTCGTTCCATGTCACGATGCCGCCGAGATGCGGGCATACGGGCGAGGTAGTGCGCAGCGTCCCGTCGACGACGCTGGTGGCTCGCAGGCGCCACGGCGGCCCGCTGACCACGCCCTGTCCCTCGGTGGGGGTAGCGGCGTGTGCGGTGATCGGGGTGATCCAGCCTTTGGCCAGGTTGAAGCCCACCTCGAGGTTGGCCTGTACGGCGGTGCGGATACCTGCCAGCTCGCGTGGACTCCAACTGGCGAACGCGCGGGCCCAGTCCATCCGACCGCCGAGGATGCGCGCGGAAAGGGCCAGTGCCGCGGCCACCCCATTGGTCATGCCCCACTTGTCGAAACCCGTTGCCACGCAGATCTTGTCGTTGCCCGGCAACAGTGGCCCGACATAGGGCAGCTCGTCGATCGACTGGT
>Ga0193743_1000258_pt1 | contig 42382 bp, 37 predicted proteins | sample L2c2metaG_FD_143038 | JGI IMG/M metagenome (GOLD analysis project Ga0193743, IMG submission 143038) | Soil microbial communities from a riparian zone of the East river system, Colorado, United States - L2c2 | ecosystem: Environmental > Terrestrial > Soil > Riparian zone | place: USA: East River... | reverse complement strand
AAGCGGTAGACATAGACCCTGTGGGGAAAACGGTGCTGCTGAAAGACGGCGCCGCCGTTCCCTATGACTATTTGATTGTCGCGACGGGCTCGCAGGGCACTTACTTCGGGCATGACGAGTGGCGCGCCTGGGCGCCCAATTTAAAGAACATCGACGATGCGACGATCATCCGGCATAAACTGCTGCTCGCCTTTGAAGCGGCCGAACGTTCTACCGACCCGGCGGAGAGAACGGCTTGGCTTACGTTCGTGATTGTGGGGGCGGGGCCGACCGGCGTGGAGCTGGCGGGCGCCTTGGGTGAAATCGCCAATCATACCTTGACGCACGACTTCCGCTCGATTCATCCGCCCGATGCTCAAATATTAGTGGTGGATGGCGGAACACGGGTGCTCAGCACATTTCCGGAGGACCTTTCAAAGAAAGCGGAGCAACAACTTGGCACGCTCTGCGTCCGCGTCCGCACGGGCGTCCTGGTCACCGGCATCGATGAGAGCGGCGTGTCACTCAAAACCGCAACAGGAACAGATCACATTGCCGCGCACACGGTGATTTGGGCAGCCGGGGTGGCCGTCACGGACTTCGCGCGGCAACTAGCCAAACGGACCGGTGCCGAGACGGATAGGGCTGGTCACCTCAAGGTGGCAAGAGACTTGACGATTCCGCACTTTTCTGAAATCTATGTAGTTGGCGATTTGGCATTCGTGACAGATACCAGCGGGAAACCCTTGCCGGGCGTGGCTCAGGTAGCCATGCAGGGCGGCTCTTACGCGGCAAAGGCAATCACCAACCGAGTGAAAGGCGACGCCGAAATGCAGAAGCCGTTCCACTATTTCAACAAAGGCGATTTAGCAGTGATTGGCCGGGCCGCAGCTATCGCCAATGTCTTTGGTGTGCACTTGTCGGGCTTTCCGGCGTGGCTGGTATGGTTGTTTATCCATTTGCTGTACATAGTGGAATTCCAAAGCCGTGTGCTGGTGTTTGTGCAGTGGGGCTTTCTCTATCTGACCTTCAGCCGGGGCGCGCGGCTCATTACGGGGACGCTCGCGCATAAATCGACCGAAAAGCCGGAGCCGCTCGAAAGCCTGGGTGAATAACACTTGGGTGAATAACCTGTCGAAAAAGCCCTGGCCTGAGAACCCGCATCGGTGATAGCTTAAAATTCGGGGCATGGAACTGCTCATTTCGGGACCCGACGGCGATCCCACGCGGGTAGAACTAGTTAAGCCGGCACTCACCTTGGGGCGCGCCGTGGATAACGATCTGGCATATCCGGACGACCCCTGGCTGTCTCGTTCACACCTGCGCTTCGAGCTGCACGAAAAATACTGGTGGATAAAAGACTGTGCTAGCCGCAATGGAACCGTTCTCAATGCGGCCAGCGTGAAAGAAGCCAGCCGCATCAAAGCAGGAGACCGGATCTATGCCGGGCATTTAACCATCGACGTGCGGGAATCGGAACATACGGCGCTGAGACCGGTGATTTCATTCATCACGGGCGAGGGAGAGAAGGTCACCCGCGAAGCCACTCTCGAAACATGTCTCGATGAAGTCTTAGGAAAAGATTCTTATGAGCGGCGTCCTTCAAAGGAACCTTCGCTTGAATCGTCGCGGGTGATCGGCGCGCTGATCCGCGCCGGGCAGCAGCTCGTGAAAAACCAAACCTTGGAAGAACTCTTTGAGGTAATTCTGGAGCTTTCGCTTTCGGCGGTCGAGGCCAAGCGCGGAGTGATTCTCACGCTCGAAGAGGGAGAGCTGGTGGTCAAGGCAAGTAAAGGCGATGGCTTCATGATCAGCACGGCAGTGCGCGACCGGGTGATCCGCCAGAAGAACTCGCTGATGATCAGCGATGCGCAAAGCGATGATGCGCTTCGCCAGCAGCAGAGCATTGTGATGCACCAGGTACGCAGCATGATGGCCGCACCGCTGCAAACCAGCGACGTGGTGATCGGGTTGATCTACGTGGACAACGGAGCCGTCATCCGTCCGTTCACGCGGGAAGACCTCGACTTGCTTACCGTGATGGCGAACGTGGCGGCTATCCGCATTGAAAACGCCCGTTTGGCGGAGATTGAGCATTCGGAAAAGCTCACGGAACTGGAGCTTTCGCAAGCTTCTGAGATCCAGAAGATGCTCCTGCCGACTGACCCGCCCGTGTACCAGGGATACGACCTGGCAGGACTCAATCTGGCTTGCCGGACCGTGGGGGGCGACTATTACGATTTTCTGCCTTATCAGGACGGACGGTTGGCATTGATGGTGGGAGATGTTTCGGGCAAGGGCCTGCCGGCCGCGCTCCTGATGTCGAGCCTGCAAGCGCGCGTGCAAATGTTTCGCGAAACCAGCCCCGAACCCGGATTCGCCGTGACCACGCTGAACCGCAGTTTGACGGAGCGGTGTCCGCTGGGCAAGTTCATCACCTTTTTCTACGGCCTGCTGGACGGAGCAACGGGAGCAGTCCGGTACAGCAATGCTGGCCACAATTATCCACTCGTCATGCGGAAGGATGGCAGCGTGGAGCGCTTAAAAGGCAATGGCCTGGTGATGGGGTTGTTCTCCACAGTGCATTACGAGGTGCGGGAGACGAAGCTCCAGCCTGGAGAGCTGCTGGTTTTATACAGTGACGGCGTGACGGAGGCCTCGACGAGCAATGGAAAGGAATTCGGCGAGGACGGCCTTGCCACGTTTTTAGCCACTCGTAAGTCCGTTCCCTGTGAAGAGATTGTGAACCAGCTTGTCGACCATATGCGCAAGTGGCGCGGCAATACCGCTTTTGCGGACGACTTCACAATCGTTCTGGTAAGGCGGCTGTGAGCACCCGCGATGGTTTCGTGAGAAGTCTCGGCGCGCTGTGCGTGGCCGCTATATGTGCGCGCACGTTACAGGCGCAGGCTGCGGCCGGCTTCGAGGCTGGGTTGGGGGCTGGGTTGGACGAGAGAATCGCTTCCACATTGGCGGCCTTCGGAACGGCGGGCGTTTCGGTGGCGGTCGTGCAGAACGGCAGCCTGATTTACGCGAAGGGTTTCGGCCACGCGAAGATCGCTTCGGCCCTGGCGGCCGGAACAGACACACGCTACGCCGTCGGGTCGATCAGTAAGCAGTTTACGGCAGCTGCGCTCCTGCTCGAGCAGGAACGCGGCAAGTTGTCGCTGGATGACAAGGTATCGAAATATTTTCCGCGCCTGACAACGCCTCATTACCTTGTTGAATGAGCTTACCTCCACCGGTGAGGACTTAACGTGCCTCAGGCTCCTAAGGCAAGTCATTCATACGGCGTAACACTGCTCCGCGTGAGTGAGTTCGCTCCGCGGAACCGGTGCTCTATGAACCGAGCGCGGTCTTCGTCATCCAGGGTTCTAAGCACGGCTTTGTTGGCGCCAAGAGCGTGATTTACGACGCGAACAATTATCTGGTTCTCTCGGTGCCGCTGCCGTTCGAGTGCGAGACGAAAGCTACGCCGGATTGTCCGATGCTTGCTATCTACGTCCGCATGCGGCGTGAGGTGATTGCCGAATTGGTCACTTCCATGCGGTGGGAGAGCACGGTCCGCGATGTTCCTCCCGCAACGATTGAAGCCGCTCCGCTGAACGAAAGGATGTCAGGAAACTTATTGCGACTCCTTGAGGCGATGCAGTCACCCACCGATGAATTCGGACGGACACTTCACCCGGATCGGCCGGGTACTTCAACACATTCACAGCAACTACGCGGAACCGCTAGCCGTAGCCGAGCTTGCCAGCAGCGCCGACATGAGTCGGTCCGTGTTTCATCTGCATTTTCGGGCGGTCACTTCAACGTCGCCGATGCAGTACATTAACGCGATCCGGCTACACAGGGCGCGCACGCTGATGCGTTACGAAGGCGTTGGCGCCAGCGTTGCCCGCCGTTCGCGTAGGCTACAAAGCCCTTCCCAGTTCGGCGGCGAATTTAAGAGGATGTTCCGCTATTCGCCCGGCACAGAGGTCGCGCATTTTCGCGCACCTTGAATTGAGCAAACAGTAGCTACTGAGATGTATGCCGGCGCCAAAGACAATCGTCACGAATGAAACGGAACACTGGATCAGCTGTGTCTGCAATCAGGTCCGTGATGGATGAGCTTGATTCAACCACGCACATTTAAAAGTTAGAGGAACACAACACCGAATATGATTACAAGAAGAGATTTTTTAAACCTGGCCGCCACTGGATCGGCAATAACAGCCTCCACGGCCCTTTTAGCTGAAGCTGCTTCAGGGATGACGAGCAATATGGACACTCCAACAAACAGCTCCAGTCCTGTTCATTACAAGCCACCATTCAAATTTGGCATGGAGGCGTGCCACTGGGAAATGAATTTTCGATAGTTACCGACGAAGACGCCCACGGCATCCTAGAAGCTGCGTGGGCTGCCGGCGTTCGCTACTATGATGTTGCCCCATGGTATGGTTTAGGCCTTGCAGAGAGAAGATTTGGCAGCTTTCTTCACAACAAAGATAGAAGAGAATATGTCATATCTTCTAAAGTTGGCAAACTGCTGAAGGCATCTAGGACGGCAAAATCCCGCGACTATTTCCCTTTTTCGCCCTCACCTAACGAAGTAATTTTTGACTATACGGCTTCTGGCGTTAGACATTCGATTGAAGATAGCCTTCAACGGCTTGGCATCGACAGTCTTGACATTGCTTTTGTGCATGATATTTCTTCCGATAATAAGTTGTTACCGACCAGTTGGCAGGATCAATTCAAGATTGCCGCAAAAGGTGCATTTCCCGAACTGACCTGCAGATCCCGATCTGTTTCTTTCGGCCTCCCAGTATTCTTTGATCGATCATAAACATGCGCTGAACCACATATTCCCGGCTGTCAAGCAAAGGAATGCCTCTGTGGTGATCGGTTCTTCGCTCAATGCCGGGTTTCTATCTGGGAGCCCGCGTTATAACTATGGGAAAGATTCGTATAAGATACCCGCGGAGTTTATTGAGAAGCGGAAACAACTGCGCGAAGTAGCAAGTAACCACGGAGTTGACCTGCGAACCGCGGCGCTTCGGTTCTCTGCGTCGCCTGATGTTGCCGCAGCTTCAGTCGTTGGTGTCAGCAGCGAACAGCAGATCCTGGCGGACTACACTTCCATGCAAACCAACATTCCGGCTGAATTTTGGGCAGAACTAAAGCACCAGAATTTAATAGAGCAAAGCGCACCCAACTCCGGCTTGAGCTTCAGGAGTCCAGCGAAGCTGAACAATCTCATTCCGAAAGGAATCCGAAGGGGCATTCCGGGAGGATACAGACTGCTCTGAGGCTGCTTCCCCCGCGCGGCGCGGGTCATGTTAGTACTCTAGCCCTCCTAGTACTTTCACATAGCTTGCCCGTTAGACTAAAGCGGGTAGCTGCCCATATACTTATTAGGCAGCCCAATGGTTTTACAGCCCTAGTTGTCTCACAGTCCTTTGCCGCAAAGCGAGGTGTCATCGATTCGATGGACATGCAATCGGTAGCTCTCTCCTTCAATAGCAGGCTGTCCCGCAACCGGACCGCAGCTTGGCGCTACATGCGGGGAGGGCCTGGCCATTTTTTAATGTATGTGTTTGGCCGCTTTCGAGTTATTCGCTCGATGGTAGCGTGGGCCTACACACGACGGCTGTCCAGTGCGCCGGTGTCAGCGGGCGCATCGTTCATCGACGATGTGGATGTTGACTGTGCCGTCCGCGCTATTTTAAGGGACGGATATTTTTCCGGCCTGCGCCTTCGAGCCGATGTGCTCGAAGAAGTGCGACAGTTTTCGTTAATGTCAACCTGTTTTGGCGACGAGGATTCTCAACTCCCTTTTCGTCTTGCCGACAAAGCACTGGCGGAACAACGCTATAGCCGGCGCCTCAAGGTCGGCCGCTTCGACGATGTCCTACAGACCTGTCCCGCGGTTCTTGGGCTCGCGTCAGATCCAACACTGATGGCAATCGCGCGTGGATATCTCGGTACTCAACCGGTGCTGTTAGGCGCACGCATGTGGTGGAGTTTTCCTGCTGAGGCGAACGCGACTCAACAGATGTCTCTGGGCCAGGGCTTCCATTTCGACATAGACGGCTATCGAGCGCTCGCCTTCTTCTTCTATTTGACCGACGTTACGCCTTCAAGCGGGCCGCATATTTGCGTGCGCGGAAGCCACTTGGAAAAGCCCCTAAAGGCTTTAATCTCCCTGCGAAAGGGCCGAAGCGATGCTGAAATCACTACATGGTACGGAACTGAACGTCAAGTGGCCTTGTGCGGATCGGCAGGAAGCGGGTTTGCGGAAGACATCTTTTGCTACCACAAAGGCTCACACCCTGAAAGTGGCGAGCGGCTGATCCTTCAGCTGCGCTATGGCCTTCAGCGTTATGACCGCAATCTCCCGGAGCCATACCGAACTTAAGGGGCGGCGGGCGCACTGGAACACCGGTAACGCGACACACATTTCTGGGCAACGGAACAACAGTTTCGCGACGTTGGGTTTCGATTGGTCAGCAGCGAGTGCATATGTTCTTTTATCCTACTCAGAGAGACCGTGTTGCAATACATACCCAGCCAGAACTTAGACGTGGGCTCATCACCACCCGGAACGCAACTGCGGACTGCCTCAAACACGCCCACCGTGTCTTATGACTATTTTGGCCTCTCGGCCAGCAGCAGTCGAGCTCAGCATGGGAAGCATTGGAGCGCGCCGGCCCTACCTCCAAGCTCCACTTTGACTTAGCCGCTATATAGCCACCGTTGACATTTAGCATCACTGCTGCATGCACATTGCTCTTGGCGGCACTGGTCAATCCTACGCCACAGTTGGTGACCGCCTCGGGCTCATGAGACAGACTGACAATCGACCTGACAGTTATGATCCTGCAGGAAGCCCTTTGTTTCCGGCCTTTCGCACTTGGCGGCCGCTGTGGCCGGCATTTTCTGTCGGCCTTCCGAGAGTGAATCAAGTCCTGTCAGTACTAACATACGGCGATACTAATGGTACCGCTACGGCCTTAGTGATAGTACGCACAGTTGCAGCAGTTTTGCAGCGTCACACTTACACCTATTGACACATCTTAGTCACTAGAGGACAATCGAGGCACTGGACTCCGATCTCCGGGCCACTTCAACAATGAGGGGTTTACGTTGAGATAGCGTGAGCTACGTCGAGTGGACGGGTGAAACGCACGGCTTTGATGTGATGGATCTACTTGGAGCATCTCCGCTAACGTGAGGGGCAACAGAGCGCTGGAGCCAATGGCCAGCGTCTCCGGTCTTGATACCGCGATGAGTGTGTTTCAGATTCACGGAGTGAATTCGAACGGAAAGGTCAATGTTTCGTTTCGGTCTAGCAGGACAGTGCATTGCAACATATGCAGGCGTTCACAGTGTCATGCAAAGCCGATTGATTGGACGTTCAAATCGCTGAATGAACGGACCTCGGGGCAGGTTTCTCTTTGTCACAATGCTCCCAAGTTGAACCTTTCCGTCTTTGTCTTATCGATCTCCCTTTGTGGGGAGAAAGCTGGCACTAATTGGAGGAGCGTCCGCTATGTCTCAGCAGGTTTGCAGCGTGTATTTAGCAACGAAGAATGATTGGTTTGCGTTTCGAGTACGTCCAAGACATGAAAAAGCTGTCGCGATACAACTTCGCGAGAAGGGTCAAGACTACTTTTTACCGGTGGTCAGACAGACAAGGAGATGGGCAAACCGGTTAACACACGTCGATTTACCGCTTTTTCCTGGATACATATTCTGCCGGGCTCAACGGGCGGATTTGCCGCCGATTCTCCGAACACTCGGGATCGTTGATGTCTTGCGCGCGGGAACGCGACCGGTACCCGTGGAAGAAGAGGAAATATGTACTCTGAGAAATGCGATCAGCGTAAACGCGCACATTGAACCATCTCCCTATATTGAGGCGGGTGAAAAGATATGCGTTACCGAGGGGCCGCTGGCCGGTATGCGCGGCATCGTAGTGGATGTTCGCAACTCGCGACGGCTTGTTATATCTCTCACACTGCTCCGCCGCTCCGTTTTAGTGGAACTGAATCCCGCAGCTGTTATCCCCGTTCACCATGCTCCGGCAGTTCTCGACTTTGGGCAGGTCGCATAAGATAGCACTAATAGTCCGCATGCCCGCAGGCTACTTTCTCAACATAACTTCGGAAGCGCGCTGCACGCCGCACGCGCCGGTAGACTTCCATCATTCCCGTGAAATCAAGAACTCATGCTATTACCTTTCGACTGGCGGAGAATGAGTACCGTGAATTAATTGACATGGTGTCAAGCCTCGGCGCCAAAAGTATCTCCGATTTCTCTCGCAGCGCTGTACTAAGCAAGTTGGCGACAGAACAACTCTGCTCGTTCTTCGAGGAGGAGGTTAGTACACTTGCCGTCCGGCTTGAAGCTTTTGATACTAAATTGAGAGAAGCAAGAAGACACGTGCGGCAACTCGTCAGCCGCACGAGCAACACAAGCAGCTGACTACTCCGAAACCTTCTACTTCACAAGTACGCTTATCGGGCTAGAACAATGCATTATCACACGATTCGCTTAAGCATTCTACTTCTCTTGTGCGCTGCAATGCCATCCTTTGGACAGAATGTCGCCATTCCCTTGTCCTCAGGTCCAGTGCCGCCCTCTTCCGTTTCTAAAGCCAATGCGGCAGCGACCTCGCAACCAGCACAACCGGCCCCTCCTCAACAGAACAGCGGTCCGGAAAGAGTTCCCGGTTATGTATTGGGGCCGGAGGATCAAATCATCATCCGCGCCTTCCACGCAGAAGAGATTTCAGATAAGCCGGTCGAGATCGCCGGTGATGGGTATATCAATCTTGCTTTAGTAGGCCGAGTTAAAGCGGCAGGATTGACGGTGGTTAAGCTTGAGTTCGAATTATCTAACCGGCTGGCGACCTATGTCGAACAGCCGCAAGTAGCGGTACTCGTTTCTGAGTATCGTAGTCAGCCTGTCTCAGTGATCGGGGCCGTGAGAAATCCGGGAGTAATTCAGCTAAAGGGTCGCAAGACTCTCGTAGACGTCATTGCTCTCGCAGGTGGGTTGATTCCTGAGGCAGGTAACTCGGTCACGATTACCCGGGATCTTTCGAATGGTCCAATTCCGATGGCGGGTGCTAGCGACGATCCCGCCGGCAAAATTAGCGTGGCACGCATCAATCTTCGGAAAATAATGGACGCGCAAGCGCCTGCGGATAACATCGTAATCGACGCAAACGACGTCTTGACGATTCCCCGCGGCCAGATGGTGTACGTAGTTGGTGAGGTGCAGCGGCCTGGGGGTTATCTCCTAAGTGAGCGCGACACGGTCTCAGTACTGCAGGCGCTCTCATTGGCGGGAGGTTTGACGGCGAACGCCGCACCTAAGAAGGCGAAGATTCTTCGTGACAAACCCGGTAAGGCCGGACGCGTCGAGACAGCCAGCAATCTTCGAAAAATTTTATCCGGTAATTCACCGGATGTCGAACTACGACCCGATGACATTCTCTTTGTGCCGGATTCCTTGTCGAAATCAGCCGGGCGAAACGCATTGCAGGTTGCTATGAACATGGCTGGCGTAGCCATTTGGCGCATTCCGTAGCCACGGAGAAAAGAGAGAGACCTGTGGAAGACGACTTTCAGATAGCTCGTAGACAATTCAAGCCGCCTGCTATCACCGCGGCATCCGACCTCTGGTCGGTTCCCTATCCCTCCCATGGGGCAGCAGAACCGAACAGACCTGCTGTTCGATGGTGGGCGGTCGCACGGCGCCATCGAGCCGCAATCCTTGTAATCCTTCTTCTCTGCATTGTAAGTAGTTTTGTGGTGACATTGCTTTCTGCTCCCGTTTTTAAATCGAAGGCGTTACTAGAAGTAATGGCCGTGAACCAGGAGTTCTTGAATAACAAGGATATCGACCCTAACGTATCTAGTGTTGCGCCGGATGCATTTGTTGAAACTCAGACGAAGCTGTTAATGAGTGAGACGGTAGCCGACCGGACGGCAACGGTTCTACTGCCGATTGCTTCGAACGTTGACGACCAGGGTGGAATAGCTAAACTTCGACGCTGGCTTCACCTGGCCCCCACAGAACCCGAATCGCCGGAATCTATAGTCGGTGGGATGCTGAGGCGCACTAAAGTAAAGGCTGAAGGTCAATCCAGCCTGATTTCGGTCACAGTTACCGGCCCGAGCGCGAAGCTTGTAGCCGCGGCTGCCAACGCTCTGGCTGAACAAGATATAGCGGAACTACAAGAAGCACGATGGAGCAGTGCAACTAAGACCGGCGAGTTTCTCACCAAGCAATTGGACGGAATGAGGATCAAACTTCAGAAGTCCGAGAATGAGCTACAGGACTACGCCAGACGAGTCGGCCTTGTCTATACGTCCGATGCCTCGCACGAAAGCGTAGCGCAGGATAAATTGCGGCAAATCCAGCAAGACCTGCAGAAGGCGGAGACTGATAGCGTCGACAAACAGACGCAGCTGGAATTGATTGACTCCGGCGCTCCGGACTCGCTTCCGAGAGTTCTTGACGATGGCTCGTTGCGGGCCAATAAGGATAAAGTCACCGATTTGCGCCGTCAACTGGCTGAGCTAAGGACGACTCTTACGCCCAATCACTACAAGGTTAAGCAGATTGAGTCACAGATCGCAGAACTTCAGGCAGAGACAATCCGCGAGCGCGCAGCAGTGGTGAAGCGCATTCAAAATGATTATCGAGCTTCGTCAAGACGTCAAGCCCTGCTGTCCAAAGCCTACGATCAACAACTCGCACTGGTTTCTCAACAGTCCGCGTTGGAAGTTCGCTATAACATGCTCAAGCGCGAAGTAGACGCGAACCGGGACCTATACCAAGCGATGCTTCAAAAAGTGAGAGAAGCGGGCGTACTAGCTGCTCTAAGGGCAAGCAACATGCGAATTGTCGACCGGGCGAAGGTGCCATCCAGTCCATATCAGCCGAATGTTGTGCTCAATCTCGGCATCGGACTGCTGGCGGGCTGTATGCTGTCGGTCCTGTTTATTCTTCTTCGCGAGAGGTCAGATCAGAGCATTCGGACACCAGGAGAAAGTGTGAAGTTTCTCGACGTTCCAGAGCTTGCCACAATTCCGTCGGGTAAGTTCGATATTCAAGGCCGCCTTTCCGCCGCAATGACTCGAGGTGATGGCAGCGCCAGGGGAAGCTTTACCGCCCACAGCCACCTCAATTTGCCGGCCTCTGGAAAAAACAAGATGTCTGACCTTTGGGGCCAAGGCGAGTCGCTAGTGGCGGAGTCCTTCCGGTCCGCCGTAACGTCGATCCTGCTCTGGAGCCGCAGGAAGGGAGGTCATCGAATGATCGTCGTCACAAGCGCCCATGCAAAGGCAGGCAAAACGACCTCGGTATTTAACCTTGGACTGAGGCTAGCTGAAAGCGGGCATCGCGTGCTGCTCATTGATGGGGACCTCAGACGTCCTATACTCGGCCCGCTATTTGGCCTCGACGGCGCGCTCGGTTTAGGCGATATCCTCGCAGAGGACTTCAGTATGAGTGTGGTGCAGGAAATGATCCGGGACACCGTTTTCCCAGGTCTGTTTGTTCTGCCTGGCGGGGCTCCGCGCTCGAACGTCGCGCAGCTATTGCATTCGCCTCGCCTCGACGCCCTGCTGAAAAATGTGCGCGAGGACTTTGCTTTCGTTCTCATCGATTCGCCACCCATGATACCCATGACGGACGCGCGCCTACTCGGACAGCATGCCGACGGAGCAATTCTGATTTGTCGCGCGGGCCAGACCAGTATGGACCAACTTATGGGCGTTCGAAATTCTCTTTACCTGGATGGAACTGATGTTATCGGAACCATCCTCAATGATTGGGATGCTCGCGGAGAAGATCCTTCTTATACTAAATCCTATAGCAGATATTACAGACCGGCGGAATCCAGTTAGACTAGTTTTCCTGGAACGCATCGGCCGGCACCGCCGTAAGACTTCTTTTGACGTGTACCTCTCTAAGACAATTACACGTACGGATATAACGATTCATTAGTGAGAAGATTTCCACCTGGCATATGTTTATCTACCACCGTAGAACATATCATCTCGTTCAGCTTCTTTTGGACAGCGTCGCTCTCTGGCTAGCCTGGGAATGCGCAATTCGAGTTCGCGTATTACTTAATGTAGTCATGCCGGCACACCTCAGCATTCAAGGGGCAACTTCTTGGGCGCCGCCGCTCTGGCTTATTCTGATACTGTGGGCGCTGGTCTCAATTCGTTTTAAGCTATATCGTGGTCCAGACGAGATTCGGTTTTGGAACTGCGCAATCTGGACTATCGAGAGTGCACTTCTAGTAACGGTCATCACCGTTTTTGTTACCTTCTTCTCACGGCAGCTGGGAGAGAGTGTGTCGCGAACCTTTTTCTCTATCATGCTGCTTCTGACGTTCGTGATGCTGGGCTTGGGCCGGTTGGTTGGCCTGGCGCTTGCCGCGGCGGCTCAAAAGCGCTGGCTTCCTCCCGTAAGGATCGCTCTCTTAGGTGACCTACGAAACGCAGGCCGCCTTGTGGCCCGGTTGGGATCGCAGCCCGCCCGGTTTCTGATTCGTGGATTGATCGTGCCGGAAGGGCGTACCATTAGCGAACTGCACCATTCGGTGCCGATATTGGGCACCACGGGCCAATTAGCAGAGCTCATCAACCGTGAACAGATAGATCGAGTTATCGTGCTGAACGCTTCACTACCGGACCACGAACTGGAGGCGTGCAATGAAGTTCTAAAACGCATGGGTTTGGCGGTCAGCTGCGCCATGGACATGGGGGTCGACCCCGTTCGGATGGACATTTCAACCCAGTACGGAGTGCCCTGCGTGGAACTGATCGTGCCGCGCTTCACGCGCTCTCAGGAATTAGTTAAGCGAATTGTTGACATCGTATTTGCATCGCTTGCTCTACTCTTCTTCGCTCCAGTGATGCTGGCAATCGCTATCGTCATAAAGCTCACATCGAAAGGCCCGGTCTTGCATAAGGCAATGCGCGTTGGAAAAGGCGGCCGGCACTTCATGTTTCTGAAACTCAGGTCGATGTATGTGACCGGCGATCACTCCCAACTGCTGACAGTTAATGAGAAAACGGGCCATATTTTTAAACTTCGCCATGATCCGCGGGTAACTCCGGTCGGACGGTTTCTGCGGCGCTACAGCTTAGACGAGTTGCCACAACTCATTAACGTTGTGGCGGGAGAGATGAGTTTAGTCGGTCCGCGCCCTCTGCCCGCCCATGATCTTGACCCGGACGGGATGAGCCGGCAGTTTTACGCCTGGGCCGAGGGGCGCTCCCGCGTTCATCCCGGACTAACGGGATTGTGGCAGACGAGCGGGAGAAGCGATCTTTCCTTCGAGGATATGATGCGTCTTGATCTGGAGTATATCAGCGGTTGGTCCTTATCGCTGGATTTCAGTATTATTCTCGAAACTCCACTTTTGGTATTAAAGGGCGCAGGCGCCTACTGAAGGCCTTCTACTTTCTTTTTTTTGCATTTATGACCACCACTGAAGTTTCGGACACAACGGTGGAGCTAACTCCCATCTCCCTTGCGCCTTTGACCGGTCCACGGCCACTTGTTTCGGTGCTGATGGCGAATTACAACTACGTTTCGTACGTTGCAACGGCAATCGAAAGCGTTATCGGTCAGAGTTATTCCAACTGGGAACTCATTGTGTGTGATGACGGTTCCAGCGATGCATCTGTCGATGTCGTCGAACGCTATGTGCGGATGGAATCGCGTGTTCGCCTTATCGTCAAAAGAAACGGGGGGCACGCTTCCGCGTTGAATGCGGCCTATGCCATTTGCGGCGGCGAGATTATCTGCCTCCTGGATTCGGACGACGTCTATGCTCGTACGAAGATCGAGTCCGTGGTCAACTGTTGCCTCGAATTCCCTGACCGTGGACTAATTGCGCATCGAGTTATCAGGGTCAACCAAAGGCGCACTAAAGAGGGCGTCTGGCCATTGTTAAATGCACTTCCCGAGGGCTGGTTGGGGGTTCGACTGCTTGGAGAGGGGGGGATCCTCCCTTTTCTGCCACCTAGCTCAGGGCTGAGTTTACGGCGCGGGTTATCGGATCGGCTCTTTCCGATGCCGACCGTCCGTCCGCTTGGCGCCTGCCCCGATCAGATCATCGTGCGCCTAGCGCCACTCATAACGTCAATCGGCTCAGTGGACAAGGCGTTGGCGGAGTACAGACTACATGCGGCAAACTCCTACGGCGCATCGCGCGTGACCGTGCCGTTTCTAGATCGCGAAACCGAGTTTGGCAAAGCACTTTGGAATCACCAGCACACTTTTCTCTCTCAGATTAGTCCATCATTGGCGGCGAAGCTTAAGCCCGTGACAGAGACTGAATATTTTTCCTTTATCGAGTATTTACGAGCTAAGCTCGGCCGTGAAAGATCGGCAAAAGTATTGCACCAGCGCTATATGACTACGCTAAAACAGGTTAGACGGAACAGTTGGTCAACTTCATTCTGGCGCTGGTCCTTTTACCTTCCGGCCCCTGTGTTCGATTTCACTATTAATCTGTTCCTCGGTCAGAACATCCTAAAGAGAGCTATAGCGCGACTGAAAGGATTTGCCTAACCACGGAATCGTTCCCGTTGACATTCAGAGTTCACAACGGTCGACTGAACACAGCTCACCATTTCAATTCGGGCATATTGGATCTTTTGATGACACCGGAGCCACTCTTAAGCGTCGGACTATTTGTCTACAACGGCGGCGCGTTTATAAAAGAATCTCTTGAATCACTTCTTCAACAGACGTTTCGCGACTTCGAACTGATCATATCCGACAACGGTTCGACAGATCGCACTCAAGAAATATGCGAGCAATACGCCAGAGCGGATTCCAGGATTCGCTATTACCGGCAACCGGTAAATATGGGCGCCGGCTGGAACATTCGACGAGTCTTTGAGCTTGGACACGGCCAGTATTTCAAGTGGGCGGCGTGTGATGACCTCTGTTCCCCTGACTTCTTCATGAAGTGCATAGATCCATTGAGACGCGACTCTTCTCTAGTGCTGACATACTCCCGGACTCGCGTTATAGACCAGCGCGGCAATTTCATCGAGAACTACGACTGGCCCATGCGGACCGATTCGGACGACCCAGTCATCCGTTATCGCGATACTTTACTGAACGATCACATGTGCTACCAGATTTTTGGAGTAATGCGGAGAGATGCGCTGCTGCAACTCCCGCCACAGGGAAGCTACGTTAACTCCGATGGCATACTGCTCTCACAGTTGTCGTTCCTCGGCAAATTTTATGAGGTTCCGGAATATATCTTCACAAGCAGACGGCACCAAGCGCAATCATCCAAGACGGTGCCTGTTCGAGTGAAGGGACGACGTTTTCGGCTTACAGACCGGTTCTGCACACTGCCCTGTCCCGAATGGTGGGATCCGCAGAAAGCGACGAGGGTCACATTTCCGGAGTGGCGGCAACTCCAGGAGCAGATTCTGGCTATCGTCAACGCGCCCATCGCACCGCGTCAAAAAGTCCAGGCATTCGCTTTGTTGGCGCCTTGGATAGTTAAACACTTCAGACGAATGATGAAGGATTTAGTTGTAGCTGCGGACCAGGTTCTGTACAACGTACAGATGTCAAGGCTAAGCGCGAAGACAGATCTTAAGGAAGTGGAGGGAAAATCAGCATGAAGGTCGCCATTTTGGCAGGAGGAACCGGGTCACGGCTAGCCGAGGAAACTGAGACGAAACCGAAGCCGATGGTGGAGATCGGAGGCAAGCCGATTCTCTGGCACATCATGAAGTACTATGCGCAATTTGACTTCAACGAATTCGTCATTGCGCTTGGCTACAAGGGTGAAGTCATCAAGAAGTACATGGTCGACTATTGCGCTCTCAATAGCGATCTGACTGTGAACATGAGAAGCGGCCAGATCCGGATGAACAACGGACAGCCCTGTGACTGGACCGTGGAACTTGTCGATACAGGCATGCCGACGCAAACAGGTGGCCGGATAAAGCGGCTCCAGCCGTTTGTTGGGAACGACACATTTATGTTGACTTGGGGAGACGGCTTGTCCAACGTGAACCTAGATGATTTGCTGGCCTTTCATCGCTCCCATGGCAAGCTCGCGACCATGACTGCCGTTCGACCAACGGCCAGATTCGGGCATCTTGAAATGGACGGCGACCGTGTAATTGAGTTTTCAGAAAAGCCACAGACTCGGGAAGGATGGATCAACGGAGCATTCTTTGTTCTTGATCCCGGTATTTTCGATTACATCGAAGGAGACTCAACCCATTGGGAAATGGAACCTTTGGAGCGACTAGCCGCGGACGGACAACTTATGGCATACAGGCACACGTCGTTTTGGCAATGTATGGACACGCTGCGGGAAAAAATGTATCTCGAAAGCTTATGGCAGAGCGGCAATGCACCATGGAAAATTTGGGAGGAGCACAATGCGGGTATTAGTAACGGGTCACGAAGGGTACATCGGAACGGTGTTGGTGCCCATTCTACGAACGGCGAAGCATGACTTGGTAGGTCTCGATAGTAATCTTTTTGCCAAGTGTACATTTGGCGGTGAGATTTGCAGTATTCCGAGTATCGAGAAAGACATTCGAGACGTCGTACTTGAGGATTTAAAAGGATTCGACGCTGTTCTCCACCTGGCGGGACTTTCCAATGATCCATTAGGTGATCTCAACCCGGCATTGACCGACGAGATCAACCATGTAGCTTCGGTTCATCTGGCCCGGCTAGCAAAGGCTGCTGGCGTACGAAGGTTTATCTTTTCTTCATCTTGTAGTAATTATGGCGCGGGTGGAGATGACTTTCTTACAGAGGAGTCACCGTTCAATCCTGTTACTCCCTATGGAGTCTCTAAGGTTCGAGTGGAGCAAGAGGTTTCCAAGTTAGCGGACGCGCGTTTCAGTCCGACCTTTCTGCGTAACGCCACGGCATATGGAGTCTCACCGAGGCTTCGCTTCGATCTTGTGCTGAATAACCTGGTTGCATGGGCGTATACAACCGGGCGCGTGTTTATCAAGAGCGATGGCACGCCATGGCGGCCGATTGTCCACATCGAAGACATTTCCCGGGCCTTTCTGGCCGCGCTCGAGGCGCCGATTGAACTGATTCATAACCAGGCATTCAATGTTGGCCGCAATGCTGACAACTATCGCGTTCGCGAAATTGCCGAGATCGTCAAAGAGACGGTGCCGGGAACCGAGATCGCATACGCTTCCGACGCGAGTCCCGACAAGCGCTGCTATCGTGTGGACTGCAGCAAAATACAGCGTATCTTGCCCGAATTTAAACCTGTTTGGAATACGAGGCGCGGCGCCGAAGAACTCCTCGCCGCCTATAGAACAACCGGTCTGACGGTAGACGACTTTGAGGGCATCAGGTATAAGCGAATTGCTCACATCCGCGCGCTCATCGAAGAAGGGTCAGTAGATGAAACCTTGCGCTGGAAGAGGTCCGGATATGCGACTCCCGAAAGACTGGTCGAGGTAGGTGTCTAGTGGAGAACCATTCTAACTTTCGATGCCGGTCCTGCGATTCAACGGGCGCTCAACTGATCCTGTCTTTTGGCTCGACACCCCTCGCTGACGCCCTAATCACAAGTGAACAATTTAAGTCGCCCGAGCTAACCGCCGCCCTTGACCTTGTCTTCTGTCCACACTGTTCGCTGGTACAGATCACGGAGACCGTTCCTCCTGAGATACTGTTTTGCCGCAGCTATCCGTATTTTTCCTCCGTTTCAAAGGCGCTTCTTAAACACTTTGCCGAGAGCGCGAACCAGATTATTCATTCCCGAAAGCTGGACAGCCGTAGCCTAGTGATCGAAGCGGCGTCCAACGATGGGTATATGCTTCGCAATTTTGTCAGCGAGGGCATCCACGTTCTCGGCATCGACCCGGCGGAGGCGCAGGTGCGCAAGGCCCAGGAGTCGGGTGTCAACAGCATCTGCACGTTCTTCACGAAGGACCTATCCGCTCGTCTCGTTGAAGAGGGAAAGCAAGCGGATGTGTTTCTGGCGAATAATGTGCTGGCCCATGTTGCCGATCTGAATGGCTTCGTTGATGGAATTGCAGTGCTTCTAAAGCCGGGAGGCGTTGCCGTCATGGAAGTGCCATACTTGGTGGACCTGGTGGAGAACTGTGAATTTGACACGGTTTATCATCAACATCTTTGCTACTTCTCGGTGACTTCTCTCGATCGATTATTTCGTAATCACGGATTGGTCCTCACAGACGTCCAGCGAATCTCCATACACGGCGGATCGCTTCGTTTATTTGTAGAAAAGCAGGGCAGCGCCAGTCAAGGAGTTCAAACACTACTTTCCAAAGAGAGAAACACCGGAGTTGATCGATTTGACTATTACCAGACGTTTGCTGAACGTGCCAAGGCGATCCGCGCTTCGTTGAAGACTCTTCTCGGCGACCTGAAGAGACAGGGGAAGACTATCGCCGGCTACGCGGCCGCTGCGAAGGCAACAACGCTTCTTGCTTTTTGCGACATAGACCTGACGCTTCTGGATTACATAGTCGACTTGAATGAATTCAAACAAGGGCGCTTTATGCCCGGGAATCACCTTCCCATACTCTCCCCTAAAGTCCTAGTGGAAGCCAGGCCAGATTATGTACTGCTTCTCGCTTGGAACTTTGCCGACGAGATCATGAAGCAACAGCAATGTTACACCGATCTCGGCGGCAAGTTCATCGTCCCTATTCCCGCACCAGCAATCGTATAACACCTATTTGTCACTCTTGGGCGCCATAACTTTACAGTGTTAGGAGAACTTACTTGAATACAATTTATACAGACTCGCCAGCCAGCGACGAAGCCCGCCGTGGTCTTCTCTATCAGGGACAGCTATTCGCGTATTCAAATCGTGCAAGCGTACGCGCGCTGTCCGACTTTGCCGGAGAGATGATCCGCGATGCTTTTGGCTCCGTGGATCCCCTGATCGCTCAGTATTCCATGCCCGTTGAACAATTTGTCGAAATCTTTGGCCCTCTGAAGCCCAAATTTATCCACAATCCTGAGACAAAGCGGCTAATCCGTGGAGTTCTTCAAGAGTTTGGATGCGATCTGGAACAAACATACCAGGACGTTCCGCGGCTTCGGGCTGTAACATCCGACGGTTATCTTACCTCCGGCGTCGGTTACGCTCACCACCTCCATCGGGATACCTGGTATTCGGCGCCCTTTCAGCAGATCAATTGGTGGCTACCCATTTTTGAGATGGCCTCGGAAAGTTCGATGGCGTTCCATCCGCACTATTGGAGCGAGCCGGTAAAGAACGGCTCGAGCACTTTCAACTACTACGAATGGAATAAAACCGGACGGGCAAGCGCAGCTCAGCACATCAAATCCGATACTCGAAAGCAGCCGAAGCCTGAACAGGAGATGGAACTGGACCCGCAGATTCGAATAGTGCCTTCACCGGGCGGTGTCGTTTTGTTCTCGGCCGCACAAATGCATTCTACGGTCGCCAATACTTCCGGAAAAACGCGCTTCAGTATCGATTTCAGAACGGTTGATTTGGGCGACGTCAAAAACATGGTCGGCGCGCGAAACATCGATTCCGAGTGCACCGGAACGTCACTGCGGGATTTCCTGCGGGGGGCAGATCTCAGCGCGATGCCCGAAGATGTGGTCCGTCTTTACGATACGGAAACTCTGGGTGAAGGTGTGCTTGTTTACCAGCCGTAGCTCGGCTGGCCAGTGCGATTATGAGTTCCAGACTCACTTGCCCTAATTGCGCCACCGGTAGCATGGATGTCTTCTATGAAGCTGCTCGGGTGCCGGTCCACAGCGTTCTACTGATGCCCACGCGCGACGTCGCAGTTAACTATCCCAAAGGCGATATCGCGTTGGGATTCTGTGCCGACTGCGGGTTCATCTCCAACACTTTGTTTAATCCGGGTGTTCATAGTTATTCCACGCAATATGAGGAGACACAAGGCTTCTCGCCCACTTTTCGCACCTTCCACTCCAGACTCGCCGCCAGCTTAATCAACAAGTACGGTCTACAGGAAAAGAAGATTGTGGAGATCGGATGTGGCAAGGGAGAGTTTCTCACTCTCCTTTGTGAGATGGGGCGAAATCGGGGGATTGGGTTCGACCCGGCGTTCGTTGAGGATCGCAACCCGGCTCGCGGCAACGCCGATGTTCAGTTCGTTCAAGACTTCTATTCGGAGAAGTATGCGCATGTCCCGGCTGACTTCTTTTGCTGCAAGATGACCCTCGAGCATATCCCGAATACTGCAGAATTTATTCGGACCGTCAGGCAAGCTATTGGCGATCGCACCGAGACCACCGTTTTCTTTCAGGTTCCGAATGTCGCCCGCGTCCTGCAGGATCTCGCCTTTTGGGATATCTACTATGAACATTGTTCGTACTTCTGCGCCGGCTCCCTTGCCAGAGTGTTCCGCGACGCCGGTTTTGAAGTGTTAGAGACATGGACCGACTACGACGATCAGTATTTAATGATTACCGCTCGACCGAGTGCGGTAGTCATGGAACGTACTCAGGTTGAACAGAACGCACCGGCGCTGATGTCTCGTTGTATCAAAGACTTCTTAGGCCAGCAAAGCGCCCGGATTGTTTCGTGGCGGCACCAACTCACTGACATGAAGCGGAATGGCCAACGAGCAGTCGTATGGGGCTCCGGCTCCAAGGGGGTCGCATTTTTGACTCGCGTAAATGTCAATGACGCAATCGAATACGTTGTTGACGTTAATCCGTACAGACAGGGTAAATTTATGGCAGGCACAGGCCAGGAGATTGTCGGACCGGAGTTCCTTCGGAACTATAAGCCAGACGTGGCAATTGTTATGAACCCGGTATACCAAGCCGAGATTCGTGCCGACCTACGGCGACTGGGCCTCGGCACGACGGTCGTTCCGGTTTAAAATTCGTGAAAAACGGCGGGTCTTTGCGCATCGCAATTTTTGACTATCGAATTATACGAAATAATCCCGTGGGCGGATGTCATTTGCGAATGCTGCGCGCCCTTGCGGAAGAGCACGATTTTACCGTGTTTGCGGTGGAGTTCCATAATCCTCGCCCCGATAGGATCAAGTGGGTTCGTGTTCCAGTACCCACGCGCCCCCTGGCCTTGCTCTTCATCGCCTTCCACCTATTGGCGCCACTCCTTTATTTCTTACATAAGTTCCGTACAGGCTCTCGCTTCGATCTCATTCAAATGGTGGAAAGCAACCTCAGTTTCGGCGCCATTTGCTACTCGCACTTTTGCCACCGCTCCTATTTAAGACACCACTGGCAGGAAGGCAGACCGACAGGCTTACGAGGCTATTTGCGCTGGCTTGATCACTGGCTTCACGCCACTCTTGAGGCTCTCGTCTTCAGGCGCGCTCAGCGGATAGTGGTGCCTTCTCAGGGATTGGCGCGCGAACTCCAGCGTGAGTTTTCCTTCACATCGACTAAAATCACCGTCCTCCCCAACGCGGTGGACGTGGAACAATTTCGGCGACCGGAACAGTTTAATCGTTCTGAGTTTCGCAGGATGTTGAACCTGAATGATGGAGATATCATGTTCTTGTTCGTTGCGCTGGGTCAATTTGAGCGCAAGGGATTGCCTTTACTAATGGCCGCGCTTAAGCGTCTCGGGTCTAAGACGGCTAACATTATCGTCGTGGGCGGGGAGCAAGACTTAGTCGAGAAATACCGCGCACTTGCCGTAGCACAAGGCATCGAGGCTAACATCCGATTCGTTGGAATGCAATCCGACGTTCGCGCCTATCTCTGGGCCGCTGACGCATTCGCATTCCCCTCGAGCTATGAAACCTTTTCCCTTGTCGCCTTCGAGGCGGCTGTGGCATCTCTACCCTTGATTGCGCCCGCCCTAAACGGTATCGAAGAAATACTTCAAGACGGACGGAACGGAATTGTTGTACGGCGCGCTGTGGAGGAGATCACCGCCGCGCTGAAAAGATTTCTCGCTCTCTCACAGGAGTCGCGTGACAGCATGGGTAAACAAGCCCATGCCGCCGCCGCCACGTATGATGAGGCACGGTTTATTTGCAATTGGCGAGGCTTGTACCGCCACTGGGTTTCACCTGCTCAAGTACACGCCGCGCTCGCGACTTCACCGTACGTCCATGCCGAGTAGTCAGGTCTAGCTTGATCGGAAGATTTGCGCCCATAGCGCTGGCAGTCTGGATTCTAGCGGATCTACTGCTGCGATTCGTGCCTGCCGAACGCCTTAAATTGGACCCCTGGATGGCCGTCAGCAAATTTCCCGCGCGTTACTCTCCCTTCGGGGCCAATGAGCACTTCTATCTCCCCCGCTATGTGGGTGGCAACGCTGTATTGGGCAACACTCCGGCGACGGAATTCATAGGACCGATCCGATTTACGACTGACAGCCTGGGTTTTCGCCTGACCCCGTATCTCAAACCGCGGCAAAGGCCCGAAGTGCTGTTTTTCGAAGGAGATTCCTTCACTTATGGCGTCGGACTGTCAGACGAGCAGACCCTACCAAGCGTACTGACGGCACAATATGGGATTCCGAGTTACAACGGAGGCCGCTTTCATGATGATCCTGAAGGGCTGCCGGAACTAGACTGGCTGCTGGCTAATTTGCCGGGGCGCCCATCAACGATCGTGTATACGTATCTGGAGCACGAGCGCCCCACTTCTCCCGACTATATACACGGGTGGAAGGGTGCCCTTATCCGAAGGGCTCCAGCATTAGAAGGCGACCTGCGATATCTGAAGCTGCTCAACACTTTCTTCTGGGAAATGGCGCCATCGCGGGTGATCACGACTCGATTGTTCAAGGCATTCGCCAATGATGGGGTCCTACCGAATAGCTATCGAGACCAAATTCGAGTGATGAATATGCCGGACGGAAAGAAACTCATATTTCGTGATTACGAATATGAGATCCCTAGTCAGGATCGCGGCCACAGCGTCGTGCTTGAGACAGCCCGCTATTTTAGTTGGTTCAAAGAGCAACTTGCCAAGCGGCATCTCAACTTAGTTGTGTTGTTGGTTCCGAATCGCTACACATTGTATGCACCGCTGTTAGAAGGTCGAGGGGGAAGTTGGATTCATTATCTTGACAGACTGAACGTGGAACTAAATAACCGCGGAGTTACTACGGTAAATGGATTGCACGCCTATCATCCGGTAGCTGAACTGGCGTCAGGCCATTTGCTTTTCGACCGTGAGGATACGCACTGGAATTCTGACGGAATTAAAGCGATTGCCGCGCCCTTGGCTGGAACGCTATTGAAGCGTTGCCCGAAGCTTGCTTCTAGAACACACAATTAGAACACAAAATGCTTTTCAACAGTCCTGTGTTTCTATTCGCGTTCCTACCTATCGCTTATTTTGTGTTCTGGGCACTGAAGGCGAAACAACATCGTCATATCTGGCTGACACTAACTGGTTATGTATTTTATGGTTGGTGGAATCCAAAATTCTGCCTGGTCATGCTGTTTTCCACGCTGGTGAGTTACCTGGCAGGTCTGGGATTATTGAAATTCGGTCAACGGCGAGAGTGGCGAAGGGCGCTGCTGATAGTCCCCATAGCGATAGATCTTTCGCTTCTTGGGTATTTTAAATATTGCAACTTGGGAATCACAACGTGGAACTGGGTTACCACCTGGAGCAACCGGCCGCCGATTCAACCACTGGATATCATACTTCCTCTTGGTATTTCGTTCTATACGTTTCATACCATCACGTACATTGTCGATTCCTATCGTGGCGTGATTACACCCACCCGAAGCTTCTGGGAGTTTGCCTGCTATGTTTCACTGTTCTCGCAACTAGTTGCTGGCCCGATTGTGCGTTTCCGAGAACTTCAGGGTGATTTGGAAAAAATTGACACGCTAAACCGGAGTGCATATCTGAACATCGGCTTTTCCTATTTTGTCATTGGAATCACACAGAAGGTGCTCCTAGCCGACACAGTAGCTTCGATCATAGATCCAGCGTTGAAACTGGCTCCATCGCTCTCGACCACAAGCGCGTGGTTGTGCATGTTGGGTTATACCTACCAGCTCTACTTTGACTTTGCCGGGTATAGCAACATGGCGGTGGGACTTGGATATCTCTTCGGAATGCACATCCCGCAAAACTTTAACTCCCCATACAAAGCGCTGAATCCGTCCGACTTCTGGGGACGATGGCACATTTCACTGTCCCGGTGCTTGAAAGACTACCTTTACATTCCTCTCGGCGGCAATCGTAAAGGTGATCTGCGGACCTATTCTAACTTGATGCTCACAATGCTTCTCGGAGGGCTTTGGCACGGCGCGAGTTGGACCTTTGTGTTTTGGGGCGCATACCACGGCGCGCTGCTTTGCTTCTACAAGACATTCAGCAAACAATGGGATTCCTTGCCAAAGGCATTCCAACGCGGCCTAATGTTTACTTTGGTTGTTTTAGGCTGGACGGTATTTCGCGCCGATAGTTGGGTCAATGCCGTCACGCTTCTCAACCGCATGCTCATCCCTCAAAGCGGCGTGGCCGTGATCGGTGGAGCAACCCTAGTAGTGATGTTAGCGATTTGCGCACTGATTGCCCATCTCGGAGCGAACGCGTCGGAGTTGAAGCACGAATGGCATCCATTGCCGGCGTTAGCAATGACTGCAGTGTTCGTCATATGCATCGCTAAGATTGTCGGCGGTGAGCCAGCAAAATTTCTGTACTTTCAATTTTAAAAGGCAGCAAGTTAATCCTTCAAATACGATTCTGATGCTCGGCGGGGCTATTTTCTCCAAGGGAGTGCCCGGCCATCAGGCAAGTTGGCGCAAGGTAGTATTTTCCTGCGCCACCGGTGGGCGGCCACCTCCGAACCGCCCGCCGGATTTTCATAGAGTCACAACACAACAAACGAGGTCGATTACATGAAAAAAAACGTACTGGTATGCGGCGGCGGCGGATTCATCGGTGGCCACCTTGTCAAGAGACTTAAGCGCGAGGGCTTTTGTGTTCGGAGTGTCGATATTAAGCCACACGAATACAGCGAGTCAGCCGCCGACGAGTTTGTGGTCGGAGATCTGCGCGATCCGTCGCTAGTTTCAGAGGTGGTGCGGGACATTGACCATGTTTATCAACTTGCGGCCGACATGGGCGGAGCGGGCTATATTTTCACGGGACATCATGATGCAGCCGTGATGCACAATTCCGCAACGATTAACCTCAATGTGCTGGAGTCCGGCGTGCGCGCGGGAGTTGAGCGCTTCTTCTATTCGTCCTCAGCATGCATTTATCCGGAGTACAACCAGCTAGACCCTGACAGTCCAAAATGTTCGGAGGAATCGGCATATCCGGCAGCTCCAGACAGTGAGTACGGGTGGGAGAAGCTCTTCAGTGAACGGCTTTACTTGGCCTATATGCGGAATCATTCTGTTCAGGTGCGAGTCGCCCGTTTTCATAACATTTTCGGACCTGAGGGAACTTGGTCGGGTGGACGAGAGAAGGCTCCTGCAGCTATTTGCCGTAAGGTTGCCGAGGCCGCGCCTTACGGCGAAATTGAAATCTGGGGCGACGGTCTTCAAACACGCTCATTCCTTTATATCGATGAGTGTCTCGAAGGTATTCGGCGGCTCATGGATTCACACTTCACCGGACCGGTGAACATCGGTTCGGAGGAGATGGTGACGATTAACCGGCTGGCCGAACTAGTAATGCAAATTGCCGGAGTTAAGTTGTCGATTCGGCATATTCATGGACCGCTTGGCGTGCGTGGCCGCAACTCCGATAATCGGCTCATCGCTGAGCGGCTTGGCTGGTATCCGTCGCAGCCGTTAAGGCAGGGCCTCGAAAAGACGTATGCCTGGGTTTCGGAACAGGTTGCAAAACATCAATCTACTCTAGAAGTGAAGGCGGCTGTCGCATAGAGGCAGCATCTCGAAATGCCCTCAACAGGATCTGAACTTTGCGCGTCCTGAAGCAACTAGTTTTGAATACCCTTGGACGGATGGGGCACGAACTGATACGCAAACCCATCGGCAGCAGCCACAAGACTGAGCTCTCCGGACTGAGCTTTAGCCAGTTCTTACACTGCTACTTTATGACGAGGGATCTGTCACGATTCTTCTTCATTCAGGCGGGTGCGAACGATGGCGTATCAAACGACGTAATCCATGATTTTGCAGTTACCCTACAGCTGAAGGGACTGATAATCGAGCCGCAAGCGACGGCATTTGAGGCGCTGAAGGCGAACTACAAAGGCTGCGCCAATCTTATCTTCGATAACGTGGCGATTTCGCATGAGGATGGGCGGCGGGCTTTGTACACCATAAAACGGGATCTGGAATTTCTTCAATATGTAAATCAGGCTGCATCCTTCGATCGCCAGCATACCGTAAACCTCCTCCAAACGCACATAACAAAGCAGGCAAGCCCCTCTATTCGGGAAGAGTTCAAGCGGTTAAAGCTTCCATTTGAAGACTGCATAGAATCAGAGACGGTAAAGACTTATACGTTTACATCCCTGCTAGAAAAACATGGAATTTTCGGCTATGACTTACTGCAAGTAGACACGGAAGGTTTTGACTACGAAGTTCTTAAGATCGCGGAGATCGATAAGTACAAGCCGGCACTAATCAACTACGAGCATGAACATTTAAGCTCCGGCGATAGGGAGCGGTCGTGGGATTATCTTAAGCGATTTGGGTATCAGTTGTTCACTCATGAAGGCGAGACAACCGCCTATCATTTGGAGTCGCGGCCAATCGTAGAAACAACAAGCGCTCCGAAGCCATGCGAGCCCTCGCTGTCGTCTATCTGACCCGGTCGCGGTCATGGTTGAGGACTGCGACACTCTTCCTGCTTTCCGGAGTCCGGCTTAGAGTTCTTGAGTGGATGGGCGGATCACTAACTCGCCCACGTTGACGTGCGAAGGCTGGCTTACGGCATACAAGATGGCATTCGCGTCCTGCCGAATTCTTGCTTCAGGCATATGAAAGGCAGCAATGACTGCTTGTCGGTGATGTGAACTCCGAAGGCAAGCGCTTCGAGCCGCAAACCGTCGGTGACGGCCCATACCGCAAACTTGCTCCCGCAGTACACTGCGCCCCAGCAAAGACGGTCTTCCACAGACCGAACTGACGTCAACAATATGTCCAGCCTTGCGTCTGGCCATATCCGATAGGACAGCCGAGTAGTTTAGAGCAGTCCTTTGATGTTGATGTCGATGGTCTCCTCCCACTCTTGGACCCGTCCTCCAGCAAGGGGAAGGCGGCATGACACCGGCATTATTCACAAGAATGTGCACTCCGCCCATCGCTGCCAGTTCGCGTCCAATGTGCTCAGTTGCTGCTTTGTCCGTTACATCGAGCGGCTTCACCAGAGCGGACTTGCCCTTGCTTTTTTGATTTCTTCGGCAAGCGCCTCAAGTTTCTCGACGCGACGCGCTGAAAGGACCACCTCTGCTCCGCATTCAGCCAGCAACCGAGGCGTAGCGCCTCCGATACCGCGTTACTCGCGCCCGTAATCCATGCGCGTTTCCCTAGTAGGTTCTTCATTCTGCTTCTCCTGGTTTTGCGATTGAATGTCGTGCCCGCGAGAAAACGCCCATCGATATCGTCTTTGCGGCCGTGGAATGGCGTCACTCTTCCGAGAATAGGTCGACCCAAGGAGGCCTTGCTCGCCCTGAAGTCTCATAGCTAGAACTAAAGTGCTGCAAAGTGCGGCGGACCTGAAAGGGCCGAGGGCCGAATAGCGGCAATGCATGCGCAGCCGGAGTCATAGCGCGACACAAAGCACCACGCGTGGCTTGGGACTAGTAAAAAGCTAGTAAAAGGACTAGAATGCAGACAAGAGAGCAGGCGCGGGAAGGGGTTCCCGTACTTGTGTTCCCGGGATAGTCGGACGAGCATCAGCTGCCGGCGTTCCGTCCGCTAGGGGAGGGGTACTTTGAAAACCAGTAGAGCGTTTTTTTCTTGCTGCCTGATAGCGATGGGGTTTGCTCTGTCATTTCCAGTTCCGGCTCATGCCCAGTTGGCGAATACTACAGCTTTGATCGGCACGGTAGTCGACAGTGCCGGTGGTTCAGTGGCAGGAGCAACCGTCAAAGCTGTGAATCAGGGTACTCAGGACACGTATACCGTTGTCACCGGTTCCGGCGGAGACTACGTGATCCAGTTCATAAAGGCTGGAATATACGACGTGACCGCGACCATGCCCGGTTTTAGCTCGATGACGGAGCAAGCCCTGCAGGTTGACACGAACCAGAGCGTCCGCGCCAATTTCGCGCTGCAAGTCGGCCAGGTTTCTCAGCATATCGTGGTAACGGCGGAAACGCCCCCCATCACGACAGATAACGCCTCTGCCAAGGAGACGGTCAGCAGCAAGGCCGTGGTGGAGCTACCGTTGAACGGCCGGAACGTGCTGCAGATTGCCACCTCCACGCCTGGTTTGCTGCCCGGACTAAAGAATCCCACGGGAGTTCCTCCCGGTGAAGGTTACATCGCTGCCGGCACCCGGGAGATTCAGAACAGCGTCACTCTGGATGGTATTTCGATCATGAACAACTTAATCATGACGACGCCGTATCATCCCTCGCCGGACGCCGTTCAGCAGTTAGACGTACAAACCGGCACCTACACGGCGCAGTACGGAGGTTACCTTGGCGCTCATCTGGATCTGGTCAGCAAAAGTGGGGACAATCAATTCCACGGGGCTCTTTTTGAGTTTCTGAGAAACGACAAGCTCAACGCCCGGAACTACTTTTCGAATCCCAACCAGCCGAAGCCGTCCGTTCGCCAGAATCAGTTTGGAGTGGTAGTGAACGGTCCTGTTGTGATTCCGAAGCTATACAATGGCCGCAACCGTACGTTCTTCATGTTCGACTATGAAGGTCTACGCAGTGTCACCCAGGCCGCCGGCGTTGCCTCCGTATTTAACGATAGAATGCGGGCCGGCAATTTCTCTCAATTGCTGCCTAATACACAATTGCGAAATCCGGCGGGAGGAACCTTCGCGGGCAATATTTTGCCCGCAAGCCAGATATCGCCACAAGCCCTTCGCGTTCTGAGCTATATGTCGCCCGCCAACGGTCCAGGCGTCACGAACAACCTGTTTGGGACGTCGCCCAATAACGACAACTTCAACCAGACCATCGGCAGACTCGACCAGAACATCGGAGATAAAATGCGCCTTTTCTTCCGCTATGCCTGGCAGGACGAGACATTCTTCAACAACAGTTCGCCGAACTTCTCCGGTTCCATCTCGGTTCCCGTATCGACGAAAAACTGGGTAGTGGGCTGGACGCAAACGCTTACCCCAAACATGGTGAACGACATTCGCTTTGGCCATCAGGGGCTTACTACCAATTCGTTGAATTATTGGTATGTGAACGGCCTCAACTCGGCTGGAACCGATTTGGGTATTCCCGGTTTCACCGCGGACACTAGCGCTAACATGCCGGGGATTCCAGTCTTTACGGTCACGAACTATATCCAATTAGGCAGAGGCGACACCAACTGGTTTCAGACAGACGCGGCTTGGCATGGCACCGACTCGTTTACTTGGACGCATGGCGCTCATACCATTATCGCTGGCGTCGAGTTCCGCAAGCTAATTACTGGCCGTCTCGCGGTAAACAATGCACAGGGATTGTTCAATTTCGACGGCACTTACACCGGTAACGCGGCCGCGGACTTCATGCTCGGCTACGTGGCAAATAACACCACGCCTACCCCGCAGGTTCGGAATATTGTGGCGCAATGGCGAGATGGTTTCTATGTCACGGACAACTGGCGTGCCACACGCCGGCTGACACTGGACCTTGGGCTCCGCTATGAATTGCCCACCGTGCCGTATACAACGAATGGTTTTGCAACCATGCTGAATGCCGCCCAAACGGCGCTCATCCCGCCCAACCCACCGGTCCCCGGCTTCGGCTTTATCAACCCGAACCATAAGAACTTTGCTCCGCGGGTCGGAGGCGCTTACCGCATCACGGAGAAGACGGTATTTCGCGCCGGCTACGGTATATACTTCAATCCGAACCAGAACAACACATTCACTTTCCTGAGTGCAAATCCTCCGTTTGTCAGTACAGTTACTTACAATGGAAACCGGACGAACCCCAACCTGACGCTGAGCACGCCGTTCATCGGCACACCGGGGGCCGTCGCACCGTCAAACATTATCACGCCGAATCGCAACCTGCCTACCGCCTACATGCATCAGTGGAGCGCCATTCTTGAGCGCGGCATCTGGACGGGTGGCTCTTTCAATCTTCAGTATCTTGGTTCGCGCTCGTTGCACCTTGACCGCAGCTATTTCAACAACCGCCCCGGTCCGGGACCCGGCAACATTCAAGCCCGCCGCCCCAATCAACTATTTGGCGATATCCGTACGATCCAAAATGATGAGGTGGCGACATACCACGGCCTCAGCCTTATCTACCGTCAGCGCTTTTACCATGGATTCCAGACGCTCGCTTCCTATACTTGGTCGCACGCAATCGACGTCGGCACCGATTCTAACGGAGGTGGCGCTCCGATGGATCCATACAACTGGCGCGCCGACTACGGTAACTCAAATTGGGATGTCCCGCACCGCTTCGTGATGAATTTCAACTATGAACTGCCGTTCTTCAGCGGCGCGAGGAATTTGCTCTTGCGCGGCGTGTTGGGCGGCTGGCAGACTAACGGCATCATTACGGTTCAATCCGGTCAACCCTTCAACATCATCATGGGTGGCGACAATTCGAACACCGGCAACGCCAATCAACGGCCCAACTTGATTGGCGCCGTAAGTGCTTCCTGCGATGGCAGCAGGCCGGGCGTTAACTGCGTAGATGTGAGCGCATTCCGGCAGCCCGCGCCCTACACCTATGGCAACGCCGGCCGGAACATCGTGCGCGGACCGGGCGTGAATACGGTGAATTTCTCCGCATTCAAGAACTTTGCATTTAAAGAACGCTTTAACGTGCAGTTCCGCGCCGAGATGTTCAACCTGCTGAACACACCGCAGTTCAATAATCCGAATTTCACGCTGCCGCTGCTTTCGGCGGGTACCGCCTATACCGCATCGAACATTGCGAACTTTGGCACTATTACGTCCACTCGCTACGATAACCGCCAAATTCAGTTCGCTCTTAAGTTTCTTTTTTAGCTGGAGTGCATTGGTTTTTAGCCGCTGTCGCTGAGCTCATCCCTCAATGCGAGTCACAAGAGACCCGTGAGCCAGGCCCGGCGGCGAACCACTGGCTGCGGCCAGCGCCAGCTGCATATTGGTGGACGGGCCAGCGATCAAGATACGATTCGAGAGACTGACGGCCCGAAGGAGAGAGTCTCGACTGAAGTTCAGACAAGCCGCCGGCCAGAATGCGTTCGACCTCCGCAGTGTGGCGGCAGAACGCCGCCGGGTCGGGGGGCTTTGTTCGCGAGACGTGCAGCGCCGTTCGCTTTCTGTATGGCATCATTACTCTCCTTTAGCCGCTCGTGATACGAGTCGTAATTTCGCCCAAAGTCTGCATATCGGTGGAGATCAATTTCAAACCGGCCGCAGTGCGTTCGGATCGAACGCTCAGCCGCGCCAGAAGGCTGTTGAAGGCAAGCTCGCGGTGACGCTCCGGGCTTACGGCAATCTCTTCGGGAGCCGCCGGCGCTGCGGCCTTGTACCAGGCCGGCGCATTCAGATGCACTAGTTCGGGATGATGACTATTAAGCCAGGTCTTGATCCCGTCGCTTCGTTCAGCCTCGTCGCCCTGGGGCGTTGAGTAAGAACCACCCAGACTGCTGGCCCGGTAAGGATCGCCATCTGGATGCCAAACGGGACAGAGACCTTCCAGCGGCTCGCCGTTGCGAGTGAGAGCGGAACACAGGCCTTGCAGCGCGGTCAACATGATCTCGGGACGCGGATTGTCTAGCATAACCCGCAAATACGGCACCGCTACGAGACCGTCCGCGCGTGCTAACGTATGAACGGCCATGCCATCGAAGCCGAACCAGGCTGATTCGGCGATCGCCATCCGACCGAGAGCGTTTACTTCGGCGGGCTTGTCGCGAATATCGAGCATCGAAGCATATCCTCCGTATAGGAAGGCCTGCCCAGTGCGGCCAAGCGCGTCCATATTGCTTTCAAGCGCCACGATCGCTGAAGCATCCTTGAGCTTCAATTCGCCGAGAAGCCCGATGGCCTGCAGATGCGCAAATGGCGAGCCGGCGAAGTAGGTGACGACTTCCGCAGCCGCCTGTGCGTTCACTCCGTTGAACAGCAAACACAGAGATTGAAACTGATCGACATCTTCGCGCGGCGCTTTGGGAGAAGGCGCAGAGCCGCCAAAAGGCGGGGGAGCATAGTGCACGTCGAGAGCGTCGCCGTCTTTGACAGCTATGGCTTCAAGAGCCGCACCCAGTTCACTGGCGAGCTTGGCGTCGAAGCTCGAATTCCGAGCGTGGAGAAACGGGCCGTGGAGCGGACCAGAGGGCACCGGCAGGAAATAACCGCCCATCGGCAGCGTGTAGAAGCCGGCACGAATGACTTCGTAAGCGCCGGACTCCTCGTTCTTGTGTAAAAAGAAGAGCGCATGGGCGCGCGCCACTTTCGTCGTGATCTGAGGACCTTCGTTCGGCATTGGCTCAAACTGCCACGCCAGAGCGATCGATTGGCCGGGTTGCAGATCACCCTTCAGAACGCGATCGACCAGAACAGACACGTTGCAACTGACACTTGTACCGTGATCGATCGCCTGGCCAGAGACAATATCGCCCACCAAAACCAGGTCGGCATCGCGAATCGGCAGAAGGGATCCGGCTGCTTCTACCAGGCGCAGAAGAAGGAAAAACAGAATTGTGGAACGCCTAAACATTGATGCCCCGCGTGCGTCTGATGGACGAAGCGGATCAGAACTTGGTTCCAGGCATGGTGAAGATGACTCCACCGCGCTCTGCGCCTAGCGGCCCGTGCTTTTTGTCGCGCTTACCCGCCTCCGTTCCGTTCTTCCCTTCTCGCCCTGGCGAGTTCAAGGATTCGCGGTGCGATTGCGGGAAGCGGCAAGGATTCGCAGGCGCCGCCTAAACGGACCGCCTCTCCCGGCATCCCATACACCACTGCCGTGGATTCGTCCTCCGCGATCGTATATCCCCCCGCCTCGCGAATCTTCAACAAGCCTTCCGCGCCATCGTCACCCATGCCGGTCAACAGCACACCGAGTGCCTGCTTACCAAGAACCCTCGCCATTGACTCAAACAGTACGGTTCCTGACGGCCTCTGCGAACAGACCGGATCACCCCCGTCCGCTTCCAAATAATACTCACAGCCGAGCCGGAGATGACGGTCTCTACCTCCCAGGTATACCTTGCCACGCGCCGGTACTTCGCGGCTCTCTACAATTTTCACTGAAAACGGACAGACGCTCTGGAGCCAAGCCGCGAACCCATCCAGAAAATTATCGCCGATATGTTGCACCAGCAGAATGGGCAACGGGAAATCGGGCCCGAGCGCGCCTAGCAGTTGCGTCACCGCATTCGGGCCGCCCGTGGAACAGACAATACCCATCATCCGGTAGTCGCCCCGCCACTTCACCAGCGGCCATTCGCGATGCGGGGTCCACTTCGCGTCACGGCGGCGCCTCACCACCTTCACTTGGCTCATGATCGCCAGTTGGGTACAGAACTGTCCCGCGAACGCCTCATACTTGGCCGAGGTAGAGCCCACCGGCTTCTCCAACACCGTGAGCGCACCCGCTTGTAAGGCGTTCACCGCGATTTTCAGGTCCTCCGACTCAGTGCTTGCCGCTACCACCACGATGGGAGTGGGTTTTTCGGACATGATCCGTTGGGTCGCTTCGAATCCATTCATTCCCGGCAACCGGATATCCATGGAAATGACGTCTGGAGAAATCCGGTGAAGAACTCGCAACGCTTCTTCCGCGCTTCCGGCAACACCCGCAATTTCCAAACGCGGATCGCGATCAATGATGTATTCGAGAAACTCTCGAATGACGTTCGAATCCTCAACGATTAGAACGCGAATTTTCTTCATAGGCCGCACCTACAGAATCTGCCGGATAGCGGCGAGCAAATCCTCTTGATCGAACTTCCGCTTGACAATGTAGGCGTCCGCGCCCAATTTCAAGCCGCGTTCCTGATCTTCGCGGCTCTCGAGCGAAGTCACGACGATGACTGGAATAAGGCTCAAGTTCCGGTGCCTTCTAATCGCTTCCAACAATTCGAATCCGTCCATGCGCGGCATCTGAACGTCCGAGATCACCAAATCCGCCTTTTCCAGCCGCAACTGTGCAAGCGCTTCCACTCCGTCCACTGCGATCCGGACTCGATACCCGTGCGCCTCCAAAATGCTTTTCTCTAAGGTTCGAGTCGTGATGGAATCGTCCACCACCAGGATCGAAGGGGCCCGTTTCGGCGCCGGTTCGGACGCTCCGGGAAATACCGCCACTTCAGCATGGCCGGAATGTTCCAGCAGCTTTACTGGGTTGAGGACCAAAGCGACCGAGCCATCTTCCATCAAGATGCCGCCCGAAATTTTTCCGTCATGCGGCGAGGCGGGTCCCAGATCCTGAATCACCGCCTCTGTGTGCCAGAGAAAGGTATCTACTGCTACCGCCGTTCGCTGGCCTTCCGAGCGCAGGATCGCTACCGCCAGCATGTCCGGGTTCCGGGCGTCGGATTCGTGCTGGAGATTCAGCAGGTGTTGGAGCGCGAATAAAGGCACTCTCTGGCCGTCCGGAGTGATGACAGCCTTTCCTTCTGCCGTGTCCACATTTTTGAGACGAATGCGATACAACCGCTCGATCGAGTAGACAGGAATCGCGAAGGGCCGGCCGCCACAACTCACTAACAGTAACTTGTGCGTGGAAATCGACACGGGAACCGAGAGCTGCAGAGACATTCCGCCTCCGGCGCGCGGCTGAATCTCTACTTCTCCTTGCAAACGCTGTATCGCCTCATAGACGACCGACAATCCCATACCACGCCCTGACAGGTTAGTGATCGAACCGGCCGTTGAAAACCCCGGATTGAACGAAAGCCGCGCCATGTCCCGCTGCGAACATCGCTCCGCCTCTGCCTGGGAAAGAATCTTTCGCCGCACCGCGACTTCGAGGATTCTTGCGGTATCCATACCCTGCCCATCGTCTTCCACGGTAATCTTCAAGAGTTGGCCGGCGCCCTCGATGCGAAGAGTCACCAATCCTGCCGCTGGCTTTCCTTTCGCCAGCCTCTCCTGCGGCAACTCGATTCCATGGCTCACGGCATTGCGCAGCGCATGCATGAGCGGGTCTTTGAGCGCTTCCAGCACCCGCCGGTCGGCATGCTGACCGGTACTGGTCGCGCGAAACTCAATCTGTTTCGACTCATCGCGCGCCAAATCCCGCATCATCTTGCGATAGCCTTCAATCAAGCTCTCGGCCGGCACCATGCGCGCTTGCCAAACGTCCCGCTGCAGTTGTTTGCCCAGGCGCATCATCGTCCAGGAGCTTTGCTGTTGTGAGCGGCGGACCGCGTTCACTTGCATCAAAACCGAGCGCGTTTCGCTTTGCAGCCAATTCAAGCGGGAAATACTGACAGAAAGCTCGCGCGCTACTTCGCTAGGACGCTGCATCATGGCGGGAGATCGAGGCGCGCGTTCCGTTTCTCTCTCCACGCCCGCAATTTGCCGCGCGATCGCCTTTAGTTGAACCGTTACCTGGCCCTGGCGTTGGCTCTCGGTTAGAAGTTCGACAGCAGAACGCAGCAACCCGTCGAAATTTTGGGCGCTGATTCGAACCGTGTCCAGCGACTGAAACGCCGGCGCCGGCGTTTCCGGAACAGCGGCCTCACTAGCTTCGGGTTGTATCCCGAGCACCTGCTCAATAGCCTGAAGCGCCGCACCGATGGACGCAGCCGATTGGCTTTCCCCCCTTCCGGCAACACAGTCTTCACTGGCATCGAGCGCCCTCTGCACCAAATCGACCACGTCTTTACTCAGCGGCAAGCCCCCTTGGCGAACCTGCGCGAAAAGAGTCTCCAGACGATGCGCGAGTCTCTCCACTGAACGCAGATCCACTATGCGGGCGGCGCCTTTGATCGTATGCGCTCGACGGAAGACTTCTTCCAGTTGGGCGTCAGCGGGCGGTCCGCTGGTCATGGCGATCATTGCCAAGAGCGAGCGAATCTGTTCTATGTGATCCCGGTGCTCGATCTGAAACGTGGCCAGCAGCCTTTGCCGGATATCTTGCAATCGAGTCGCCCCTAGATCCGGTATCTCTCGACGGCTTTCTGGAGTTGTTGCGCAAGTGCGGTCAGGCCAACGGCCGCCGTTTCCAGCTGCCGCGTGCTAGCCGCCGATTGCTGGCTGGCTTGACCGATATCGCGAATGGCTTGAGTCACCTGCGTGAATCCAACCTGTTGCTGGCTGGCGCCGGCGACGATTTGCTGGAAGGCTTGCACGCTTTGTCGAATTCCCTCCATCATCTCGCGGATGGCCGCGTCGGCCACATCCGCTTGCTGTTTGCCTGATTCCACTCGCTTGACGGCTTCCTCACTCAACATCACCGAACTATTGATCCCCTTCTGAATGTCGCCGAGAATCGACCGTACCTGCACCGTTGCTTCCCGCGATTGATCCGCCATGTTCTTCACTTCGCTCGCGATTACCGAAAAGCTGCGGCCATGTTCGCCGGCGGCCGCTGCTTCAATAGCGGCATTCAATGCCAGCAAGTGCGATTGCTCCGCGAGATCGTTGACCGCGGAAATAATTTCGCCGATCGCCTGCGTCCTTTCGCTGAGCGATACCACATTCCCGGCAACCGCTTCGGCCTGCTCACGGATGGCTTCCATCGTCCGGGCCGTGGTCTCTACGGCCTGCAATCCGCTATGGCTGGCGGCGGAAGTGGCTTCCGCGGAAGCAGCCACCTGCTTGGCCCGTTCCGAAATCTGCACGCCCGCTTGCATCACTTCCTCCATAGTCGCGGTGGTTTGCTGTATTGCCGCGGCCTGTTCACTGGTGCCGGCAGACTGTTGCTGGGTAGACGCCAGGATTTCGGTTGCCGCCGAATTGAGGTTTTGCGTGGCAAAGCGAGCTTGGCCGGCAACATCTCTCAATCCCGACACCATCTGGTCCAGACAAAGGGCCAGTTGCCCCAACTCGTCGGCACTCGAAATCTTCGCCTGTTGTGTCAGGTCGCCTTCTCCCACGCGGTTCGCAAACTGCATAAACACGCCGAGCGGACGGGTAATCGAAAAGCAAATCAGCAAACCGACCGTCAACACGAGCGTTACCACCGCGAGGCCCCCCAAAATCATTGCCGTTGTCGCAAAGTTAGCCGTCGATCTGACGTTCTCGTCGCGCTGCTTCAGAAGTTCATTGGCCGAGTTGTGCATTTCGCCCATGACCCGGCGCATATCATCCATGACGTTCTTCCCTCTGTCCGTGAGAACCATCTCAACGGCTGCGCGCTCCCCTTTTTGCCTGCGCAATGAAATCGTTTCCGCCAGCTCGGCAAGTTTGTTCGCAATCAGGGTCTGAATCCTGTCGATCCGCCTCAGCTGCGCGGGCTGGTCCGCTGCCAGCTCCTTGAGATCCTGGACGCTACGGTCAATCTCCCTGATGGCGGTGCTGTAGGGTTCCAGGTATCTTTCTTCACCCGTGAGGATAAAGCCACGCTGGCCAGTCTCGGCGTCCTTTAGCTTGGAGAGGAGATCGGTCAGCGCCTCCTTCAGCTTGTGCGAATGCGCCACCAAACCCGAGGTATCAATCAGCTCGGTTGTGGCGTGGTAGGCGATAATTCCAATCACGCCGACAACGACTAAGACCGCGGCATAACCCGCCAATATTCGCGTTCCAATACCCATGTTCAGTTTCATGCGACCAATGACTCCTCTCCGGAAAAGATCGCCGCCAGCACGCTCTCAATATCAAGCAGCAACAGCGTCTCGCCGGTGATTCTCTTTGTGAATTTGGCCTGCTCGGGAGGGCCCACCTTCTCGCGCGGGATTTCGCGCAAGCCTTGCACGTGATCCACCTTCAATCCGATTTCACGGCCCGGCCCGCGCAGCATCAAGACCAGACTGGAAGCCGCCGTTCCATTCTCAACACGCAGGATCATGCGGCCCAGATCGATGACCGGCCGCAGCTCACCTCGCACGCTGATCACTCCCAGGAACTCCGGTGCTGCTCCTGGCACGCGCGTACAGCGCCCGAGCGGAAGGACCTCAGCCAGCTCGCTCAACTCGATGGCATAGCGCTCCTGGTGCAAATTAAATACCAACGCGGATGCGGCGGCCGTCCGCGGCTCTCGCCGGGCTTGGCTATTCGCCAGTTGTGCCGCCCGCTTGCGATAGGCAGCCTCGATCCGCGCCGGATTCTCGGCCAGCGCTTCCGCGAGCGCATGCTCGCTAGCCCGCAACCGCTCTCGAGCCTGTTCCCAATTGATCCCGGATTTTTTCAGATTCGTCATCATCACCAAGCGTTCAGAACCTGAAGGTGCATCTTCGCCAGTTTCTTCATCTCCGCAACCGTGATTCCATCGGCGTCGGCCAAAACGTCGGCATCGCTGAGCGATTCGAGCAACTCGACGGCATTTTCGAAGGATCGCGCCGCCTGCCGCGGATCGCCCCGGGACTGCAGAAGGAGTCCCAGGTAATAATGCGGCAGCACCGATTGGCGGTCAAGATAGATGGCTCTCCTAAGCGCTGGTTCGGCTTCCGCGTGGTGCCCCATCTGCTCCAGGACCAACGCGTGGTAGAAATGAACCAGCGAATTCAAATTGTCCCTTTTCAACAGCTGCTCGCAACACTGAACGGCGTTCGCCCACTCGCCGCCGTCGGCGTGAAGCCGCACCTCCGCCAGCGTGCGCTCGACAATTGGGTTTAGCGGCGCCGACTTCCGCGGGGCAGGGGTACGGACAACCTCGACCGGCGGAGGTAAAGCCGGCGCGATGACAGGATCGAGCGCCAAGGCAACCGGTGTCAGCTGCGGCGCTTTCTGATACATGGTCACACCGGGAGCATTCACCGCGTAAAACGATGTAAAGGACGTCATGTTGGGTTCCGTCGGACCCACCAGCAGCCACGCGCCTTCAACCAGGCACTCGTGGAACTGCCGGATCATCTTATGCATGAGGTCAGGCCCGAAATAGATCATCACGTTCCGGCAAACAATCAGATCGAACGCCGTAAGATTGTTGACCAGTGAGGGGACAGGATCCTCCACCAGGTTGTGATACTGAAAGGAGATCCATTGCTTGTATTTCGGCGCAATTTGCCAAGATTTGCCTTCTTGCAAAAAGCAATCGCGCCTTAGGTCTTCATTCGTCGTGCGGAGGGCCCATTCTTCAAACTTGCCTGCGCGAGCGCGCGCTAACGAGCGCCGGTTGATATCGGTTCCTAGAATGCTCACTTCCCAGCCCACTAGTTTGTGAGCCATCTCGCGCTCTAGCAGAATGGCCAGCGAATAAGCTTCCGGGCCGTCGGCGCAGCCCGCGCACCAGATGCGCAGCGACCGCTTGGCCTGGTTTCGCGCCAGCAAATCCGGCAGCACAACGTCGCGCAAGGCGTCAAAGTGTTCTTGATGGCGGAAGAAGTAGGTTTCTCCGATCGTGATCTCCGCGATCAGTTCGTCCAGCTCCGGACGGCCCCGTATTGGATCCCGCAGGACTTCGAGGTACGAGGCACAGCCGGATACGCCTAGGCTCGACAATCGCCGGTGAATACGGCGGGCTAAGTCGTCGTCTTTGTCCGTGTAGTAGGTCAACCCGGTGGTCTGGATCAGATGCTCCTTTAGCAACGGGTATAAGGGGTCGAACGTCAGCTCTTCGGTGGAAGGCAAGGTCGGATTCACTGTGCGTCCGGCCTCCAATCGTCGAGCCGTAGCTGTTCCATCGTGCGGAAGGCGGAGAGCGATTCCTGTTCTCTTTCGAGTAAGATCCGCGCGGGGGACAAAACGTGGACGACTTGGCCTCGCATGTTGACCGTCGCCTCCACGCAGGCGTTGAACGAATCTTCCCCCCTAACCGGCAGCACTTCCGAGTGCGGAACGTGCAGAATCTCGCTGACGCGATCCACCAGCAGCGCCACCTGGTTATCGGACCTGCCCTTTAGCAGCATCAGCATGGAATACAAACCGGGGCGCTGCTCGGGCAGATGAAGCAGCCGGTCGAGCCGCAACACCGGCACCGCCGCTCCTCCCCAATTCAGGATTCCTTCTAAAGGGGCAAGCAATCCCGGCGGCCGCGCAAGATCGCACATCGGCGCGATTTTCTCCACGCTCTCGAGCGGCAGGCCGCCCAGCTTTCCGCCGAGATGGAACACGACTAAGGAACGATAAGAACTTGGGGACACAACAAAACTCCCGTAAAAAACGCACTGAGCAGGCGCCAGGCGGCGTGGGAACTTTCAATTTTCGGGGGCCTCAGCGTGCCCATGCGCGCGCGCCAATTCCACAGGGACATCAAGTCGCGACCGGCTTAGTCCCAACAGCGTGGCGGGCTAAGCGGACTGGCGTCCGGATTCGGAAATCAAAGCTCCTCCTTTCATATCGTTGGCCGTACAGAGAAAAGGAGGGGCAAAACACCAAATCTTCTCAGATCCAGTTAAGAAGAGAAAGATGCGTCAAGTTCCATACTCTTGTGTTAGGACGGTGCGTCCCTGCCGGAACGTCTCCGCGAAAGATTCCTGCATGAGTTCCACTTACCGCATTCTCTTGGTCGAGGATTCTGAAACCCAGGCGCTTCGCCTTGAGTTCCTGTTCGCGGAACAGGGCTGGCAGACCGAAAGAGCTTCGACCGCCGAGGAGGCCGTTTATAAACTCAAGCAGATCGTTCCAGACCTCATCATTGTGGATCATTATTTGCCCGGGCTGAAAGGCGTGGAATTGTGCAAGCTGATCCGCCTCAATCCCACCGGCTGGAATTCTCCGATCTTGATGTTCACTGCCGAGGATGCGGCCGCAGTCCAACGGGAATCTCTCGAAAGCGGGGCCGACGATTATCTCAGCAAATCCGCCGGAGATTCCATATTGCTGCTGCGAGTACGTGCCCTGCTGCGCAAATCGGAGACGAACCGCCGGGCAGTCAGGCAGGGGGATACGGTTCTCCGGCAAGCACAGCTTCTCGCCGTGGACGATAGCCCTTCGTATCTCGAGCACTTAGTGCACGAATTGTCCAGCGATGGTCATGCCGTTGAAACCGCCACCAACGGCCCTGATGCACTCGACAAAATTAAGACTCGCGGCTACGACTGTGTGGTTCTGGATCTCGTTATGCCGGGCATGGACGGGATTGAGGTCTGCCGCGCGATTTCCCTCATGGGCGCCGACCTACCTTGCCATCCGCTCGTCTTGATGCTGACCGGGCATGAGAACCCGGGCGAAATGGCTCGGGGACTAGAAAACGGAGCGGACGACTTCGTAGGCAAGTCGAGCGATGTTACCGTTTTGAGAGCGCGCGTGCATGCTCTCTTGCGGCGCAAACTCTTTCAAGACGCACTCAAAGACAAGGAAATTGAGATCCTGCGCGCCAACGCCGCCAGGGAGGCCGCGGAATTGAAAGCCGCCTTGGTCAGCCAAATCACCCAGAAAAACAGCGTTCTCGAAGAGACTAACCGGAAACTCAAGGAAACGCAAATGCATCTCGTACATTCGGCCAACATGGCTTCACTCGGCCAGCTTGTCGCTGGAATCGCGCACGAGATCAACAATCCAATTGCATTTATCGACAACAACTGCTACCTGATTAAGGAAAAGTTGGAGGATTTGGCCGATGGATGCGACACAATCCTATCGCCCGCTCAAAAGAAACTGATCCAGAGCGGGCGCGAGCGGCTCAGCGAGACCCGTATGGGTCTGGAACGCGTCAAGGAACTGGTAAGCAAGCTTAGAACCTTTTCACGGCTGGATGAGGGTGAGTTCAAAACCATTAACGTCCACGAAAGCATCGAATCGGTCCTCGTACTATTGCAGCATAGAAATCGCCGAATAGAAGTCGATAAGCAATTTGGTGGTGATCGAATGTTGGATTGCGCGCCGGGGCAACTGAATCAGGTCTTGATGAATCTCCTGGCAAATGCCATAGATGCGATTGACGGTCGACCGGGTAAGATTACAATCCGTACCGGCGTCGAGGAGGGCTGGTATTCCATTTCAGTTCGCGATAGCGGTCCTGGAGTGCCCGCCTCTATCCAATCGCGTGTGTTCCAGCCGTTTTTCACCACCAAGCCGGTCGGAAGCGGTACTGGGCTCGGGTTGGCGATTTCCCATTCGATTATGCAGGCCCACAAAGGTCATATAGAGGTGCTTAGTCCGGAGGGTGGCGGAGCCGAGTTCCGGATTCGAATTCCGTTGGATCTGAACGAGAAAGTAGTGCATGCTATCCACCAAGGCTAAGGCAAAAGTGCTCGTGGTCGACGACGAGCCTTCCATCCTGAATTCGATTGAGGATCTCCTCGAAAGCGAGTTCGACGTCAAAACG
>Ga0193743_1000257_pt1 | contig 42561 bp, 65 predicted proteins | sample L2c2metaG_FD_143038 | JGI IMG/M metagenome (GOLD analysis project Ga0193743, IMG submission 143038) | Soil microbial communities from a riparian zone of the East river system, Colorado, United States - L2c2 | ecosystem: Environmental > Terrestrial > Soil > Riparian zone | place: USA: East River... | reverse complement strand
CAGGCGGTGGCGCGGGCGCTGCCGGCGCGGCGGGAGGAGCGAGCCCGCCCTGCTTGCGCAACTTCTCCTCCTTGACGCGCTGCTCGTGCTTCACCTCCCAATCGCCGCCGTCGTGCAACATGGTCTCTTCGGCCAGCGTCGAGATCGTGAGCGCCACCCGCTCGCGCGCGGCGGTGACCTCCTTGAGCGGATCGATGGAGCCCGGACCGTCACCTACCCACTGGCAGCCAAGCCAGGCATGGCGGACGAGCGGATCGAAGAAGAAGCCGGGGGCGACGATGCGGCCCAGCGCAATTGCCTCCTCGATCCAGACCTCGTAGATGGGCTGGCAGAGATAGGTAGCGAGCCAACTGCGCCGACACCGGAAGTGTGCCCATGCCTCGAGCAGCGCGGCACGGGCGGCTGAGTACGACGACTGGAAATGCTTGATGAGGACCTCGTAGGGCAGCTCCAGCGCCATGCCGACTTGCCGCAGGATCGAGACCATGAACGGATCGAACGCGGCGTTCGGCCTGCCCGGGTTCGCGGAAACGATGTCCTCGCCCGGGCGCAGATCCGCCACCAGCCCGGCGGACAGCTTGCCGTCCCAGCCCGCCTGCGGCGTGTCGCCGCCGCTCGCCGGAGTGATGCCGAGAGTGGCGGATTCGAGCGGCGAGAGGCCGTCGCCTTCGCTCTTGACGAACACCGCGAAGAGCCCTGCCACCACGGCCGCGGCGATCTCGGCCTCGGTGTAGCGGTCGAGCTGCTTGAGGGTCTCGATGACCGGCGCGAGGTACGGCACCCCGCGCGACTGACCAGGTCGCGACCGCTGGTACAGGTGGATGGCGTTGCGACGGCCGGTCTGGGCGCCAAAGGCTGGCACCCTATCTAACTCGCCACCCGCCAGCCGGCCTATGCCACCGGGGTGCTGCTTGAGGACGTGGTACGCGATCGGCGCACCGTCCTTGTCCATCTCGACGCCGCTCGCGAGCTCGGGCGTATCGCGCTTGTTCGCCGGGTTGGCCATCCGATCGGCCTCGATGAGCTGGAGCTTCAGGCCGTAGGGCCCGCTCGAGCGCAAGAGATAGGGCATGAGGACCAAGACGTCGCCCGACGCCAGCGCCGAGCGGAACGCGAGGTCCTGCAGGCCATAGAAATTCTGTTGCCGCGTGAGATCGCAGTCCGGAGATTCGGCCCAGAGCGTCCACTCCATCTCGGTCCGCCGCTGCCACTCCGACGCCTCCTCTTCGGATATCCCGAGGACCTTCCGGTTTACCCTCGATTGCAGCGCGAGCCCGGTGCCGACCACCTTGGTCCTGACCGTGGAAAGCGCGCCGGTCGCGATGGGCGCATTCCGCTCCAGGTCCCGCGAGCGGGTGCGGAGCTCCGGCAGCTCCAGGAGCGTATCGCCGTCGGCCGACTTCGGGCGCGTGAGCCAGCCGGTCATGGAGCGCCGCGTCTTCGACGCCCCGATGTAGCTCTCGGCCGTGAGCTGCATGGCGCGGGCGCGGTAGCGCTCCAGACCCTTTACGGGGTCGAAGTACGAGATCGCACGGTCCACCAGGTTGGGGCGGAGCGAACGAAGCGCCGCCGGCAGGCCGGTTTCGCGGGGGACTTCGCGCATCGCTATGCGATCGCCACCATCTCTCTCTGTCCTCTGTCAAGTTTGCGTGTCGGGGCGGTCACGGGACCGGCTGCGGCTCCTCCGGCCCCACCGTGCTAGTGCCCTCGGTGGTGATCGCCTTTCGCCTGAACTGCGCCTGCGCCAGTTCGATCGTCCTGCGGTTTTGATCGAGTTCATCGAATGACGCCGGATCGATCTCCCGTTCGGGTAGGGCCGGAAAGCCGTCAGCGAGGAGCGCCGCCACCGCATCGGACATCGCGCTCGCGTGGGTATCCACGGCTTGCATCAGGGCGAGCCGACGCTGGAAATCGGTCAGCAACCCCTGTACTTCGCCGCGGGCCTCGGGCGGGAGGTCCTGTTGCTCCAGATCGTGCGCGAGCCCCTCCATGATCCCGTCGAACGGCGGCCGGGCTGCTTGGAGCTCGGCCCGCAGCTCCTCCTGTCCTTTCGTGTCCACTTACGGGATGGGCTCCTCTTCCCCGACATCGGAGACGCCGCCCTCTGCATCAAGCGGAGAGAGCATGTGGAAAGTGTCGGTGAGGACGATGGGGTGTCGGCCGAGACCGACATCGCCATCCGCAAAGCTGCTAATGGTGAGATCCCCGATCGCGCCGTTGTGCCCGACGACGCCATGCATCTGGTCCCCGTCGATGTTGAGCGAAGCAAGGGACGCCGGATCGACCCCTTCTGGCGCGGATAGGTCCCATGTGGGAGGATCCTGAACCTTGCCGGCACTGCCGTCCTTCTTCGTGTAGTTGAGCCTGCGGTGTCTCTGGTTGCCGGGTTTGATGTCGTATTCAGCCATGATGGATCTCCTCGATTGAGTTGATGTGAAGGGTTGCGGTGACTTCGTTCGTCAGAGGGTCATTCACCCAGAGCGGCTCATCGAGGCCGCCCTCGGCGCACACCCGGCGGCCTAGGATCTGGAGATAGCGGATCTGCCCCCTTACCAAAGCATCGGCTCGGCTTCCACAGCCTTCGCTTGGTTTGGCCATCTCCGCGGCAAACCTCGCGGCCAGGCGCGCAAGTCTGCCGGCGGCATCGGGCGCGTTCATACCGGCGTGATCCCGCGCGCCCGGATCCCGCCACCTGAGCCGTCTGCCAGCCGCTTCACCTGGGAATCCCAGAATTTGATTTGCTCACGGATCTCCTTGGCGTCCGCCCGCGAAAGGGAACGTGTGCCAATAGTATAGGCTTGACCTTGCGATACTGCTGTGGATGCGGCGAGCCAGGCGGTCAACTGGGCCTCGGCTTGGGCGAGGGTGATGCCAGCCATAAGCCCTAACTCAATCGCTCCCTGATAGTGCGGAGCTCGTTTCTCAACGCCGAAGCTTCGCGGAAGCGCTGCACAGCCCGAGCAAAGGAGTGCACTGCGCCAACGAGCGCAACAATGACCACTGCCAAGAGCACATCCCTCCCACTCATGGGCACGGCTCCCGCCATGTTCAGATCCCCCGGCTCCTCATCCTGCGACCAACCGGCTGCGCCATAGCGGCCGGCGGCACCATCGGAGGATTCACGTCCGCCGAACCAGAGCGGAGGGCCAGACTTTGTTCGAGCCGGCCCCAGTCCAAACTCTTACCCATTCCGAGACGGATCGCAGCGGCATAGGCGTAGACCTCGCAGTCAAGAGCTTCATTTCGCCTGCCACCCGCGTGCCATTCTGTATAGGGTACGCCGTGCGTATAGCGCGTTACCAGCGTCTCTGCCGTGAGCTGCTGATAGTAATCCTCGGGAAGCCCGATCGGGAAGTGCATGCAGCCCGGGCCCGGCTCGGTGGTTTTCAGCCGGTGGTAGATCTGGCGCTTGGCGCCGTCCACGCCGATCGGCCAGAGCACCACGCCATTCTTGATGCGCGTCCCCTTGTAGTTCACCTCCACCTTGGACGCTGGCGTGATGATCGGACGGCCCAACTGTCCCATGCCCTTGACCGCCATCACGCGCTCCGCGCGCCTACGACAGTAATTGTAGACGTGGTGGGTGTGGTGGCCGGAGTCGATGGCGGCACTGGTGACGTGAAGAAGCACACCGTTTTCGTGCTCATAGCCGCGGCTCAGGAGATCGTCGAGCTGCGTCCACACGCCACCTTCGACGGAAGGATCGCCGTACAACTCGCCCCAGTAGACACGCCAAGATTCCTCGCCGCGGCCCCAGGCGACGATCACGACCGCCAGCCGATCGTCCTGGACGTCGATCCCGGAGGTGAGGAACAGTCCACCCGTCGGGACGCTGAGCACCTGGTAAGGTTCAGCCCGCGCCATCAGGGTTGCCCACTCGGGCCGCTCGCCCTGATCCTCTTCCCATGTCTCGCCGAGCGAGGTGTTGACCCACGTCTGAAGGGTCTCCCGGCCGCCGCGCTTGGCTTCGAGAAAATCGCTCGTGATCTCGCCAAACGTCGACCATGGGCTGTAGAGCTCGTTCAAGTGAAACCCCGCTGCGCCCGGGGGGCCTTCGGCGGTCGGGCGCCATTCTCCCGAGCGAAGCATCACAAGCTTTTCCTGATCGCCGATCTCCCCGCCGCAGTGTGGGCATTGGTAAACCGCCTCCGCGGGTTTCCCTTTCGGCCAGGTCACATGACGCCACTCCAGGACTTGATACTCACGGCATCGCGGGCATGGGACGAAGTAGCGGCGCTGATCCGTGGCCTGGTATGCCGTCTCGATCCTGCACTCTCCACGGATAGTCGGGGTCGAGCACATCACTTTCTTGCGGTTCCAGAACGTGCGAGTGCGCTTGAAACCGAGCGCGATCGGATCGCCTTCCGTGCCGGCGCTCCGCGCGCACCTCGATGCCTCATCGACCAGCACCACCCGGATCGGCCGCGCCGCCAATCCAGCGGGGCTGTTGGATCCGACGATCGTGATCCTTCCGCCCGGGAAGTGTTTCGCGAGTAGCGTGTTTCCGCTATCGCGGGCCTTGGGATCGGCTATCTTGGTCCGAAGGCAAGGCGTATCCCGGATCATAGGCGCCAGCCGGTCCTTGGAAAACGTCTCGGCCAGCTCAAGGGTCGGGTTAATGACCAGGATCAGGGTCGGGTCCTGATCGATGTAATACCCGACGACCGCCTTCAAGATCGTGGTCTTCCCGACCTGCGACGAGCTCATGAATATCACGGTCTCGATCGCCGGATCCGAGCAGGCGTCCATGATGCCCGCCTGATACGGCGCCCTAGTGGACTGGTACTGTCCGTGCTCGCCGCTGTCCTCCGGGCTTAACCGCAAGTTTCGGTCGGCCCACTGACTTACCGTTAGCTCCGGCGGGGGGCTCGCGACCTGGGCGGCCTTGCGCACCGCGCGCCGGACCCCTGCCCGCCAGATCGAAGCGGGCGAGCTCCTGGAGCGCTTCGCGGATCTCGGAGGTGAGGGCGTCTTGGATTTTTCTCCTTTCATGGATCACCGCCAGCCGCGGCGCGAGCTTCGAGGGCAACGCCAGACACCGGGCCCGGAAGGCGGCGACGAGCTGTTCCCAGGCGGCCACGACCTCATCGAAAGGGAGGAGCGACTGGTGCAGCGCCGCGACCTCCAGTTCCTTGTGCTCGGCCCGCGCCGTGAGCAGCCGCATGCGCTCATCGTGCACCCCGCTCGTCTCGTTCCTCCGGCCCTCGGCCCGCTCCTGGAGGTACTTGACGTAGCCTTGTACCGATCCGATGAGGTCATATTTTCCATGTACCGGGCGCGGGATGATACCTTCCTGCCCTAGCTGCCGCACCCGGCGCTCGTGCAGGTTGAAGAGCTTCGCCAGCATGGCGGCGGTGGCGGTGGCGGTGGCGGCCACTCAGCCCCCCCACCGTTGCCCCCCCCAATTGAGGGGTCCTAAAGGCCTTGACAATATGCACGCTAACATGTATAGTTGCTTTATAAAGCTCAGGGAGTGACCCCGGGGCACGTAAAAGGAGACAAGGAAGCCAGAGCATGAACAATACGAACGCCCAAATGACAAAACGGAATTGGGGAAGGCTCTCAGGGGATGCGCGCCGCGACTTCGCCCTGGCCCGCTGGGCGCTGCCGGTACGAGGCCCCCACCATCTTGCCGACGCCGGCAAAATGGTTCCCGCCATGACTGGACGCAGCGATCCAAGGTGGAAGCCATGAACGACTTCTGGTTCGACGACTTCCGGTTGGTCACGGGCGCCGTAATCCTGTACTGGATGTTGGCGGTGGCGATAGGAGCGGTCCTGCTATGAGCACCGTCGAGATGCGACGCGATCTTCTGGAAATGCAGAAGCTCGTCCAGGACATCGAAACCGAACTGGCGCGGCGCCACAACTGGAAAGCCCAGGAGGAATTCTGGGCCCACGAGGCCAAGAGCCAGGTCCAGCACCTCGCCGCCAATGACCATCAGGTTATCCGATGACCAAGATGGTGGACGATGAAGGGGGTCATCTGCCGGAAAAGGATGATTGTGATTCGTGGGACATTCACATATGGTGCGAGAAGACGGGACCGGAGCTGAGTCTTTCGATACCGGATCGGTTTTTGGTGGTGCCGGACGAGCCGAGGGAGGTCCCGTACTGGGGAGAGGATGAGTCACTGGAATACGACGGGGAGGGGCTTCTGAGCGTGTCGCTCCGGGATGTCTTCGACGAGTATTTGGAGAACTTCGGATTTCAAGACGAAGGCGAATTTGTTACCGAGTTCGCCGCCTGGCTTCGTTCGTATGCCGATCGGCTTGAGGCCAAGAAACGAGACGAGCCCCTTCCGCATCCCACCGCTCGGGAAATGTGGAACATGATCCCGGAAAGGAAAACCCGAGCGTAGGGGCCAGTGAAGAATCGCGTCCGGATGATCGAGTCGCGCCTCGAGCGCATCGAGCGCCGCCTGGAGCTGACCGAATGAGCGCCCTTACGACGCTCCAGGCATCCGCCCTCCTCGGCCTCTCGCCGAGCCAGACGACGCGCCTGGCCGCGGCGGGCCGCATTCCCCGCGCCTCTAAGCCCGGCCGGGACTGGGTTTTCGAGCCCCCAATCGAAGTCCTGCCGCCCGCGCGGCCGCCGGGATGGCCACAGCGGCACCCGCCTGCTAAGAGCGGGTAGGGCAATGGGAGGCGGCTTAACACTAAAATTGAGGAGACAAACTATGAAAACGTACAGGATCGTGCTACCGAACGACTACGGCAGTGAGAAAGACACGAAAACGCTTAATGAGTGCTTCCCAGGGCTCGAAGGCCAGGATCTAGAAGTAGCGGCATTCGATGAGATCCACGCCCTTTGGCCTGGACTGAAGATGGTCAGTACCCTGGACTTTGGCGGAGTTTTCACGGCAGAACAGCCGCCCCCGGAACTACCATCATGGGCATGGGTGAGTGAGGTATACACCTACTGATGAGCTCGTGAGACTCGATTCGAGCGAAACCGGCCTGACCGGTCTAGGTTCACAGAGGACAGCACCATGACCCTACCCATGCCCGGCGATGATGCCGTTGGCGCCGTCCAGCAAAACCGGCACCGTCCAGCCGAACTCCCGGATGGAACCGGCGATCTGCGCTATGTGAGCGTCGCTGTGCGTCCGTGCGTTGCGCGCATAGGGGATCAGGGTCTTCTACGGGGCGCAAGGCCACCTGAAGCCCGGTGTCGGGCCGCTTCGTTTTCCTGGTCGCTTTGGAAACGGCAATGCTCATTTCATCGCTGGGACTAGCGCAATTCCGCGGTCGTTGGACCCGCAGCTAGTTAGGGCCGCGGAAGGACCCGCTGTCCCCTCCCTGCCGCTTGTAATGAGCAAGGGCATGCCTTCGATGGCAGGCTCTACAGTAACGCTTGCCTCTATTCGTATACGTGTTCTCAGGGGAGTAGGAGTGTCCGTGAGGGCAGCGGGTCCTCGCCGCCTCTAGCACGGCGAGAGCAGGCATGTTCCGTTGGCTCATAGCTTCGTCACCGCAAACCTTATCTCGTGTTCGAGTATCCCCGGGAACTTCTCGCGCACCTTGCGTTGCAACGCCTCAATGACCAACCTGGATCCGAACGCCTGCGGCACACCGACCGTGAACAGCTCGGTGATGGGTAAGCGCGGCCTCTGGTGTACGAATCTGCCTCCTGCATACCGACCCCGGGCAAACACCCCCACATGACCGGATTTAAGCTTCACGATGAAGGCGTGCGCGATAACCTTGGGCGACCCGCGCTTGATGTGAACGCGCACACCACTCGGTGTTTTCTGGGCCTGGAACGCCATGACCGGAAGCTTGCGCCCCGAGGGTTTCACGATAGCCGTGAGGCTGACTTTGGTCGCCCGGTCCACGCTGATCTGGCGCCCGGCCTCCCGGCTCTTTATGTTGTACCGAGTGCTGATCTCGCGCCCGGCCTGGGTCTTGGTCTGGGCCGCGGTCTTGTTGAGGGCGCGCGCCGTGGCCGTCGGGATGATGGTGCGTTGCAGCGACGAGAGAGACCGGATTGCGTGGGCAACGTCGGCACGGATGTCGATGGCGATCATGGGTCACGGATCCAAAGAATATACTCTGGGGCGTCTATCTCGCAGTCGTCGTCCCCGTCCGAAAATTCGTTAGACCAAAACCACCGACCGTCTCGGTCGCCCTCCGTGAAGTGCATCCGGGCCGGCACGTTTGGGTCGCCCGAATTGCTGCACGGGTCGAGGTCAATCTCCCCCAGGCACTCGACCACCGCCTCCAGGATGACCTTCGGCGTGTAATGCTCGGGCGTCTCGCTGGAGTAGTGGACGGCGTGCCCGTCCTTGCGGATAACCCCCAGGACCTCTCTTCGCGTGGGAATGTCGCCGCGCTTCTTCGCTTCGGCGATCACCGCTTTGATTGCTTCGGGGTGCCTGGCAAGCTCCTGCGCGTGGTGGGAGGCTTTGTGGTCGACGCCTGGCGGAAGTGAGCGGCTTCCACCACCGGAAGTCGCTTTCTTGTCCGGTATCCGCTCCAGCATCTCTCCCATCCTCGCCTCGGCATAGAGCGCGCTTTCGCCGACGATTTGTGCTTCAGCCAGGGTTTGCTCGTAGATTTCCTTGGCCCCCTGCCTGCTCGCCGATTTCAGCACCAGCTTGTCACTCGCCCCCCTTTGCCAACCATTCTGTCGGCGTTGGCAAGATAGTGCGCTGAGCCCCGGGACGGGAGTCGCCGTCGCCCCCCTCCTTCTCCTCCGCAGCCGCCCGCAGCCGCTCGACCCACAGCGCCCGAAGGTGATCACGACGGGTCGCGTAGAATCGCGCCCTGGGGTTCCCTGGGCGATTTGAGGGGGTCACGGCTTCTTCGCTGCCAAGCAGCCCTCCAGTGTCGCCAGGACGGCCTTCATGGCGCCGATCTCGATCACGGCTTTCTCCGGCTTCATCCTGGCATTCGCGACCCACCGCGGGTAGGCGCGCTCCCGCATCGCTATCTCGCGACGCACGGCCGCGGCCTGGGCCTCCAAGGTGTACTCGGTCACAGCACCGCCTCGAGTACGTTGAGCACCAGCCCGAACACCGCCGTGATCGCCGCAGCCACGAGCGCCCACCTGAAGATGTCCGCGAGGTCGGAGCGACGGCTCGTTGGTGGCTGGTCGAGTCCCTCCCGACAATAATCGAGCGCGCTCCTGTCCACTTCAAGCGCAACCCTGTCCACCTCTGCCAACCGCTCGCCCGGAGCACACGGCCGCGGGCCGGCACCGCACCAGCACACCCGATAGAGGGGATACCCCTCCCAACTCGGTAGACCCGGGCCCCAGGCGAGGTCCGGGTGCGCGGAGCAGACTTGGCCATAGCCAAGACACGGACAGTCGGGCGAATGGAGGTTCACGATGCCAGTGCGAGGGCCGACTGGGCAGTGCGCCGCTGCACCTCCCGGCAATCCCCTATTTCGCAGCGATTCATCGCCCGACATGAATATCCGGCAGAGGTCCGACGAAGAGTTTCAGGATCCATGAAATTAGGTCCACAGCGGTTATGCCTCGCCAACCTCATCGAACACCAACGACAATTGCTCCACCGTCCGTTTCGCCTCCTCAAACTTCTCCCCAGCTCGCGCCTTGACGAATCTCCGCACGACGTTCGCCAGCAACCCGGATTTCTCCGCCGCGGCCTTGATCGCATCGCTGCAACGTGCGGCGCTCTCCTCCTGCTGACGGTAGAGCGTCACGAGATCTTCGATACCGTCCTTGATCGGGCGCAGTGAGATCGCCGCTTCCTGGCCGGTGGTTTGATCCTTTCGGCCTCGCGGGGATGCGCGGCCATTGCCGCGCTTGTGATCGGTTACTTCAGTTTGCTGTTGCATTTTCGTTTCTCCGCATTTCGTTAGAAAGGGCTTCAAGCCGTTCCGCATACGCGCGCAGCCAAGCAACAAACGCCGGAAGGCCATCACCGCTGTCCATTGAGATAATCGAGCCGCCGATCCCCTTCTCCTCTTGCAAATACAGCTCAAGAATTTCCTGCAGCGGCGCGAACAGCACGCCACAGCCGTCGTATTCCTCTTCGTGCTCGGTTACAAACCACTCCGGTACGGTAACTGTCAGTTCTGGGCCTTTGCCATCGTTCATATCGCACAGATACGCGTCGAACACCTCTCTCGACCCATTCTTGGGCAAAGACGCGCCTTCGCTGTCAACGAGGCGTGTCATACTTCGCCGCTTCCCGCCAGTGACGGATTAGTCGTTGCACTTCGTCGACGTCATCCGTCCAATCCGCAAAACCTCCGTTCGCCCGTACAAGCTCCATCCTTTGAAATTGCGCCTCGCTGGGTTTTTTGCCGGGCTGTTTCACCTCAAGCTCCGAGTGATTGGGAATGCCGACGAGCTGGAGCGCGATATCGAGCACCCCTTCCGGGGCGGCCGTGATGTAAGCGATCTGAGAGAGCTTGAAATAGCCAGCATTCGCAGCGGCTTCGAGTTGCTTGCGCGCTGAGAGTCCCGAGCTCGGATCACGACGGACGATACAGAACGCGCCTGCCGGGACCTTGTGCGCCCAAGCGACCTCGTGAGGCATGCGCTGCAAGAGCTCGATGACACCGCTCTGTACCTGCTGTTCGAGCGGTTTCAGCCGCCGCAGCCCGCGGTAAATGCGCCGCGGCGGCTCGCCAGAAAGTGTCAATCGGGGGCGGGCGGACACCGGCTCTATGCCCGCTCGGGGCTCATGAGACGCTCGAGCGCTTCGAGCTGCCGTTCCTTCTCGGCCTCGCCGAGCACATGCCTGACGCGGTGCTCCATGCTGGGCGCCATCTCCGCGAGCGCTTTGCGCCGCGCGTCCCAGTCCTCTGGCAGCGCTGCAACTATCTCGTCGAGCGGAACCTCGCTGCTTGGCCTAGGGCCCTGCAAGCACATCATTCTGCGTGCCTGGGCTATCCAGGCGACCGCGTCTCCCGATGGCTGTTGCCGGCTTTGGTCCTCAATGGCGGCTTGCTCCGCGAGGTGTGGGAGTTGGAGGCGATCGGCAGCCGCAGCAAGCGCCGTCGCACGTTTCTCCGGGTCGTGGCCTAGCGATGGGAACCATTTCGGGGACAGACCATTGGCCCGGGCTGCCGCGACCCGGCGGTCATACGCCGACCGGAACGCCATCCGCGCACCGACCTCGTCGCCGTCCCGCATGATAATCTGCGCGCAGGCCCAAGCTTCCGCGATCGGTTGCGTCCAGACCACCGTCTCGCTCTCGTCCGTAGCTTGAATCGCGATCGCCCAGGCCTCGTCGGCGGGGAGGTGCCCATCAGGCAAACGACTCATGATCGCCTCGGCCGTCAACCGTCCGCGGTGACTCATGCGACAGGCCGATAGTGCGCTGAACACGGCGCCTTCCGATTCGCCGGCAAGATCCTCGGCCAGGACCTCGATCGCCGCTTGGCTCAAAGGCGATCCGCACAGCTCCGCCGTCGCCGCCAACTGAACGAGTAATTTATGATTCATTCCGCGCCCCATTCAGGGTGTTTTTTCATTACTGCCGCGACGGCATCGAAGCTGGTTTGAAGGCTATCCACCTCACGAGCGCGCCTGCTGGTCATGTGCTCGCCGCGCGCCCATTCCGTGTGCATTCCTTCCGCATCGCGCACCAGCAGCTCGACGCAATGCTTTGAGGACACGTAGACCGCGGCGTTATGCCCGACGTACCAAGCGACGACGCCGCCGAGATCAGCCGCCGGAAGTCGGGAGACCAAAGTCTTCATGCAGCCGTTGGTCTTGCCATTGCGAACCGGCTCGACGCCGTACCGAGCACGATAGGCGGCCGAGTAGAACTCCCACGCTGCTCCTGCCGATTTTCCGGCCGGAATCTTCAATGCGGGCATCGGCGCGGCGCGCTTTTTTGCGCTGCGCGATGCCCTCGAAGATGTAGCTTTGCTTTTTACATCTTCGAGGTGATCGGGTGGAAGGGTGGAAGGAGGGGGGTTGTATAGGGGGTCTGGGGGGAAAGAAGGGGGGATATCATCAATCCGGTGCTTGTCCGGTGCTTGTCCGGTGCTAGAACCGTGCTTGTCCGGTGCTGGTATGGTGCTCGGTGGTTCCTTGACGTGCGGGTTCTGGTGCCTATCAAACGCAAGTATCTGAATGTACGAGGCTTCGCAATTCCGGTACCGAATGATAAACCCAGATGCTTGAAGGCCATTCAGAGCTGCATCGACGTCGTGATCGTCGTAAGGTAGGGACTCAGCCTTGATCTTCTTCGGCCGATCTTCGAGCCTGCCGGCGCGATCTGCGTTGCACCAGAGGCCCGCGAAGAGGATGCGTGTGAGTGGATGAAGCTCGGCCAGCTGCTCGTTCACGAAGAACCCTGGTTTAATCGATCGGGTGCGCGCCATTCGCAGATTTTACCCCCACAGAAAACGGCTGACGGGTGCCGCGGGCCCGCCCCCCCGCTCCCGTCGCGGCGCCAGAATGCCGGTAGCGAACCGGCAAACGCGGAAGGGTCTGGATCTCGATGGCTATCATGCGGCCTCGGTTTCGGCCCCCTCGACCTCGGCCTCGGGGTCGGGCACCAGCTTGAGAGAGATTAAAGCTGAACCTGCGGTTTTGATGTCCTTTTGCTCCATCTCCTGTTTCACCTTTTTAAGCCTCTCCGTTTCCTCGAAAGCACTGTGCGCGATCTTCAACGCGTTGTGTTGGATGTGCGTGATACGCGCATCCAGGTGGTCAATCTCGGCATCCTTGAGGGTGACGAAACGCTTTTCTCCCAATCGGATGATGCTATTCTCCCATCCAACCCAGTCAATCTGTCCGTCTTCGTCTGAGCGCGCCGGGCCTGAGCGCGAAGCGACGGCACTGACAAAAGCAGCGTCCAGCGCGCGTTCGTAGAGGAATTGCAGGTCCTTTTCGGTAGGCGTGAACGAGGACCGGACCTTGGTTAAGACTGCGTCCTCTGTCCATTCACCCTTGAAACCATCTATCGCTTCACGGACCTTCTTCGTGAGCGTCTGATTGTTCAAAATCGGAACGACGTTTTTTCCACGCTTGGCCATGATCAGTCCTCGCTGTTTCTGATAGACGCCAATATGCTTGGCCAGTTGCGTTCAAGCCGCTCGAATGCGGCAAGGACATCGAAGCGTTTATTTCCAGTTGTGCCGCTGAACTCATCCCAATGACCGGACATGTCAGGAAACGGCCGATTGCCGTAGGCAGAGGCGAAGCTCAACCCGGAGTTGAGCACGAGCCAAGTCCCGCGGCGGTTGGTGATCTCTTTTTCCCGGCGCGCCTGAAGGGCCGCAGCCGCTTCCTCCAAGCTCAGCGTCCCCTCGACCACCTGATCGGCCAGGTCTGGAGCCTGGGCGCGGAGCGACTGCATCACGCCTTCTTCTCCCTCGGCAGAGAGCTTGACGTTGTGGGCGTGCTTGTAGGCGGCGTCTAAGGACATTACGCCGGTGAGCACCAATGGAGCGTTGTCGGGGGTGTGTTGGAGAACGGTGCGGGCCATGTTCACGTATCGCGAAGAGACTTCAGAAATCTTTTCCGAAGTGCGTTTCCCTTGATGGGTGTCCGGGTAAATCATCGCCGTCGCCATGGCCCGCTGCCCTTTGGTCATGTGGCGGCGGTTGATGTTGCTCGAAAGGACGTAAGCCGTCGCATCCTGCCCGTCCAGAAGCGTATAGGTTGGCTCTACCCCGGCCCGCCGACACGCCTCCCTTCGGTTCCGCCCATCGACCAGAACGAGCTTGCCGTCAATGGACTGCACCACGATCGAGTTCAGCAGCCCTTGGGTCTTGATGCTTTCGGCGAGCTCCTCCAGCTCATCCTCCGGCAGCATCGGAAACACGTCAGCCGCCGGGTGTACCGGCAGGGTGAAGATATCGGGCGTTTCGCGTTTCATGCCGCGTCGATAGCTTCCATTTCCAACCGCCTCGTCCTGCCCCAGACCATCCTCAACCCATTTGCTTCGGCCTGCTCGAAAAGTTCCTGCTCTTGCTCGTCAAGCTCAATGATGCGTTGATCCATCGCCCTCATCGGTTCGAGCCTGCTGAAGTCGCTCACCTCAACAGCACGGCGCATATCGTCCAGCAATTTCAGCAAGTCAGACTTGCTGCTCGGCCCGGCCTGCAATTCCTCGCGCTGCCGCATAACCATCTCCCGGTCCCGCCGTATCCTTTTCAACTCGGCAGCTACGCCATCGATGGTTTGCTTGACCGTCGCGTCAATCACTCCGGCCTACCCGGAATAAGAAAGCCCGAAGGCTCCGCCGCGGGAGCGGCGGAAACACACTTCGGGCAAGGATGGACCGGGGAGAATAAGGGGCCGGTCCAATGAGAACCTTTTTGCCGCCGGCGGCAAATTGGTGGCCGGCGGTCTCGGGGCCGGCACAGCGCACGCGCTACGCCAAGTAGCCCGAGGGCCGGCCATTGGATGTGGATCGGTTGGTGCGTGGTTCCCCAACGCCGCGCCGTTGGTCGAAACGAGGGCATGGTCCCCCTCCCGGCTGGCACGGATGCCGGCGCGGCCCTTGCGATGCGAGCGCGCCGATCACGGTATGCTATCCCCACCCATCGTCGTCCTCCCTCGGGACCGATGGCAGCGGGTCGGTCATGCCAGGCCGGCCCGCTACCTCCTATCTTTCTGTCAGAACCGCATTCCCCTTGCGGTCCTCCGTTGGTAACACCGTCACGCGCCGCGCGTCATGCGGCTTTGCGCGGCGTGCGGAACACATCAGGCCGCAACTTCTCGCATGTGACCTCGCCACCTGTCTCTTTTTCGATGTCGGGGCACCTCTCGGGCGGGACCCGCCGTATCCCATTGCAGTAACTCCTGACGGCCACCTCCGAACAATCGAGAGCGGCAGCCAACCGACGCCGTGCTTCGGCACCACCGTTCTTGTCGACCCACCGTACGAGTGCCTCTGGGATCACGTTCCTCTTCGGCTTCACGTCCACCATACGTCAATGCTACGAGGCGTAGCTAGAAAGTGCAAGGCCTGGATACGATTTGTGGACCTTGCCTGGTTACGATACTTTGTGTATCATATGTAGATTGGCAACGAGAGCTCAAAACATGCTGATAGATAGGAAGAAAATCAGGTCCTTGATGAAGCAGAAGGGTCTCACGCAGGAAAACCTAGTACCGATTCTTGGCGTGAAGACCCGTGCGGCCGTGGGCCACAAACTTACCGGTCTTCGCGGCATGAGCCTGTCGCAGTTCTATGCCCTGGCTCGATACTTGGGAGTCGAGCCGGAGGAGCTGCTGGACAAGGGCGCCACTGAGCGGATGGAGCCAGCTCCAGGCATCGAACCCCTTACCGCCCGGCTCCTGCGCATCGTTCAGTCATTATCCCCTCGGCGTCAGAGGCTCCTTCTAGCGATTGCTCATGAGTTTCAAGACGGCGGTTGGCAGGAGGCACCGGAAACGGAGAACGGATTGCTCCCGAACAACGTCATGCGCTCGTCTGCCTTGGGTTCGGATCAACGGCGTTGGTCGAGGCGGGAGGTCCGGGATCGACGACAGGACAACCGGGACCGCCGCCAAAGCATGTAAGGCCCAGATTCCCTTATCCTTTGCCACCCACGTGTCCCAAAGCTGGGCACGGCGGATACGATACGTATTGACTTCCGCGGCTACGCGCCGTAGCATAGCTATATGAGCCAACCCAACCCGATCGAGACCCCTGAGCCCGCGGTCACCACCGATATCGCCGAGTACCGCCCGATCGCCGCGGCCTTGCACGACCTTTACACCCGCCATGCCGGCGTCGTTCACGACGTCACGACGACCCAGGGGATGCAGGCCTGCCGCGCTGCGCGCGCCGAGATCCGGACCTGCCGAACTTCGCTCGAGGCCAAGCGCCAAGAGATCAAGGCGCCGGCCCTGGAGCGATGCAGGCTCATCGACGCCGACGCCAAGCGCATCACCGAGGCCTTGCGCAACATCGAAGACCCCCTCGATGCGCAGATGAAGGCCGAGGAAGAGGCCGCCGAGACGCGCCGGGAGGCGAAGCGTCGGGCCGACATGGAGAAGCAGGCGAAGCTCCGGCACATGGTCGAGAGCATCAATGCGTGGCCCCTATCGTGTCTTGGGTCGACCGCGGACGAGATCCGAGAGGCGATCACCGGATACGAACAGACGGGTGTTCCATCGACACCCGAGGTCCCTCCCCACTACGCCGCGGAGGCCGCCAGCGCGAAGATGCGGGCGCTGGACAAACTCCGGGAGATGCTGGCCACTAGAGTTGAATGGGAGGCCGAACAGGCTGCACAGTGCGAACGACAAGCCGTGGCGGAGAAACGCCTCCGGGAAGAGCGCGAGCGGGTAGAAGCCCTGCGACAGCAGGCCGTCCGCGAAGCCGCCGCGGAGCGAGAGCGATGGGCAAAAGAACAAGCGACAGAGCGCGCCGAGGCAGAGCGCAGGGCCGCAGAGGCACGCGCCGAGCTGGACAGGCAGCGGGTCGAACACGCAAGGATCGAGCGGGAAGTTGCCGAAGAGCGCGCGCGGATAGCGGCTGAGCATGCCTTGGCCCGGGAAAGGCTGGGCGTACCGTGGGAACCATCCGAAGCCCCAGAACCGCCCGAACCCTCTGTACTGCTCGACCCCTCGGAACCATTCGAACCCTCCGAACCGCAGGTCTCCCAGGTTCAGGCCGCGGGCTTTCTATTCCCCGCCGGCGCGACCGTCATGCGCGTCCGGTTCGAAAAGCGCGGTGGCCATTACCATTGCCGGGTATTCACGGCGAAACGGGTAGGCCTGACCTTCGCCAAGAATGGCGAGCTGGTGTTCGACGAGGCCGAGTGGCCGGATATCCCGCTGCTAATGCGTGGCGCGGATTTCGTTGAAGAAGCGCCGGAGTGGCCGTGATCGCGCCCAACGGCGAGCATTGGCGCTTCATCACCTTGAAGCGCTCGGGCGCGGGTATGTACGAAGGGATGGGGCTCAACCCTGAGGCGGGGGTGGACCCTCTCGTGATCCCGGAAGACCTTTACCAAGTGCATCGGATAGGACAGACCGTCGACGACCCCCGTGAGTGGTGTGATGGCCTGGTTATTATCGGCCTCAGCAGGGACCCGGAGGGCGTACCCGAATTACCGGGCGAAGGCGCCAGTAAGGAGGAATTCGACGCCGCTTTTAATATGCAGATCGATGCGATTATCGCCGAGGCTGCGAAGTTACTACGGGCCGCGCTGGAACAGTTAGAAAGGGAACCTGAACCATGAGCGCCCCCCGCCACGCCGACGCCAAGGGCATCACCGAGGCCTTGCGCAACATCGAAAGTCATGACACGAGAGGCGAGTTAAACGGGGTGCCCGGCGACACAGGGCGAGGTGTTTGTGGTAACCCTCTCGACTTAGCCGCCATTGGCACCCCTCCCCAGCCCCCCGGCGTCTATCCTGGCGTCCCGTTCGATGACTACTTGGCCTGGCCGAACGTCAGCAAACACCAGCTCGACAGCCTCGCTCGCAGCCCCGCGCACTATCGCGCCGCGCTGGAACAGCCGCGCAAGCGGACCGCGGCCATGGCTTTCGGTGCTGCGGTTCACGCCGCCATCCTGGAGCCCGATAGATTCTCTCAGTGCTACGCCAACGCGTACGACCTTGATAAGCGTACCAAGGCTGGAAAAGAGATGAGCGCCGCGGCGGCCGCGGCCGGCTGCACGCTCCTCAAACCCGACGAATGGGATGCAATCGAGGCGGTGCGGGACGCGATCCGCGCGCACCCTTACGCCTCCATCCTACTCGCCCCCGACGACGGCGAGGCCGAGGTCTCGATCGCCTGGGTCGATGAGGAAACCGGCGTCGCTTGCCGGGCGCGTCCGGACTTCTTGAACCACGCGCATAACGTGGTGGTGGACCTAAAGACCGCCCAGGACGCGAGCATGGGCGTATTCGCTCGGGCCTGCGCGAACTACACCTATCACCTGCAGGCGGCTTTCTACCTCGACGGAATGGCCGCCGTAAAGCAGCCCCACGACAAGTTCATCTTCGTCGGCGCCGAGCCCGAGCCGCCCTACGCCGTGGCCTGCTACGAGCTGGCCGCCGAGGATGTGCGCGTCGGCCGGGTCCGCTATCGGCAAGCGCTGCGCGTCTATCAAGAATGCTTGGCCAGCAACACTTGGCCGAGTTACCCGGCAGAGATCCGGACGCTAGAACTGCCGGCCTGGGCGAAGTTTGTGCCGATCAGTTGAGGGGGGTTCATTATGGGGGAATCGCAATGAAAAAGCGTCGCCGCCGCGACATCGCTCTACACCCACTAGAAATGCATCGCGTGTTGACCTCTGTGATCAACAAGGACGAGGAGTTGATGGCAACCTTAGAGGCTAGGCGCAAAGCCCACCCGCCGCCCGATATTCCAGACGGCTACCCGAAAGAGTTTCTCGATGCTCTGATTTGGCCTGGGATATGCGCGGTCCCGGTGTGGGAGGAAGGACGATGGAGATTTACGCCGTTTTATAACGGGGCCGGTTACAAGCACAAGGACAAGGATGAATTCATTCGCGTCGATAGTTACGAAGAGGCTATGGATGGCGTGCGCAGGCACCTGGCCTTCCTGAAGGCGTCGGATAGAACGCCGGATTGGAATAAATGGGGCCCGATCGTACGACGCGATCAAATTGCGCTCGAACCTTGGAAACTGGTTGCGCTCATGCTTAATATCGACCCCGACAAAGTCCTTCGCAATCTGGACGAGACATTCGATGAAGGTGATGAATTCCATTCAAGGTTAGGACAAGTCATGGAAGCGATAGAAAAAGGCGAACTGAAAGCGGAAATGAGGATAGAAGCATGAACGAACGAACAGCAGCGACAGCCCCCAACCTCACCCCCCCGGTCCCCGGCCAGGGCCTCGTCGCCGTTGAGCAGCAGCGCGCCGTCGCCGAGATCCAGGCCGCCATGGTCGTGGCCCGGGCCAATCCCCGTGACACCATTCGCGCGATGGACATGATCCTCCAGGACTGCATGCGCCCCAAGCTCGCCGAGGGCGCGCTCTACTCCTACAGCCGCGGCGGCACTGAGATCACCGGGCCCAGCATCCGCTTGGCCGAAGCGATCGGCCGGCGCTGGGGCAACCTCGAATGCGGGGTTAAGGAACTCTCCCGGCACGAAGGTTACTCCGAGTGCATCGCCTACGCTTGGGACCTGGAGACCAACTTTCGCGACGCCAAGACGTTCCACGTGAAGCACTGGCGCGACCGGAAGAGTGGGGGTGGCTACGTGCTCACCGACGAGCGCGACATTTACGAGACCGTGGCCAACCAGGGGGCCCGCCGCAAGCGCGCCTGCGTCATCGCGGTCGTGCCGGGCGATATCGTAGAGGCGGCCGTCCTCCAATGTGAGAAGACGCTGAATACCTCGGCCGACACCTCGCCCGACGCGATGAAGAAGATGGTCGAGGCCTTCGCCGCCTTCGGCGTCACCCGCGAACAAATCGAGAAGCGCATCCAGCGTCGGCTCGACACCATCCAGCCGGCCCAGGTCGTGAGCCTCAAGAAAATCTACGCCAGCCTGCGCGACGGCATGAGCGCACCGCGCGACTGGTTCGACATGCCGCAAGCCCCCGCGGAAAGCTCCGACCTCAACGAGCGGCTACGCGCGAAGGCCGAGGCCAGCACGCAAAAGGGTGCGGCGCCGGAATCGAAGGCTACGGAGCCCGGCGAGCAGCTCCCGGCGCAAAAGCCATGACCCAGGAGGAGATGCACCGAAGTCAAGAGCGTGAGGCGTGCGCGCAACTCGTGGAGCGCTGCGCCGATCAACTCGAAGCGGAATGGCTCAACCCAGGCAATAATCACCTACGCAGACTCGCGGCGTCCATTCGAAGAAGAGTAACGCGCAAGGCGCGCGAGTCCTCTCCCGACGAGATTGACGACGGAGCATAGGGCGCCATGACCGATCCGCTCGACGACTTCGTCCGCGCCTACGATGCGTGGGCGGCCAGCGCAGAGTTATGTGCCGGGCCGCTGTTCAATCGGATGCTGGAGGCTCGCGAAGCCATCGACGGTTCGTCCCCATCAGTTAGGAATTGGGGGGACGCGGAGAAGCAGTACGCACAATTCGACCGAGACGCAATGAGCGACCTAGAAAAACTGACTGATGCAATCAATCGGCTCGCCGACACATTATCGAGCAAACGCTCTGTGATGCCGGGGCCTGTGCCAGAGACACCGATTAGCACGCTTGAACTGACCGTCCGCGCTGAGAATTGCTTGCTTTGCGAGCGTATCTGTAGTGTGGAGGCGCTACTCGCATGGACCGAGTCAGATCTGAGAAGAATCCCGAACCTCGGCAAAAAGTCGCTGACTGAAATACTTGCCGTTTTGAGCACGCGCGGCCTTTCGCTGCGACAGATCTCATGATGAGGAGATCGAACTGATGCGCACCGCATCTGCCACCCGCCCGGACCACGAGGTTGCCGCGGAGCCAAGCCTCCAAGACCGCCTGGACCGGCTCGAGGAGTTGGTGGCCGAACTCGAGAGCGCCATCAAAAGATCTCCACTCAGGCTCATCCCTCTATCCGAGGTCGAACGTCGACTGACGCTGAAGAAGAGCGCGGTCTACGATCGCATCCAAAAGAAGGAGCTGCCAAGTCCAGTTAGAATCGGGGGCGATACCCCTCGGTTTGTCGAGTCTGAGATCGAGGCTTACATCGAGGCACGGATCCGCGAGCGCGACGAAGCCTCCTCAGAAACGAAACACGCCGGTACATAGGGACTCACACTGCCGACCCGCGGGACAAGGGCCGCGGCAAACAGATCCCATTATTTCTAATGGCGGCACGTGGTTACTGGCTACGCTCGCATTCCGGATGTTGGGGAACGAAGACGCAAATACCCCCCCCACCCAGTATATTTTGGGGGTAGATTCCCGAGTGACACGCGGAACAAGGCCGAAGACGCGCAGCCCGGTACCGTTGGGGGTAGATGCCGTGTGAAGCATGGATGAAAAAGTGTTTCGATTCGATACGTTACGGTTGAGTTCGAGTCCGAAACACGGACCAAGTGTGGGTCCCTTGACAACGCAAAGCTAAGCCATTGAAAACCGCATTGCAGTTCTGGTGGGGATAGATTTGGGGGTAGCCGGCTAAAGCAGGCATGGATAAACTTGTGCAAATACAATGATTTGCTGATACAATTCGAGTCCGGCCCAGGGCGCCAATAGGGCTTTTAGGATGGAAGGATATGGAGGTCGGCGGACTCGTAACACATTGAAAACCATGGCATCGGTGGCTTTTTACCAGCGTAGCCTTCCGCGCCTCTCCGGCCCTTTCCGTTGACAACCGGCCACAAATGTCATAATATTTCACGGTAACAGTCAGCCCCCAAATGTAGTTACCGTGAGGTGAATGATCATGTTGAACGACATGGAGATCCGCAATCTGTCGCCCCGCGACAAGCCCTATCGCCTCTTCGATGGTCCTAGAGGTGTCGCCCGTGGCCTCTACCTCGAGATCTCCCCTGCCGGCGGCAAGTGGTGGCGCTTCGCTTACCGCTTCGGGGGCAAGCCGAAGCTCCTATCGCTCGGCACCTACCCCGACGTAGGCTTGAAGGACGCCCGGGCCAAGCGCGACGAGGCCCGCAAGCAGGTGGCCGCCGGCGTCGATCCGAGCAAAGCCCGCAAGGCCGCGAAGGCCGCGCGTGGTGGCGAAGGTAGCTTCGAGGCCGTCGCGCGGGAGTGGCATACGATGCAGACCTCTGTGTGGCTGCCAAGCCACGCCGACAAGATCATCGGGCGCCTGGAGCGCAACGTCTTCCGCACGCTCGGCACCACGCCCATAGGCGAGATTACGGCAGCCGAAATCCTGCCTGTCCTGCGACGGATCGAGGCCCGCGGCAACGTGGAGCTGGCGCACCGAGTGCATCAGTACATCGGGGCCATCTTCCGCTATGCCATCCCAACCGGGCGGGCCCAGCGTGATCCGGCCGCCGATCTGCGCGGCGCGTTGAAGCCGGTCGACGAGAAGCACCTTGCGGCCATCACGAACCCCAGGGAGGTCGGCGCCCTCCTCCGCGCGATCGGCGGCTACCAGGGGAGCGTCCTGACCCAGTGCGCCCTGCGCCTGACAGCCCTCACGTTCGTGAGGTCCGGCGAGCTACGGCGGGCCGAATGGCCGGAGCTCGACCTCGATAGCGCCGAATGGCGCATCCCCAAAGAGCGGATGAAGATGAAAGCTCCGCACATCGTCCCGCTGTCGGTCCAGGCTGTCGGCATTCTGCTCGAGTTACACCCGCTCACCGGCACCGGCCGCTACGTCTTCCCCGGCCTGCGCACCCCCACCCGGCCGATGAGTGAGAACACGGTCAACGCAGGGCTCCGGCGGCTCGGGTACGCGAAGGATGAGATGACCGGCCACGGGTTCCGGTCGATGGCGTCGACGCTCCTGAACGAGCAAGGCTGGAACCGCGACGCCATCGAGCGCCAGCTTGCCCACGGCGAGCGAGACGCGGTGCGCGCCGCCTACAACTACGCCGAGCACCTGCCCGAGCGGCGGCGCATGATGCAGGCCTGGGCCGACTACCTGGACGGCCTGAAGAACGGTGCCGAGGTGGTGGCGCTGCACGGCAGAGCGTAAGTGACCCCATGGCCCTAGGTCCCGGCCGCTACGACGACGAGGGTGACTGCCCTGCGGGAGGAATCAAAAATGACCAAGATCCTGAACGCTGAGAACGCGCAGATCATCACGGCCACGGTGACAGTGCGGGCGCTGACCATCGAACGCCGGCAGGTTACGCTGTCGGTGTTCCGGCAGCTTTTGCAGGAGGAGATCGTAGACTTTGAAGTGATGCGCTTGAAGGGCGTCGGCTGGGGCCATGTTCGGTACCTCATCGAATCCCCTCCCGATAAGGCGATTCACCTCGTGTGGCAAAAAGGTCAGGAACTCCGGCGCTGCATCGTAGAGCGTTACTACCATAGACGGACCCAGTCGTACGAGAACCAATGGAATGAAGAGATCAGATTGATGGACTCGACGAAAAGAGACGACGACGGTGTACTGAAACAGGGATTTTTCCCCTCCGATAGCAGTCTCGGTTGGTCTTGGAAAAAGCGTCCGCTCGGTCGGTTCTATCTAAAGACGCCGGATCTAGAGTTGAGACCACCTGATACACCTGAACGGCCAGCGTTTGGGACGCCGCTGTATTGGGAATGGAAGAAGTCTCCAGAGTATCTGGCCTACGAAAACAGGTGCAACGATTACCAACTCATGTGTGCTGAACACATAAGATTCCGAGAAGAAGATAAAGAAGCCCAGCGAACGGCGTATCAAGAGGAGATCCGGGACTTGCTCCAACAAGAATACGACGATCACTGCGCCTGGTGTGACCAATATGAGGCGCTGGTGGCGCCGCTCTTCGACCTGCCCCAGCTATTCATTGCGGCGTAGCCTTGGAAGCATTGTTTGCCACGTTTAACCTTGTGAAAACCATCGCCGCCGGCGCCACCACCTGCCGCGATCGTGAAGCTGCTATGAGGAGGAAAGACCCCTTTTAAGGCCCCCGATCCCGCATGTACCAGGGCGACGATAAGGTCATATGCGACCTATGCGGCGAAACTTTGCAGGCGCCGCCGGGGCGAAAGGTCGCCGTCTTTGCCGGGGGAGCAGGGCTGGGACTGGTTTACCGGCTACCGGCCGGTCACGTTTCACGCCTGCCCGCAGTGTCGGACAACTCGGGCGGTCGAGTTCTGCGCCGGCCTCGCGGCCTACGAGGCCCTGAAGGAGGCCGGCGCCACCGAGGAGAAGGCCGCGGCTGCGGCCGAGGCCATACACGTGGTTCGCCAAGACGACTTGCGGCGCATCGAGGACCGATTGACGGGGATGGAGGACCGCTTGCGTGCCGTCGAGCGCGACCTCGCCGATGTCAAGGCCGACGTCCGGCTCATGAAGTGGATGCTCGGCTTCCTTCTCGCGCTGGCCGTCGCCAACCTCTGGCTACTCATCCGCGGCTGACCGGCGCCCTCCCGACACCGCCGCTTAGTGCCGCTACCCTCTCAGGCGCCTTTTCATCGCGCCGAGTGGAGGCGACCCCTTATGAGAAACGCCATTTTAGTCATGGCCGGGATGTGCGTCATTGCCTGGGGGTCCGCCTACTTCAGTACACCGCCCACAGGATGGTACGTCGGGCCTCTTGGCTTTACAGGCGCGGCAGCCGTGATCCTCACGTTCCTATGGTTCGACGGCCAGCCATGACCTTCACGTCACGCACGACCATGGCCTCGACCCACTTCCGAACAGCAGGGCTACTCGTCGGGCTCGGCCTCATCCTTGCGGTGGCCGCGCTTAGCCTCGCCGTGTCCTTGTACGTCCTGAGCCTGCTCCCGCTCGGCCCGTCCAAGCCCGATACGATCACCTCCTGGTACGCCCGCCACCTCACCCAGGGCGGCATTGCTTCGTGGTACGGGCCGCGCTTCCATGGCAGGAGGACGGCGAGCGGTGAGCGCTTCGACCAGGACAAGATGACCGCGGCGCACCGGACGCTCCGCTTCGGGACCATCGTGGTGGTGACCAAGCCGAAAAACGGGCGATCGGTCGAGGTAAGGATCAACGATCGCGGGCCCTTCATCCGCGGCCGGATCATCGATCTCTCGCGGGCCGCCGCGGCAGAACTCGGCATCAAGAAAGCGGGGCTGGCCCGGGTACGGATCCTACCGATCCACTGATTGCGAGGTTTTCCTGCATGTTATCCGATACCACCGTTGTCGCCGTCGTCGCCGTAATTCCAACCACCATCGCCGCGCTCGGTGCGCTGATCGTTTCCGTCAGAAATGGCCGACAGGTAGAAGCGGTCCACCAAATAGTTAACAACAACCTAACCGCGCTCAAAACAGAGCTGAACGTCGCGACCAGTCGAATACTCGAGATGCAAAGCGAGCTCTCGGTGGCCAACTCCCACATCCGCAAACTCATTACGCCGGTCATCGCCCCGGGACCCGCTGGCCCCGCCGGGCCGGCAGGCCCAGCCGGGCCTGCCGGAGGAACGGCGCTCATCGGTATTACGGGAGCGGCCGTGGCAATGGGGGCCGCATCGCCCTCACCGCCGGTCCTAGTAAGCAGCGATCGAGGTAACGAAAAGTGAGCACAGGTTTCATTGTCGCCGGCATGCTGATTGTCGCCATCATATTGGCGTTAGCGTGGTGGCAGAACCGGAAGCTCGATCAGATCCACAAGCTCGTCAATTCGCGCCTCTCCGAGGCGTTGCAGACGATAGAGGATCTGAAGGGGCTTCTGTTACAGAACAGGAACGCGGATGATCCACGGATCAAGCAGGCGATCGCCAAAAATAACTGAATCTAGGCAACGGAATGATCGCCTATCACACCCTTGCCGTGGGCGACGAGCTAGAGGTCTGGATCCCAGCGTTCGAGGAGTACGTAGAGATTCGGATCTCGCCGGATGGTGTGCCTGAGATCTTCTGTACCCCTAATGCCGCGGTCTTTCGTCGCAGCGCCACGGTCTTCGAGCGGCGGGCGAAGACCATAGGAAGGATACGTCCCCGCTGATCCCGCAACTCTACGCATGCCATGAGCCCCTCTACGCCGAGCACGAACTCGCCGTTGATAGCATGCTCGACGGACGGTATCAGGATACCTGGGCTGCGCGCCGTCGCGCCGTCGACGCCTCGCCCCTCGCGCAATGGCTCGCGGAGCGGACCGCCCTGCGGGCCGCGCGCACGGTCGATACGCCGGCATGGAGCACTTGGGCGGGCTAGGTTAGCCAGGGACAGCAACCGCGGCGCTGCGTCTCGGCTGGTGAAGGGGTAAGGTGGTATCCTCCCACAGAAGACATGACAAAAAGGTAGGCCCAGCTTCACACCCCATGTCCGACCCAGCGCCAGCGCCGACTATCCGCGAACGCGCCATGCTGGCGCCATCCAGCGAGGTAAGCTGGCTAGCGCTGACCAAGGACCAGGCGCAGATCCTCTACCAGTTGGTGCATGAGCGTCGGGCCGACATCACGCACCGGTGGTCCCCTGGGATCTGGAGCGGTTTATCTGAGGCGCTTTGTGACATCGACAGGGCCGGCGGTGCGTACATCCGCGATCTGCCCTCACTCTCGCCCTACTTCCTGCCCTCGTGCTCCAAAGAGTAGTGGTTCCCATCGGGGCGCTTGAATCTCCCGCCCCAGGCGCCCCCGATCGACTCCCACCACTCCCCCAGCGGGCGGTGATCCTCGCTGCCGACGAGCCATTGGCCGTTCAGGAATAGATTGATATCGATCGCGAGCCGCGCGCTGTGCAGGCTGTTCCGGATCCCGGTCCCCTTCTTCGCGTTGAGTATGGCCTGCTCTGGGGTCCGGTAGGCCTCGCCGAGCGTCGCCTCGTAGCCCATCTCCTGAGCCCGGAGGAGGAGGCGCGCCACCATACCGGCAAACTGGTTCTGCTTTTGCCGTAGCGTTTGAGGCTTGACGGTCTCACCCATGGCGCGCGGGGAGAGGCAATAAGGACACCAGAAATTCACGAATTCACGAAGTTAATTCACGAATTCACCCCGAGGCCAAGGGCGCGGAGAATAGTGATCTGACACCGCTAAAACAGCAAAACGAAACGCCGGCCGATCGGGCCGCGAGGACCGCAGCAAGGCATGAGGAATTGAAAGCAGCCGGAAACCGGCATCCGACCAAGACGGTGGCAGAGGAACAGGGCAAGTCAGAAAGCTGGATACGGCAACAGCTCGCAAAGGCACGGAGAGTCGCTAAGGCCAAGCCCGAGAGTCCAGCCCGACAGTAACTGTCGCTTTGCCCGCAACCCTCACTTGCGGGTCGCTTGTGGGTCGCGCGCCAACACCTTGCCCGTCTTAGAGTTTTCCTGCACCCAGGGCGACACCCAGGGCGTCATATTGACAGACAGTGGGCTTCCGGCCCTCTAATTTGCGTCCATGTTCACCCAGGGGGTATAAACATGGCCAGCGCGGGGGCCTCCCTTCAGCCCTTGATTTGTCCTGTGCATGTTTGGTAGGATGCCCACATGCTTTCCAGGACGTTCCCATGACTGAAATTTCGCTACAGCGGTCCCGGGTGGTTTGCGATCGGCTGGGGAAGGGGCGGGCCACGCTCCATAACGACATTCACGACGGCCTGATGCCGCCCCCAATTCAGCTCGGATCGAGATGGTCCGCTTGGCCCTCAGACGAGATTGACCAAATCATTCGGGCTCGGATCGCCGGCTGGGACAAGGCCCAGCTCCGCGAGCTCGTGAAGCAGCTTGTTGCCAGACGAAAGACCGCGGCGCCGTTGGTGGAGGCGGTCGAATGAGCGCCGAGATCCGTCGCGATATCCTCGATCTCGAAAAGCTCCGGGCCGAAATTGCCCGCGAGCGAGAGCAGGCCGAAACCTTGATGCGCCAGCGGCTCAACTGGGAGCAGCAAGAACGACACTGGGTTTGGCAAAACAGGATTTTGCTTGGCACGTTTATTCTGGGTGTGCTTGGGATCGTGTCGCGCGTAATTTGGCCATGAACAATTCACATGAGAAGGAACAGATCGCAACGAAGCTCGACCATGGAAGAACTCAACAGGATCTACAATAAAGCAACCGACCCCAAGACCACCGACAACTACGCCTCCTCTCTGAGACGTAGGGCCAGGATCCTTTTGCTCGGGGCTCAAGAGCCTCAAGATAACTGGCCACCCTGGGTGGAGGAGGGCGCCCAGTGGCAGGAGCCCGTGTCGCGCGACGAACCGGTCGAGTACCCACCGGAGCTGTCGGAAGATGTTATTGCTGCCCTAGAGGCCGCTCGAACCAACAACAACCCGGCCGTGGCCCGAGCACTCTGCCGGTCCCTGGATATTGATCCCCCGCCCTGGGCTCGCCGGTAAGCGCCCCACCCCTGCGGGGCTCCGGGCGTCAGTCATTCGCAAACATCCAACGTGCAAGGCACCATCACGGTTTTGATGCCCTCCACGTGCCAGCAACGACCACACAGTTGCTTATCTCCCCAAACGAATGGTTGTGGGTGCTCATGCCCGAATGGACAGTGCATATGGATAACCACGACATTGGCCGCCGAGGCATTCTGGATCATTGCCAAACACGCAGGCTCGAGGCTCACAGCGACAGTCCTATGGCATACATATTAGCATTCTCCAAGGCGCACCTCCTCGAAATCGGTGCTCACCGCGTCACTTCCCCCTGAGCGAGATCCCGACAAACCCGCTTCAACTCGGAGGCGGGGGTCATGAGTGGAAGGTCGTGCCCGCGCGCCTTCAGCGCCGAGCGCAAGAGCGGCCACTGCGCTAAGGTTCCACTGACGCAGCCCGCCGCAGCCATCTCAATTTGTACGCGCCGTGCGTTATCCAAGCGTTCCGCATCCTCATCCAGAGTATTCGCACTCACGGCCGATTCCTCGCCGCCCGCCCGATCGCCGTGGAGGCCTGGACCGCGATCTCGCCCGCCGACCGCCGGAAGCCCTGCACGTCCGGGGTCGTGATGTTCATGATCACCTTGACCTCGCCGCCTTGATTCGCCCGATGGCGCGGATCGCCCCGGGTTAGGACCTCCTCGCCGCGCTGCAGGATGGCCGGGACCTCGTTCGAACGGATGCCCAGCGTCCCGCCGTCATGGAGCCGCGGGGCGCCGGCGAAGGCCAGGGCAGGGACCCGCCCGGCCGGGGCCAGGAAGACCGGCGATCCCGCCCTGGTGGAACATGGCTTCCCAGGACTGTCTAGGAATCCCCCGCCGCCGGTACCCTTCTTCGTCGTCTTGAAGAGGCTACCGAAGCGATCGAGCCCCCCAGGATCACGTAACCGCCAGCGTGTAAGGCCCCCCCGGGAAGTTCCGCGCCGTGAACGTCATCACCCCCCCATCCGCCGCCAGAATGGCCCCGACCGAAAGGTTCAGCGTGGCCACGGTCCTCGCCTCATTGTTGCCCTTGGCATTGTAGGTCCCGCCCTGGACGTTGAGCGTGGTGATTGCGTTCCCGCTCGCCTTGCGGTGATTATCCGTCACCGTGCCAGCGGTCTGGGTAAGGGTCGTGACCGTGTAGTCGCCCTCGAGCTGGAGGGTGCCGCCATCGACATCGACCGACGTGATGGTGGCCGCCGCCTGTAGCACGTTCGCCCCCCCGAGCTGGTCCCATGACGCCAGCGTGACGCCCGGCCCGGTCGACACCCGGCTCCCACTGCTCGTGTCGCTGCAGGAGAGCCGCCCCATGGTGCTGGTCTCGCTCGCGTTCTCGCACGCGACACCCACCCCGCCCGGCGCCGATCGCACGTAGAGATCGTGAGAGGCGTGGGAAAAGAGCAGCCTGATCGCCGGCAGGTTCGTGTCCGATCCGGCCGAGGCGCTGCCGTGGATGATCGTGATCCCGGCACCGGCCTTGTCATTGTTGAGCTTGATGCGCTGCGACCCGCTGGCCGCGCTCGGCCCATAGGATTGGCCGATGTCCGCGCGGTCCCACCCGATCTTGAGGTACGACTGGCGGTACTCGGTCTTGGCGGTGTTGGCCGTCTCGCCATCCGCGGACGTGGCGAACTGCTCGGTGTTCATCCCTATCTTGCCGGTGTAGGACTGCAATATCTTGAGGCTCGTGAGATCGACCGCGCTCTGGTCGAGTCCCCACATGATGTTCCGGTCGTTCCCTTCGATGATGATATCGTCGGTGCTCACCGGCGCCACGCCGCCCGACCAATTCGCCGCGGTGCTCCAGTCGCTCGGGCCCGCGTTCGCGGTGGTGGTCGAGAACGCTCCGAAGGTGCCGGCTCCACCGGCCACGCTTGACGTGGCGACGAAAGGGACGCCCGCGGTATCTGCCGTGCCCGTGATGTCCGCGCTCGAGCCGGACCACGTGATCGCGGAAAAGTAGGGGTGCGTCGATGCGTTCAGCGCGGCGCGCAGCGCCGTCGCGGTCGTCGCCGCGGTGCCGCCCGTCCCCAGTACCGAAACCGCGACGCCCCCGATCGTTACCGTGTAGGTAGTCCCCACGTCGTAGCCAGTGATCACCGCCGTGGATACTTGCGCCACCGCGGGCGCGGTTCCGAGCCATCGTTTCGTTGTCATCAGTACACGTACTCCGTTTCGAGAGTCTCGAATGTGTCAAGCGGTGATGCCACCGGATTCGTTACTACGTCGAGGTCGAATCCCGCCGGCTCAGGTTCTTCCGTGACGGTGGAATAAGAGGTCACTGTCAGCGCCACATCCTCAAAAAGCACGGTCCTGTTGTCGGGAGGCTCGTCAAACCTGAATATCTGCCAGTCTTGATCTCCAGAGGATCCAAAAGATTCCGGGAACTCGGTTTGGGCCGACAGGTAGGTTACCCCATCGATGATGGTTGCGCCTTTCGATAAAAACTGCACCGTTGCGGGGTTTTCCACAATCGCGGCCGAGATAAGGGCGCCGTCATCTATGTCGATCACGAAGACGCCATACGGGCCGCATGGGATAGCCAAGTGACCTTCCGGGTCCGCGAGCTGCGCCGTCGTCGGCACAAGTGTCGCTGGCATTGCGTGCCGATTATTCGTTGTGCTCACTGTCCCTGTGCCACCGGTAACGGTCGAGGAGAATGTATATAGGATCCCGGGGAAGTTTGCCTGCACCGTAACAGTATCTCCTGATACCGTGAATGTGCGCGCCGTGAATTGACTCTGGACCGATGCTGCGCATGCATTCTTCAAGGCGGTTGCGGTTGCCGCTGCCCCGCCGGCATCCCCGGTCACCTGCGCGAACTGCGTGCCGCCGATGGTGATTCGATAGGTGGACCCGGTATCGTTCACCACGATAGTTACAGTCGATTCCTGCTTTTTTGTAGACTTCGCCCACGCCACCGTTAAGTCCGTATTCAGCCCAAACAAGATCGGGGAGTTTGTGCCCCTGGCAATGAGGCCAGCCACTATAGAACTGCTGCCGCCAACCAGTGTCACGGCTCCCAATGTCCCGGCCGCGCTGAAGGTTACCGCTTCAGCGTTGGCTGGATCCGAAGCGTCTATTTTGATAATCCCTCTCGACGTGGATCTGCTGAACCCCATGAATACCGACGCCCCGTCGTAGAATGGAACCCTGCTCGCCACCATATCTGCAAGGCTTGTCTTGTAAAACACGTACATATCGCTGTAAACACCGGCCGAGTCAAACGCGCCAACTCCGGGACCGCTACTCGTAAAGAGGAATACTGCAGTCCAACCCCCGCCATGCTCATATAGTGCGGAAATGACCCCCCTGTCGCTGGAGATTATCGAAGCGTCTCCGGCGGAAGGGACATCGAGAGTAAAGCCGATCTCGCTAACCTCGTCGGTTGACGTCATCCGCACCGAGTCGCCGACCATTTCTAACTGTGTGATCCCGTCCTCAAGGACGGCGCCCTCAATTACATGCAACGCTATTACCTCAGAAAAGTCGTAGGCCACGAGCATCATGCCCACGACCTCAATGTCTGGGCTGCCGGTCAGATTCGCATTGGTTTGAATGGCAAACGCGAGCGCCGTCCCAGTGTCAACCGGTCCAATAATGTAGGATTGGAAGAGCTCGTTGCCTATGCGTTCTTGAGTAGGAGCGACCGCTTTCCTGTAATCTCCGATTGCCGATCTCAGAAACTCCCCGACCGCAGACCTGCCGTGATCATCCATTCACGTAACCTTAGCCCACGCCCGCGGCGTGAGGTCCATCCACTGGACCGGAACGTCATCGTCATCTCTTACGAGCGTGCCACCAACGATCCCGCGCACGGCCAAGATCACATCGCCATCAGCATAGTCCGGGGTGATCTTCTGCGTCTCCGATATTGCATCCAACGTCGCCGTTCGCTCCGTGTGAGACGCGTAAATGTAAGTGACGACGCCATCGGTCGTCTCGCGCTCCGTGATCGAGGTCCTGAGCAAGTAGGGCTTCGCGATCTTGATCTCCACCGTCCCCTCGGCCATCTCCCCGTTCACGTCCAACGTGATCGAATGGCAAATCAAATAATCGCCCTCGACCTCGTGGACGGCGAACTGCTGAAACGTCACCCCGCCCCTCTGCCCTGGCTTGGCGGCTGGGAGCCCCACCCCGCCCGATAGCGCGATGAGCCGGTCGACCGGCTCGTTGAGCCTGCTGGCGAGCACTTTGTCGCCGCGCTTCCAGCGGAGGGGTTGAAGGCCGCTCAACTGAAGGTGGCCCCAGCCATGTCCACGCCTTCCGGGACTCCGCGCTTCTGCCATCCGCCGACCCGCAGCTCTTCCACAATTATGCGAATCAAGTCATCTCGCTCCTCGGCATAGTGGTAGGCGTCCTCACCTGGGAACCACCTATCTACCACGCGGATGGCGAGCTCCGCGGCTTCGTCTGTCACAGCGACAACCCCAGCGCCGCGAAATTCGCCACCGAGTACACCTGCACGGTCTTGATGCCCTCCCCGTCCACCGGCTCATCGACCGGCCGCTGAGTATTCGGGTCCCGGAAAACAACCACGGCATCCCAGGTCTGTTCGTTGTACTGGAACTCGTAGGTGACCTCGTAGCTCGCCCCGCGATCGTTCGTCGTCCCCTCGATGCGCGTGCAGAGCCAGGTCCGCGCGGCGCCCCCGAAGCATGCGAACTGGTTGACCTTGCCGACGTAGGCACGCGCGGTGTTCGCCGGAGTGGCGCTTTCCCTACGGGTCTCGGTGAGCACGAGTTGCGGGATGCTCAGCTCGACATCGGCGCCCTGGGTGATATCCCGGCCGGGGAACTCCTCGTGATCGTCCGGGAAGACATGTCGGACCATGATCGCCTCCCCATAGACGTCCTTCTGGGTGATCGCACCCTGGATGGTGCTCCCCACGCGCACGATGCCGGGCTGGGTGTTCCCGGTCGGATCGGAAGGAGGGGCCTCATTCGCCTGCGGGACCCGATAGGTGAGTGTCACGACAACGCGGTCGTTGCCCCCCTCGAAGGCAGCACTGCGCTGCACGACGCGCAGGTGTGGGATGCTGGGGTGCGGGTCCCCGTACCGTGGCACGCCTGCGGCGCGCACCGCGTTGTACAGGCGCTCGTCGGCGCGGCCGGAGAGCTCTTCCACCCAGGCCACGCGAACGACCTCATAGCCGTCCTGGGTCTCGTTGAGGGCGCCTCCCTCTACGACGTCGATGCGCTCGAGGCGGGCCATACCTCAGTCCGGCGCCGAAGTAAACTGGGGTAATGGGGGTGAAATTGAGCAAGTACCCCAATTACCCCAGTCTGGGGAGCGACCGCCGGTATGCCGGTTATGGCCGGTTGTCTCACGACTCTCGACCGGCGATCGCTATTCATCATCCCGCATTTGAGCGGATGGCTCCGTTCTTATCGCGAACGCTCCGCACATGCAGAGGAGTAAAGAGTTTGATCGGGCCACGGCTCACGCTGCACCCATCGCCGGCTGCACGCAATCGCAGTGGGCGGGTAACGGGAGGACAATCTCACTCGAGACCATCATCCCGCCACCGGCACCGATCCCCCTGCCAGCGCCGGCAAACCCTTCCGCAGGAGCTGCGCGATCGTCTCGAGCTGCGGGGAGCGCACCTCCTGGACCCGCGGGCCCTGCATTCCAGACCCGATCACAGTCCTGGCGAGGTCGATGGTGAGGGCTCGCCCGACATCGGCGGCCTGGAGCTTGGTGGCGCGCTCGACGGCGGCATTTTCTTGCAGCTTATCCCTTGCACCGCCTAGAGCCCCAGCGGCCCCGGTCGCCGCGGCGGCTGCCAGCTTCGCCTTGGCCTCGATCTGGTCGAAAAAAGCGGAAGTCGCCTGGGCCGCGTCCCCGCGCGAGAAGGCGGCCAGGGCCTCGCTCGCAGCGCTGAATGACTTGTCGGTGGCTTCGGCAAACGCCTTCGCCTGTTGGCTCAGGGCAAAGTCCTCGGGATCGATCTTCACGCCCGGGATAAGGTTGAGCACGCCAACGGCCCCGCGCTGTATCAAGTTCGGGATGTTGATCAAAGCTCCCGCCACTCCTTCGACGATGCCCTTAAATCCAAAGGCGAGGCCTTTGAGGAGGCTGAACGTATCCGCGAGCTTGGCCGCGCCGAGCACTCCCGCCCGAAAGGCCCCCGCGAGCGCAGGCGCGGAGAGGTTCGATGAGGTGGTGAGGTCCAGGAGCTTCTTCGTCGCCTCGGCAATGAAGGGCGTGAGCTTCCCCACCGTTACCAGGAGCTTGTTTTTGAGAACGAAAGCCAGGCTGTCTATCGCATCCGCCGCCGCGCTGGCGTTGGCGGTGTCCTCTTCGCTGATCGCGATCCCGAACTTTTTGAGCGCCTTCGTTGCGGCATCGAGCCCCTTCGCCCCGCCGGCCAGGAACTCGCCCATGCGGGCCCCCGTGCGCCCAAACGCGGCCGTCGCGATGAGCGCCCGGATCGCGGCGTCGTCCGTGGCCGCATAGGCCTGCGCCACCAGGCGCAGTGCTTGGTCCTGGGTCTTGGTCGCCGCAATGGCCCCGCTGAATCCCGGGATGATCTTGTCGACCGTCTTGACGAACGCCCCTGTCCCGATCTTCGCCTCGCCCACCGTCTTTGCGAATTTCAAGAGGCTGTTGTCAAATTGCTCCTGACCGACGCCGGCAAGCTCCGCGGAGTGCCGGTAGGCGAGGAACTGATCGGCGGTGAGCCCGGTGATCGCCGTCAGCTCCGACAAGCTGTCCAGCGTGTCGATGCTCGATTTGGCCAACGTGGCGAGTCCAACCGCCCCGACTCCCACACCCAGGCCGCCGAGTATGCCGATCCCCCTGGATGCCGAAGCGACGCCGCTCCCGAATCTGCCGATCAAGCCGGCGGCTCGACCGAGGCCTCTTTTCAGGTCCGCGACCCTGGCGGTGATGTTGACCGCAATGTTGGAAATGTTCGCCATCAGGGGCCTTTGCCTCGGTTCCCCATCGCCTGCAGCATCGCCTTCATCCCGGCCCGCTGCGAGCGCCAGTTCTTAGCGGTCAACCGCTTCGCAGCCTTCCTCGAACCATCGAAGTCAGGCATGAACTCCTCGGGCTTGAACGGACGCGCCCCCTTTTTCCGGTGCGCGTTCGCTATGGTACTGGCGATGATCGCAGATCGCAGATCGCCGCGCTCCTCGCCGAACGGCTCGAGTTCCATGTAGGCCAGCCACCAAGCGAACTCATTGCCGCTGATCTCGGCCTGCGCCTGCCGCACCGACATCCCGAGAGCAAGCGCGAGGCGGAACCATAGACGCCGCTCCGGCCGTTCTAGGAGCTTTTTTTTAGCTCGACAATGTCCGCGGCGGTGAGCCTATTGAGCCGCTGCGCGACCTCACAGACTCGGTCCAGGGCGGCGCAGGACTTCCGGCCCAGCGCCTCGATGTCGGTGAGAGAGAAGAGGGGCGCGCCGTCCTCATCGCAGACCGTCAGCGCAGCGAGGGTCGCACGGATATCATGGATGCCGGTGATGCCGCCTTTGTCCCGATCGGCCACCATCCTCATCTCGTAGGCATCGCGCTCGGATCCGGTCATCGTGCGGACGTAGACATCACCGCCCCACTCGGGGACGTCGACGAGCTCGCGCTGGAGATCGTCGCAGGACATGATTTGATCGCGGGTGAGCAAGTCAGCGCACCGGGCCTACGCGGATATCAGTCAGCCAGCCATGGCCGAGGAAGACGGTCAACAGCCACAGGACCACCGCGATAACCACGACGGCGTTCAAGATCTGCTTGATCTTCGCGTCCATCGGGATATAAGCGTTCACCAGCCACAGAAGAACGCCGACGACGATCAGGGTAATAACAAGCGAGATTAGGCTCATGGCTAGAACGTCCACGCCCCCGTGAACTTGATCACCGCCGTGGCTGTCATGATCTCTTCCACCGGCGCGTTCACCGAGAACGATTTCAAAAACCCCGAGCATGCCCAGGTCTCTGCGTCCGGCCATGTGATCGTGACCGTTTCCGTGGCCCCCCCTATCGGCGGCGCCACATCGGTATCGAACTGCATCTCGATCGACATCTCGCCCGGATCGTAGAGATCGGCCGGCAGGAACGTCTTCGCGCCTCCGGTGCTAGCCATCGTAGTGCTTTCCAGTTCCGCGCGTTCGATGCCGCTTAGCTCGATGGACTGGACGCGGGCGAGAAAACCGGAAGAAAAGGTGATCGCGGTTCCTAGACCGCAGTCAGGTGAGATAGCAGGCATGAATTACTCCCTCATTGCAGGTCGATGCGTTTCCGCTGGGTTTCGTAGAGGACCGTGTAGGTGGTCTGGATTTGCACCGTGTCGAGATCGGCATCCTGGATAACCCATTCGGAGCCTCCCTCCTGGATGTCTATGCAAAGTCCGCCGAGGCGGGTGTCCGCCATGATCTTGGTGTGCGCCGACACGCAAGTGGCGTCGGCGAGTGAATCCGGGATCGCGCCGCGCGCGATGACCTCGACCCGCACCTCCAACTGGCGCTGGGCGCGGCCGCCCATCGTCATCGTTGGATTCGATTCGACCAGCGGGGTAACCACGATCGCCGGGCTCAGGGCACGGGTGATCGGGATGGAGCGGGAGCGAAAAACACTGCTCCCGGCCGGGGTGCCGGTGAGGGTCGCCGCGACGGCGGCGACGATCTGCTCGCGCAGGCTAGCCAAGTCGAACGGCCTTGATAATCGTGATGATGGCGATCACTGTGCAGGCACCAACGATGACACCTATGGGGAGCACGGTAAAACCCCTCCTCAGTTCTTCGAGAGCGTCGCGTTCATGATCTTCCCGTCATCAGTAGCCCGCACGTCGCGCACCGTGTAGGCGCTCCCGTCCACCGTAAGCGCCTGCCCCGTCGCAAGCCCGACCAGCTTGGTGACCGGGTAGATGAGCAGGTACTCGCGCGAGAGCGCACCGCCCGCCGTCTCGTCCGGCGCGTTGAGGATCCCGGTCGCCGTTTGCGCCCCCCAGGTGACGGCGACCGCAAAGTCGTCGTCGGAAAAGAAGGCGTCGAGGTCCTCGGTGAAGGCCATGTTATTTCTTTCGTCTCGCCTCCACCGGCTTTGGGTTCCACGTCTTTACCTTGGGAAACCCCTCGGCCTGCTCGACAGATTGCACCAGCGCTTTCGGCAGCTCCCCCTCCAGTTCGAATACCTCTCCGCGCTTGAAGGTCACCGGCGGATCGGTGACGTCATAGCGGTTGCCTCCGAGCGCGGTAAGCCGGTGCTTGCGAGGCTCGGCCTGGGAAGGGTCCAGGAGCAGGACGCCCGCGTGGATATTGATCGAGGCTTCGGTGACTCTATAGTTGCTCATTTAGGTGATTGCCTGAAGGATGATGACGGCGGGCACGAAAATCAGGTGAACGTCACCAGGCACGCCTTCTGCCAATAGCCATAGCCCACATTGCGGATCGCCTTAATGCCGTATAGGTGTCGATCGTTCTTAAATTCTTCCTCGGAACCATCCGCAATCGCATCGACCGTGATGTCTTCTTCTTCCTGCCGGATGAAGGCCGCCAACTGTCCATCGGCACGGTATACCGCGAACTTCGTGGTCCAGGTGAGCCGCGGGGAAACCGCCAGCGCGACCTGAAACCCGGACATCGAGGAGAGCGTAAGGATCGTATTCGACCGTGAGGTCGAGGCATCGACGATGATGCTACTACCGAGCGCCGCCGCCGCGGCCGACATGAACGGCACCGGAACCATGACCAGGAACTTCTGGGCGGCCTCGTTCATCGGCTCCCCTTGATCATCTTTGAACGAAATGATCTGCTGGATCGCCCTCATGATGGCCGTTTCCATCTCGCCCGTCGTGGGTGCGGTAGTCGTGGTGATATCGACGGCGATGTCGTTGTCCTGCGTGCCAGAATCCCCCTCCGAGTGATCGGTATCGAAGAAGAACTGGCCGTCGTAACAGACCGTAGCTTCGCCATCGAGGATGAGCTGGTTCAGAAGCTTCGCCCAATGCGCGTTTGCGCGTTCGGTCTGCTCGGCGATCCGAACCATGATTTGCCCGGTCTTGTCGCGGCGCATCCAATCGACCGGGACCTCCAGCGTGGACTCATATTTCTTGTTGGTGATGGTGATCCCGTTCTCCCGGAATCCCTTCGCCTGCCGCCCCCCAATCCACTCCCGCATTGCCGGCGCCATGCCGAGCCACGGGTAGGTCTCCGACTCCTGATCGGATTGGAAGAGCATCGATACCTGCGGCACCCACGTTGCGCCGAGGTCCTGCTCCAACCGCATGTAGAACTCGCCGATGATGGCTCGGCTCCCCAGTGTTTTCGCACCCATATCAGTGATCCTCTGTGAATGAAAAGCCGATTACTTCTGCATCGCGATGAGCAAGTTGACCTTACGGGCAAGCGAGGCGACCGTGGTCTCGATCGTGGCTTCCGTGTACGTACCTTCGATGGCCGGAAGCGTGTCGGCAGCGGTGCCGCCCGAGCTGTCGGTCAACGCGGTGATAGCGCCGCCGCGTTTCGCGTTGAACGCGATGAGTCCGATCCCCGTGGAGATCCAGCGCACCACCATGCCGATGTAAGTATTGCCGGTCGCGGTAAGCGTGAACGTATCATCGTCCGACGCATAGACCGGCTTCCCTCGGTCGGTGATGGCCAGCGAAGTGATCGGCAGGACTATCTTGCCCGCGTCGTGCACCCGCACCCGCTTGTCGCCGGCAGCGCCAGTCGAGTTATCGACTTTCTCTTGGGCGAAGCCGAGGAAAGGATCGGCGGCGGCCAGCGGTCGCGCAAACCCCGAGGCGTTATCTCCGACCACCGCCCCCTCATAGATGATGTCGGCGGCGATTACGGGGAATGAATTGAACTCCCCGAGCTCGTAGGCGCGGGGCTTATCCGTAGCGAGAGTGGTCATAGGGTTTCTCCGATTTGTAGAAAGGTGGGGGAGATCAGGCCCGGCGCAATATCTTCACGCGTCCCTTCTCGTCGGCCTTGCGGAAGGCCAGATAGCTCCCGTAAGAGTCGCCGAACTCGGTCCGCAGCTTCGGATCGCCATCCCACTCGCGCTTGCAGCGATCTTCGAGCGGCAGCGCGGCATCGGCAGCGGCAGCCGCCTCCTGCTCGGGCGCCACGGCGTGCGTCACGGGCCGCGGCGCGTCGTCTTTGATGGCTTTCAGGTGCAAGACGTGTTTGCTTTTCTCAGCCTCGATCACCAGGGCCGCGGCCTCGGGCCCACCAGTGACGCCATCGAACATCAGGCGCTCGATAAGATCCTCGTGTCCCCGGAGCAAAACCGCTTTCACGGCCTTGATGCGGGCTCGCTCCTCTTCTGCGCCCTCGCGGTAGCCTTCGGCCCTTCCTTTCGTCTCTCCCAGCCCGAAAGCGACGGCCCGCCCCTCTTCGACGATCGTGGCGAATAGCTCGGGATGCTCGGCCTCTAAGGTGTCGCGGTCGAGGATAGCGGGTTGTGCGGCTGTCGCCGGTTCAGTCTTTCTCATGGTGCTCTTGCCTCCAAGTGCTTTACCGGCCAGGCCGGCGATGATGGATTCCAAAGATCCTAGCCCATCGGCCAGCCCCGCGCTCACGGCGTGGCGCCCGACCAAGAGGCCCCCCTGTCCGAAGTGCTCCAGGACGTGCTCGGCGCTCACGCCACGATACGATGCGACCCGGGCGATGAACACGTCGGCGATGTCGTCGACCACTGCTTGCAGCACCGAGCGGCCTTCCTCCGTGTCGAGGTCTAGGCGCTTCCGTGGCGATTGCGAGGAGACGATCTGGATCCGGTCGCCGTCCTTTTTGTCGCGCCGCAAGGTCGCAACTACCCCCACCGATCCGGCCACGGCAGTGTCGCGAATGATGACCTGATCGGCGGCGCTCGCGATCCAGTAGCCGGCTGAGGCGCCGACGTCGGAAATGTAGGCCACGGTCGGTTTGCCGGCGGCGGCAACCTGATCGGCGAACTCCGAGATCCCCGCGATCTGGCCGCCCGGGGAATCGATTTCGAGCACGATGCCTCGGATATCGGCATCCTCCAGCGCCGCGCGAAAGTCGGTCGCCAGCACTTCGACGGAGGTAGCCCCGCTGATCTCCGTCAGGATGTTTGCGTAACGGAAGATGGGCCCGCCCACGGGCAGCACCGCCACACCATCACGATTGATCACGGTGCGCGTGTTCTGAAGCGGCCGCCCCAGCCTCTCTGCCACCGCCTCGGGCGATTCGTTCTCGCCCTGGGCGATGCTGAGCATCGTCTGCAGCACCTCAGGCAGGATCGCCCAATGGTTCGCAAACAGGTATTCGAGGATCCGTGGATGCGCCATTGACTCGGGCTCCAGAGCCTTTACACGTCCACACCGTCGGAGAACTCGGGCAGCGACTTCAGATGCTGGTAACAACGAGTCACGATGTCGCCGGTGCCGCCGGGTGGATACTCGAAGCTGAAATTCTGCTCCTCGAAGATGGCGCGCTCCTCGTTGCGCGCCTGGGCGTTGTTCCAGATCTGGACGCTGTACTGAATGTGCTTCGTGTTGCCGGAGAAGAACGTCACCCGGAGGTAGGCTTGGGGAAGGGTGAGACCTTGAGCGGTTAGCCAGCTTTTACGGATTGCCATGGGCTAGAACCTCAATTCTGAAATATCGCCACGGACATTCCAGCGGATCGTCTTCGCGGCCTCGCCGGTAACGGTGATTTTAAGTGATCCGTTCGTGGTGTCGGCGGTCGCGTCGATATCCCAGGTCGCGGCGCCCGCGTCGGCGCCAATGATGGTCTTGGTAACGATCCCTATGAGTGTGGTGTTTACCGCTGCCGCACCACGTTTAATGCCTCCCGTCAGGCTCCAGCAGGCGTTGACATCATCCGCGTTGTTGCGCGCGATAGCGCTCAGCCTGAACATGAAGGCCGAAGAGTTCAGCAGGTTTGCGAACTGGCTCGCCGTACCACCGAGCAGGATCTCAGTAGGGGTTGCGTTGGCGGTGTCGCCGTACCAGTCGAGGATCGAAAAGGACTGGAGGCAGACGGTGGCGCGGTCTGCGGATTTGACAAGCTCGCGGTAACGCTCGGCTTTGGAGTTGTACCCGAGCGCGACTGCCGCGTCCTTGGTGTTTGTGCTGGCTTGGAACCCAACTGCCACCCCATTGATGGTCGCGATCGCGGTGTGGCCAAGTGCCACGCCGTTGGTAGCCCCAGCAGCAGCTTGCCCGACCCCCACTCCGCTGATATTTCCGACAGAATTATAACCAATCGAAACACCGCTAGAGTAACCGCTTGCGCTACGCCCGATCGCTATCCCAAGAGAGGCTGCGGTTGATCCTTCGCCGAAGGCGATACCGGACGAAGAAGCAATCCCATCCGTTCCGCTGTTAACCCCTCGCGGCGTAAGCCACCCGTTAGGCGTATAGATAAATCTAGCCTCTTGTCCGGCTCGTAGTATCCAGTTAAATGCTGGCAGTACGCGCTCGCCAGGGACGTTGATGGCAACGCTGTGGGTCGTGAGCGCCGGAAGTATCTGCGGATTCGCTGTGAGAACAAAGCAAAACGTCTTACCGATCGGCGCGGTGTTGGGCAGCGTTATCGAGGCTGAATCAAAATTGGTGTTGACGGCTTCGAGGACGATGAAATCGGGATCATCGCCCTTGAGTGCGATGCGCGTACCCGCGTTCGCGATCGGATAAACGCGGCAATTTTGCCGATCTCTCGCGGTTCCCGCGAACATCTTAGTAGTGCCCGCCGACGCCCGAAACCATCAAACCCGCCGCCACCGTCGTCCCGATGGTCACGTTAACCTTGTACCCGGCCGGCAGGCTGATATCGAGCGGGATGTACGTGTCGGCCAGCTCGGCAACCTCGGAGAGGGTCGCCGCGGGGATGGTGCGCTCCATGAACAGCACATTATTGCCCGCCGTGGCATTGGTCGCGCCATTGTTGATGAATACGCGCAGCACCGTCGCGACGTTGGATCCGATCGCCCGGACCTTGAGGTAATCGAGGCGCGAGCCGTTGGTGGCGTCGGCGGTGAAAGCGGTCAAGACCGTGCCCGTGCCGTCCTTGGCGGTGTTGGCCGTTGCCAGCGCCGTGGCACCCCATTGAATGCTGGGGCTGAGCGGGAAGATGGGGGAGGTGTTAGCGGCCACTTACAGCCCTCCGAACATGTAGGCGTTGAGGAGTTTAACAGCGGGGCTGCTCACTGAACCGGAAACACCGGAGCCTGGGGTTTGGTAAGCGACTGGCATAATCAGTTCACCGTTTCAACGAAATAAGAAGTCACGCCCGCGGAGAAAACGATGGTCGGTGCTACCAGGTTTCCCTTGGGCTCGACGCTGATAGCGGCGCCCGCAGGGATCACCACGGAATCACCGCCATCGATAGTCAGCGTGCCGCCGGCCGTGGAATAGGCGGCGATCCCAATCACCCGCTTTCCGGCCGCCACGACCACGGTTCCGTTCGTTCCGGCGGCATAGGTCCACGCCCCACGCTCGTTGTTGTTGGCGATTGATACGTTAGCGGTCATCGTCCTCTACCTCTGGGTTGATGATGGGCGCCCGGAGCGCAAACAGGTATTCGAGGATCCGTTGGTGCGCCATTGACCACCGGGGCCTCGACCCGGATATCGGGCGGCTTCACCTCGACGTTGACGACCGGCTGAGGGCCGTCGACGTGCACCACGGGCGCCGGCACCGCGACCCCGCCGGCTTCGACTCCAGAGAATGACGAAGGCGATACCGCGACGGCCTGTTCATCACCAGGCGGGGGCGCGGGCGCTGCCGGCGCGGCGGGAGGAGCGAGCCCGCCCTGCTTGCGCAACTTCTCCTCCTTGACGCGCTGCTCGTGCTTCACCTCCCAATCGCCGCCGTCGTGCAACATGGTCTCTTCGGCCCGCGTCGC
>Ga0193743_1000255_pt1 | contig 42600 bp, 27 predicted proteins | sample L2c2metaG_FD_143038 | JGI IMG/M metagenome (GOLD analysis project Ga0193743, IMG submission 143038) | Soil microbial communities from a riparian zone of the East river system, Colorado, United States - L2c2 | ecosystem: Environmental > Terrestrial > Soil > Riparian zone | place: USA: East River... | reverse complement strand
GAACGTGGCGGGATTCGACGTCGCCCGCAAACCCGGTAAAGTACGACGCGCGATCGGGTATGTGGCGCAAAAGTCGGGAGTGGACGCGGAATCGACGGCCAGGGAGAACCTGATTCTGCAGGGGCATTTCCATGACATGGGCGGCCGTGAACTCAAGACCAGGGTGAGTGAATTGTTAGCTCAATTCTCGCTGACGGACCTCCGCGAACCGTCTGGCAAAGACTTACTCGGGCGGCATGCAGCGAAAGCTGGACATCGCCACTGCACTAATTCACCGTCCCGCTGTGCTGTTTCTGGACGAGCCGACCATCGGACTGGACCCGCATGCCCGCTCCGAGTTGTGGAATGAAATTGCACGCCTGTCGAAGGCCGGTCTGAGTATTCTGCTGACTACGCATTACTTGGAAGTGGCCGACAAGCTCGCAGATTACGTAACGATTGTGGACCGTGGCCGCGCGGTGGCGGAGGGCACACCCGAAGAACTCAAAGCCGAGCTGCGGGGCGACTCGGTTAACTTGCGTTAGCGGATGCGGAAGCTGGCAAGCGGGCCCGATTGCTGCTCCAGGGCTTGGTGGGATTGCGCAATGTGCAGATTTCGGGAGCGCTTCTGCATGCGACTGCCGACCAAGGCGCCACTGCTGTGCCCGTATGCTGCTTGCGCTGCAGTCGGGTGGAATCGCCGTCGTTTCCGTGAGAGTCTCTAGGCCGACTCTTGACGACGTATATCTCCGGCATACCGGCCGCACCATGGCGCAGGCAGAAGAGATGAAAGGAGAAGCGCAGGTCGAAGGAAACAACCGCCTATGAAGATGCTCAATGATTCCTGGTATGTAACGATGAGAGACATAACCCACCTGGTCCGACAACCTTGGTTTGTCGCGCTCACGCTGCTTCAACCTGTCGTTTGGATCGTCATGTATGGCCAGTTGTTCGGGCGAGTTGTTGAGCTGCCCGGCTTTCACGCCAGGTCCTATATCGATTTCATCACTCCGGGGATCGTGGTCATGTCGGCGCTCTTCTCCTCGAGTTTGACGGGTATAGGAACCGTCGATGATATTGATCGTGGTGTGATGGACCGCTTCCTGGTATCTCCGGCTACCCGAGCAGCAATAATAATCGGCCGACTGATGAACCAGGCGATTGTTACAGTTGTGCAGTCGCTAATCCTCTTTTTGCTTGCCGCCTTAATGGGGGCCCGGTATCCGGGCGGTCTCGCAGATTTTGCGGTGCTGCTGATCGCAGCCATTCTGTTGGCAATCCCTTTTGCGGCCCTGTCCAGGGCGCTGGGGCTGGTGTTCAAGAAGCAGGAGTCAGTGATTGGAGCTGTGAACTTCTTTCTGCTACACCTGACCTTTTCGTCGTCCGTATTCATTGCTCAAGGGCTTATGCCTCCCTGGATGCAGGCCGTTTCGGAGTTGAACCCGGTCAACTGGAGCGTGGCCGCAGGCCGGGCTGCCCTGGGGGTAATCCCGACTGCTTGGGTTTCCTTGCTATCTTCGGATCGCTTTGCGGATGGGCTGCCACCCGGGCTTTCCATGCGTACCGAAACTCATCCTGACTCTTCGAAGCCGCGCTCTTCACCCTCTTCGCGAGATGCGGAAGGTGAGTTGAGCGATTTCTTGCGAGCTGTTTGAAGAATCGACCATAACGCTGATGATGCCTTTTCCTTTGGACAGGCAAAACTGATCATCCACAGCATCGGGAAGGGTTTAACGAACCGATATCATGGCTACCACCAGGCTTTGGGCTTGTTACCGTAGACTACCTGCGTTACCGGAAAACTACGGGCGAATCGAGCAGCGGACCAGACCGATGCTGACCTTCAAATGGTTTGACAGCGCGGTAGTAACGGTCAGCCGCATCGAGCTTGTCCAGAAAATTCACAAGCATCAGTTTAAGATCGGCACATTGGGTGGCCGCTCAGCCACGATGCCCGAAACTTTGGAACGCGGTGCTGGCCGCCTGATTCGAAATGTAAGAAATGCCGAGGTGAATCGTCCACGTAAAAACTTTGCACCAAAGCCCGTTGGGCACACGGCAACTGGGTGAGATACGAGCGGCACACGAACAAATTGAAAGGTAAAATAAGACTCAAATGAAAGCGCCAGCTCGCATTGTGACAAGCATCCTCCTATTCCTAATTCTTGTCTTTGTTCCGGCTGGTTCCCTGAACTTCTGGCAAGGTTGGATATACATTGCCATCGTGATGGGCTCAAGCATTTTCCTCATGCTCTATTTACACCGATACGATCCTGAGCTACTGAGACGTCGCCTGAATGACAAGGAGCACGTAAGTGACCAAAAACTTTTCAGACGGCTGGCGGGTCCGCTCTGGATTACCGGACTGCTTTTATCCGGACTCGATCACCACTCGGGCTGGTCGAATCGATTCTTCGGATCCGTACCTACAGCCGTGACGCTAGTTTCTGAACTGTTGCTTCTATGCTCTTTCTTGCTTTTGTTTCATGTTCTCAGATTCAACACTTTTGCCGCCAGTATCGTGCAGGTGGAGGTTGGGCAGCACGTCATTTCCGGTGGCCCATACGGTAAGGTTCGCCACCCCATGTACTCGAGCTTTCTGCTCTTTTATCTTCTGACCCCGTTCGCGCTTGGGTCGTACCTAGCAGTGCCAGTGTTTCTACTACTTGTTCCAATCTTGCTGTATCGTCTCCTTCGGGAAGAGAAATTCCTTGCTCAGGAATTACCTGGCTACGCCGAGTACTGCATGGAAGTTCGCTACCGGCTCATACCATTTATCCTCTGATTGGATTTGCCAGTGCCGAAATCTCAAGCGCGGTTCTCTGCTGCAAGCTGCCGGAGTCGCTGTGATCTTCGTCTGTTCGACTTTCGCGGGAGGCCATCACGACGGTGCGAAACTCGCAGGAATAGTGTCCCTCTTCACTATGAAGCCAACAGCCTTCCACGCTCGGTAGCATCTCGGTAATACATAGCTTCTCAAAGCGAACAACCGCCTTGCTTGCCACTTCAGCGAGAAGAGGGTTACGAAAATCGAAATAGATAGGTTTTACGTCCTTGTCCAGGCTAAATCGTTCGGAGGTCGATCCTCTTAGATAAACACTCTCGGGGAGACCGTGATCGGCGCGAAGCTTCCTCCATGCTGCAAAGGCTGCCTCGCCTCCTGTTTTGGCTGCACCGAGCAGAGCCGCATCAGACCGGATCTTCCAAGATTCTCGCTGGACAACTACTCTACCCACCTGCAAGCGCGGACTGTGATCAGCGCCGCCCTGGAGGTCCAACCTATGAGTATTCGCCGCCGTCTGCCACGTATGCAGGAATGACCCAAGAGTCTTCCTATCAGCGTCCTCGATAACTACGTCATCATCGGTGACAGTGACGAACGCCTCGGCCGACCGTACGCTTTTCATTCCATCAATGGCAGCACCTCCAACGAAAGACCATCGCTGGGCGTGAGGATAAATGGAGAAGGAAGTGTGAGCAGTTCCGAAGTATGGCAGGCTATTGCCAAGAATGATTGCCGTCCCCTGTCCGCCTTCGCTCGCATAATCGTTCCTGAATTTTTCGGGATCCGGGCACCACAGAAAAAAGCACTTTTCCCAAGGAGTCCAGTCCGGATGAATTTCGGCGATTAGTAAGGTCCAACGCCCGTCGCGGAGGGCCTCTTCGTCTGCAGCAACGATCTGAAGATCTGGCGCCATATTGTCGAACGCCTTCATCCGCCGGAACTCGAACTTCCTGCGTAAAAATCCCGTATCCTCCTCTGTCAAGGTGACTATTGACTCACTATGGCGATCACCCAGTTGCTCACCCCATGCTTTTTGTATTTCGCTTTCAAGCTCCGACAGTCCTTTCCACGCTTTCAAGATCGAAGGGAGAAAGAGTGGCACGGGCACAGGCTTCCCTCCTATCTCCATCCAACTCGCTTTCATCGATTGATGCAACCGAGTGGCGTACAGTCCGGCGATGTCCCGCCAGAGGTCGAACCAGGGAGCAGCGTCATTCAATAGCCGCTCGACAAAGGGCTTGCCCAGCACCAGCTTATTAACTCCGAGACGGCAATCTTCGTTGACAGGAAGACGTGAAGAGTATAGCCTCTGGGAGTCGTTGAAATCGTTAATATTGAGCATCTTCAGGAATGCTCTAACTTTCGCCATCGCGGAACGTCTCTCATTCAAGCCATCCGCCAATTCCAACTCGTTCCGATGTCGATCAAGCTCTGCCAACCTGCTCTGCCATAGAGTCCGCTGCGGATGTTCCGGCCAGCTATCCACTTCTCTCTGAAGAGCCAAGAAGGGCAGTGGATCTGGGGGGATTTGTACCTTTTGAACGAGAAGTCCCCGCTCCAGCAGACTTTCAACGCCGGATGCTTCAAGACGCCGGCGCAGGAACGTTCTGCAATCCTCTAGAATTTCTAGTTCCTCCGGAGATAATGCAAAACTTGTACCGCTTTTCAAGAGTATGGCCCGGCCATCCTGAACCATTAGGTCATCGGCAAGCCGGAGGTGGAGCAATGGAGCCGTTTGCGGATCGTCTGCGAATCGGCGACCAATAGCTTCGCAGACCCAGCGCTCCACGTACACTGAGCGCTTGTCGATACGTGGTTGGCTTAGTTCAATAGCTGCAGCGGCTGGCTCTTGAAGGTCGAACTCTCCCCATACGGAAGGGCCAAAGAAGCTTATAGTCTCATTCTTTGTGGCCAGGCGCTGCAGATAAGACACCCAACTCAATTCTCTCTGTCGCACATGGCTGTTTCTCACGCTCGGTGGAACTGGAGTTGCAGGCGTAAAGCGGCTAAGTCCCGGGGATGACTGCAGGAGAACGTCCTGAAACGACTCCTCCACGACGAAGTCATACAACATTTGCCGGGACCGGTTCATCTCCTTTGCATGGAGATCAGTGGCTCGATTCTGCAAGTCATTCCCGCGCGCAAGAAGCTCATTGAATTCATTTACAGCTTCCCTGCTGAGTCCTGTCCCTACGGAATATTCAAGTGGCATGCAGCGTTTCAGCCGGAGCGCATCGTGCCGACTTAGGCCGCGGGCTGTTGAGAGCAGAGCCTGCGCTTGGCTCGAACACAATTCCTTAATCTTGCGCACCCCATCGATCATGATTGCCAGATCATAAGAGGCCATCGAACTAATTAATTCAATAGGAAACCCAGGCAGTCGAAGTATGAAATGCCGCGTTAATACATATTTACCGTGCGAGGCTCCACTTAAGCAATTGGAGGATACCTTATCAAATCCCATAGTGATAACAATTAAGACTTATCTATCAGCCCTGCTTCCACAATTTCGAGGTAACGGACCAAAGGCTTTCGACCGCAGGTCGACGTATCGGAAGGCGTTTCATTGCATTCCCAAGCCGCGGGCTTCCTAGATCTGCGCTAGGCCCCCATCTACCGCGAAGTCGATGCCATTCACATAGCTACTATCCTCAGAAGCAAGAAAAACAGCTGCTCTTGCAATTTCCTCCGGGCGAGCCAATCTCCCATATGGAGTGGTCACAGCGATCATGGTTTTTAGCTGAGCAACTTGATCGGGTGTGCGAACGCCAGTGTCAAAGATCGGTGTGTCGGTATAGCCAGGGCTGAGAACGTTCACTCGAATCTTACGCTCCCTCAGTTCTATTGCCCAGGTGCGAGCGAACGAGCGGACAGCCGCTTTACTCGCGCTGTATACGGTCATTTGAGGAATGCCCTTTACCGAAGCAATCGAAGCGTTGAGCAGAATAGAGCCGCCTTCCCGAATGAAGGGAAGCGCCTTTTGAACGGTGAATAGAAGACCTCGCACGTTGACCTCGAAGGTGCGGTCAAACTGCTCTTCAGTGATCTCGCTCAGAAAAGCATGTTGATTGCCAATACCCGCATTGGCGAAAAGAATATCAATCTTCATTTCTTCCCTACCTATCTGCGAGTAGAGGCGATCCAGATCGGCAAGATTCGCTACGTCTCCTTGTATTCCAATCGCTCTTGGTCCTAGGTATGCAGCGGCGGCATCAAGTTCCTTTTGTCGCCGGCCAGTGATATAAACAAACGCACCTTCCGCCACAAAATGTTCCGCCGTCGAAAACCCGATTCCACTGCTGCCTCCGGTGACGACCGCCGTTTTTCCTACGAGTCTTCCCAAGTCATGCTCCCTTATTGTTGTTCTCAGTACAAGTGAAGTTTGCATTCATCGTGCAAAAGCGAAGCACCGAAAGTAGAACTCAACAACCTTGCTGGCAAACGCGAGTGGTCGTTGCGTAATGTAAAAGTGATCCCCGGCCATTTCATAAATGCGATAGTCATAATCAATCCATTGTGACCATGCGGATACTTCTTCGCGGCTTGCTTCAGTATCTTGCGCGCCATATACCAATAGTGCAGGCGTATTCAGCTTTGGCGCATCCTCGCGGCGATCACGGTGATAAGACTCAGTCGCGGCAAAATCGGCCCGCAACATCGGTAAGAAGGGCCTGAGTAGCGTCGGCTGTTCTTGCAGGAGAGGATCACAGCCCCCGATGGAGATAAGTTCCTCGATGAAGGCATGGTCGCTCAGATGACTCAGTTTACGGCGCGATGTAAGGTGAGGAGCATGACAGCCAGACAGCAGAACGGCAGCTGGAGGGTATCCCCGGGTTTCAAGCTTCAGGCAGGCCTCGAATGCGACCTGCGCTCCCATGCTGTGTCCGCCAAGCAGAATCAACTCCCGCTTTTCGCGAGGCATCTCTGCAATTTCAAAGGCAACCTCCTCCGCCAGTAACTCGATGCTCGTCGCCGGAGGTTCTTTCATGCGGTGATCACGGCCCGGATAGACGGCAAGAGATACGTTCAAGTACAAGTCGGTGAGTGAGTGCCAGCTTGAGAACGCGCTTCCGCTTGCGCCTGCAAAGGGACAGAGAACGAGATGAACCGCGGATTCGATATTGGCGTGCAGCCAGGGGCGTATTTTGGAAGCAGGCGACGTCACGAAGACACTCCAGTTAAAGATCTGTCCACAATTCTCTGCGGATCGATGAAAATCGGCGGCTTCAGGTCGCGCTGTTGGGGCGATCCGACGCAGCGAAGAACCTGCTGCCACAGCCTGGCGACAGCGAGTTGATGTGAGGACTGAAACCCCAATGAAGTTTCTTTTCCTTTCAAATGAAGTGACAGCAAGCGGAAGACATATGAAATAGCTTCCGGAGCAGATCTTTCGAAGACAGTCCTCCAATCGGCAGGAGCTGGATAGAGCGTCGCAGCGGTCGGGCAGAGGAAGCGTGCGCCCTCCACCTGCAACGTGCGGTTATACATGCTGTGTGCCTCGGATAGGTGATCCTTATCAAAAAAGGTTGGAACCCAGATGACCGGACCGAAGCTCGCCGCCAATGTGAGGTATCCCGATGGCCACCCTAACTGGCAATGATGCATGACGAGGCTATGCTGATCATGATCGGCTGCATCTATGTAGTTTTGCAGATTCACCGATACATGAGGGCCTGTCGTTGAAATATGTATTTCATCGAAAACGCCCTTGGTGCCCGCACTTCTAACTTCCACGTCTATCCGCTCTGCAACCAGTCCCTGGAGCAGCAAATCAAGAGACGAATAGAGTAACTGCCGGCTTGTGATGAGATGAGCAAAGGATGCTGGCATCCCATCGAGTTCCGCCCGGATTGCCCTGCTGTGTAGATCCAGCGGCGTCCCGCAAGAGTATTGGAATAAAGGCTGTTGACCCAATAAACAAGACCGAGGGAACTTGCGAACGTCTGCAGAGTCTCGATGTCGGTAGGATGGACGGGGTGCTCCTGGACCACATGCATTCCACGTCGAAGAAGAGATTCTGCGAGATAAGTACCGGATCCTCCAACTACTGTGGAGCGGACAACGACACAGGCAACGTCAAATGCATCGGGAAGCTGCCCAAGAGACGTGTATAGCGGTATGCCAAATGCCTTTGCAAGCTGATACGCCCGGGGGCTGCCCTTTGCCATCAGGCCGCACAGCTCAAACCCTGGTTGTTCGTTAAAGAAGCTGTTGAGATAAACTTCGCCGAACTTTGCTCCAACAACCAAGACTCGCTTCTTACTATTCATCTCCATCCTCCGCGGCGGTTTGATCGAGCCAGCGGTTTATAATAGCTGCTGTCTGCAGGGCATAGGGATGGTCCATTACGATCTGCCAGTGGTCAGCGTCAATCACTTTCCGATCAGAATCGATCAGTCTGAGCCATTCCTCTTGGGCGGGCCGCCAGTGGGAAGGACGCCTCAATGCTTTGATCCAGAGACACGGGATAGGCATCACTTCCGGAACTGGAGATGTTGCGAGGAGCGAGAAAAGGGCGTCGATCGAGTTCAACCACTCTTCGACGTGAGTTGTATCCATCGCCGGAGCAATCAAGCCAGCGGATGAAGCTGCCTTCATGAATGTGAGTAACTGATCCTCTGTTGAGAACTTGGCAAACGTTTCCGCAAGAGTCAGCTTGATGCGGCCATCGGCTAACAATTTCAGCAAGCCACAACGATCATTATATTGAAAATCAGTGCGGCACACTGGATCTAGCAATATAAGCCTCACGGGCTCGCCAAGATCCACCAGTTGGCGTGCGGCTTCGGCCGCCAGAAAGGCGCCATAAGACCAACCGGCCAGCGCATACGGCTCACCTGCCGAATGGTGTTTCCGGATTGCCTGTACATATCGTTGCACGAGTTCTCGCAGGGTCGTCGCACGAACGGTTTGTCCTGCACGCAATCCGTATACTTGGCTTTCGAGATGTATGACGAGCGAATGATAGGAACCTAGATCTCCATCAGAAGCATGAAAGAGATAGAGCGAGTTCTTCTTTTGTCCCTTCGATAAGAGCAGCAGATCTGAGTCTTCCGGCGCGGTTGATGCTGCCAGGGTTCGACAGAAGTCAGACAAGATGGTATTTGCAAACAGATTCTGAAGACTGGCGCGCGAAAAGCCATGACGCGCGAGCGCCGCGACCATCCGAGTGGCAATCAGGCTGTCGCCCCCGGCCTGAAAGAAATCGCTGTTCCTGTCTATGCGCTGTCGCGGGAGTAGGGACTGCCATATGGAGATTGCTGTTTCTTCCAGCTTTTGTTGGTCCTGTATATGGACGTCATCCTGAGCAGAAATGGAAGATGGTTGTGGTCCCTTCTGAGATGCTCGACGACGTACGTTTTTCTGGCCCGATAGGACTTCACACTGCTTAAGCCTGATCTCAAACGGCAATGTGGCGTACCGGCTGCGCAGGTGGGCCTCGATCTCTCCGGATTTCAGCCGTGCCTCAGTTCTCGGATGGGCGAGAATCAGGTGCTGTCTCATTGGGGAAGATACATCGGGTGGCCAGACAAGTTCGGTGTCGAAGGCGGCGCGCTCCAATGCGTCGCGCCACATCGGAATGTCCAGCATGGCGTTATTATCGAAGATTCGAAAGTCCTCAAAGCCGCTGAGTCCTTCAATAAAACCAACGGTCGCCAATTGAAATATGCTTTCTCGCTCAGTAGCCTCGATGATCATCAGACGCCCTTCCGGAGAGAGGAGGCGGCCCAGTCTGTGAAGAGCATGCACGATATGAGTCGCGTCGTGTAGAACATTCACCGCCACAACAAGGTTATAGCCGCCGGCCGGATGATGGGCAAAATCTACAGGCGTATTGATGTCAAAGAGGCCACAGCGCAGCTGAGGATATCCGGCAAACTCCGATTGCGCTCCATCGAGAAATAAAGTCGACACATCCGTGAAGTGATAGCTGGATAATCGCTCGGCGAGGACAGGAAGCAGATGACGCGTAGTCGCCGCCGTTCCGCCTCCAACCTCCAGCACCTTGAAGTGATTCGAATTGCGGGCGAGCTGACGGGCTATTTCCGATGCCGCGGAATTCAGACATCGCATCACTGGATTAGCGCTGTATAAGGCATCGGTGAAGTGATTCTGTCCGAAGAGCAGTTCCAGGGGAGAGATAGCGCCTCGAAGCAGCGCATCGTGCTGCGTAGTCGATCCTTCGAGATACTGAAGCAGCAAGCTGTCCCACATACTCGTTGGAGCCGACGTAATCGGCTCATGCACGGCCGTTAGCGGCTGGAGGCATTCGAATCGAGATCCTTCTGCTTGCAAGAGTCCCCTTTTACACAGCATCTTCAACCACTGCTGGAGGAGGCGCCGGTATTGCGGCGCCACTTGGAGGACAGAGCTAATCTCTTCAAGCTCCCAGATCCGATCCTTCTCACCGAAAACGCCATGTCTCAGCAAGGTCTGACAGATGCCATGAAGCGCCTGTGCTTCGAGATATTGCCAAGTGTTTTCCAGTTCGGCGAGTTCTTGGGCGGGAAGAAGCGGAAGGCTTGCATTGTCGATGCCTCTTTGTGAGGGCATCTCCGATCTCTTGTTTCGATCCCGCGCTACGACAGTGGCGACTAGGGCAGCCTCCGTTCCATCATTCTCGACATCGATCTGGACATGGCGCACGGCAGGGTGACTGCGAAGCGCGTTTTCCAAATACCGAACGTCAATGATCTGTCCCTGAATCGACTCTAGGTAGGAGTTGTTCAGGGCTGAGGTCGATTGCCATGCGGACCAGAATATTCGCTCAGACGTGCATTCCGGTCGAGCAGCGATATCGTGCAGCAATTTGGCGTAGTCGGCGAACATCGCCGCGGCCACTCCGTCCCGCAGCACGCCGTCCATCGAAAACCAGTTGAAGATCAGCTCATTCTCCACCTCCATGATTTGATGGTCGAGCCAGACCTGAGGCGTTTGCGTGAACATATACATGGGATCGCCCAGGAAGCTGCCGAGAGCCTGATTAATCGCCTTCCCATCCATGGTCATGCCGAGCATGCTGGTAAACACCACCGGCATCGCCGGCAGGGAGTCGAATCCGCTCTTACGCCTGAAGTCACGCAGCAACTCCACGCCATTCACATCGCTGTGCGCCAGTCGCTCCCAGAGCCGCTCCTGGGTCTGCTCGATCTGCTCCTTCAGACTCTTGCCGTGGGAACTTTCAAAGTCGACAAGCAAAACCGAAGTAAAGTCTCCAATGATCTCCGGGACATCAGAGTGATATGCCTTCCGGCTAAAGAATGTCAGATTGAGAGTGAACGAGGGGTGTCTGGACCAACGTTCGAGCACCATCGCGAAGAGAGAAAGCAGAGCAGACGAAGGGGTCACGCCCCACTGCTTCCACTCACGCTTGAGCTGTGTCCATGCGCTGGCGCTGATTCGGTCTTGGTAGGTACTGAAGTGCGGCTGGCCAACCAGCGACTCGCCGGCAAGAGGAAGAACTGGGGCCGGAGGCAGTTCAGGTAGTAGATCCTGCCAATAAACCCATGACTTGCGCCAGTGCTCGGATTCTCGTTCAGTTAGTTCCTTCTGAACATAGTCTCGGAACGTAAATGCGAGAGGTTTCAGCGCCTTACCAGAATACGAGGCTTCGAGATCATCCATCATGATCTTGAAGCTTTGCGTATCGAACTGCAGCAGGTCGAGGTCCATGTGCAGCCGGTAGCGATCAGCGGCGAGAATGCTGACCATAATCTCAAACATAGGCCACTGATCTGTTCGCGGGACTTTATAGGACAGGTCGTGGCGAATTTGTTCCAACCGGGCATCGCTGTCGCTCGGAGATAGATGGTGTAGATCAACTTGTATGAATCTGTATTCGGGAACGCGTTCCAAAATATGCTGCATCCCGTCGTCGCTGATCACCATCCGCAACATGTCATGGCGCTTAATGAGGGCGTTCCAAGCTCGTTCGAGGCGATTCAGATCAAACTGATTGTGGCTGATGTCCCACTCGAAGAGAACGTGACAGGCCACGCCGCCATAGTCGAGTAGGTCCGTTCGACCCAACCAATAGGCATGTTGGATTGGGGTGAGTGGAAATGGGTCAAAGCGATGGGAGGCATCGTGAACGGCGAGGGAGGGCTTAGGGGAAGAAGAGTCTCGCGAGACCATTTCCAGCAGTTGTCCCGCCAGCCCCGAGACCGTCATATCTTGATAAGCTTGGTCTCCCTCGATACGAACGCCAAACCGGTTCTGTATGGCGCTGCTCAGTTCAAGAAACAGAAGAGAATCGAGCCCTAGCTGTAGCAGATCCTGCTGCGGCGTCAGCTGTGAGGCGTCATCCAACCGGAGCTGTTCCGTGATCTGAATACAAAGCCATTCTGCAACGCCTTCATGCGTTAATTGTTCTATCTCTTTAGCCTTGCTGGCGCTGCTGACTGCTGTGGATGATCTTTGCTCGCGCGAGGGAATGGACAAAGGGCCTTCAGGTTCTGGAGGTAGCGGCGCATCATCTCTCGTGATCGCTTTCTCGGCCCTCATGGCAAGCCGATAGGGCGCGCCGAGCATGACTGCCTGCTCAAGATGCCACAGACCTTCTGCTGTTGACAACGTGGACATTCCAGAGAGAGCAAGTCGTTCCTTGAGTGCCGGATTGGCTGCGCGGCCGATCTCGCCCCACGCTCCCCATGCAATGGAGATGGTCGTGAGGGAGTGGCGTGGCCGATCTCCAGAAATAGTATGATGGGCGAGACCATCAAGGTATCCACAGGAAAAAGCATGCGCACTTTGTCCAGGTGCGCCAAGCGCTGCAGCCGCGGACGAGTAGAGGAGAAGGTATTGTCCTCCGTGGTGAGCAAGCCAATCCTGCAGGATCCCCGCTGCCGCGGCTTTGACCGCGAACACGGGCCGCAGCCGTTCTGCGTCAAATGCAGTGTGCGGAGCGTCATCAAGGACGCCGGCTGCGTGAATAACTCCGTTTACTCCGCCATCAATGTCAAGCGACTGAAGACTTTCGCGCAATTGTTCAGGATTTCCCGTGTCACATAGCAGCCATCGCAGTTCGCAGCCGAATTCCTTTCGAAGTGTCCCGAAGAAGGTCTCCTGGTCTGGGTGAGAGCGAGGAGCGAGAATCGCGATTTTTCGGGCGCCTTGTTGCGCCAGCCACAAAGTACTGACGCGGCCAAGGCCGCCAAAGCCGCCAGTAACGGCATGCCAACCTTGCCCGGAGAACGAGCCGGGTGGAAGCGGCGAGGCTTCCTCTTTCACTGCGGCCAGAATCTGACGGTAGGTCACGCCGGCCCGAACGGCGAGTCGGTGGCTACCTGTCTTCAGGGCGGCGAGCCCGATGCGGAGATCGCCCCAATCCGCGTCTTTTTCCAAATCGATAATAGAGATAGAACGGCTTGGATCTTCAGAGGCAGCCACGCGGAGCAGTCCCCATACTGCGGAGTGAGACGGTAAGACCCGCTTGCTTGAAGAGTGCGCCCATGCCCCGCGCGTTACGGCGATGAGTGGACGGTGCTGTTTATCTGCCAAGGCGTCAAAGACATGCTGGGCCAATTCGAGAGGATCGGCATCCGGCATGACGAGAAGTTGGCTCGAAGCATGATCCGATATTTCGACGCCAGCCGCGCTTAGGCGGGCGATCAACTCTTCAGATGATCCGGCCAAAGATACAGCTGCCGTGCTTCCATCGCGCTTCTCGACAGGCTCCCATTGCCAGCGGTAGTGAGTCTGCGGGGCTGGGTGCGGAGCGGGTAGAGCACTTGCACCAGCAGATGAGAGTGCTTCTCCCCGGGCGACGCTAGACCATCCGCCGTCCCTATTGCGCGTTGCGATATCGACGTGGCCCCTCCCGAATGCACCTGCAATCCAGCGCAGTCGGACCTCGGAGAGAGAAGCGGGATTTGCTTCGATCCACCCAATCCGGAATTGCGCTTTTCCGTTACCATGGCGGCAACTCAGCTCTGAGCATGCTAGTTGAATCCGTTCTGTTAACCGATTCGGCCGCCCAACACAGTCGGACCAGTCGGCCACATAGGTATTTGCGTTTGCGACAAGATGGCCAAGGACGCCGCCGGTGGCTTTGATCCAGTCTGGTAATGATGTCGAAGCAGCCGGCGAAGACAAAGTTGCAAGGAAAATATGTTCGCCGAGAATTGCCGTCTCGGAACCGTCTTCCGGCAGCCATTCCAACCTGTCGAAACCCGCCTGCTTGCAGTGCTTCCCCCAAAGCTTGGTTGAGAGAAACAACTCGCCGTTCCTCGCCTCTTCGTCATGGAGTGGGGAGACGAGAGGTCCAAAGACGAAATCGAACAGTCGGACAGGGCTTGTGATTTCACGCAGCAGAAGGTGGCCCCCCGATTTAAGGAGAGTACGCAGGGCTTCGAGCGTCTGCCCGACGTGCTGCGTAGCGTGAATGACGTTCGCAGCTACGATGAGATCGTAGCTAGCAGCGCTAAAGCCCTGCCCGGCAAGATCTTTTTGAAGGTCGAGTTCCAGATACCGTACAAACTGATAGTCTCTGAACTTTTCTTCCGCTCTGCGGGTAAAGATGGGGGAGATGTCGGTGAAGTGATACTCGATTCCTGAATTCCTGGCAAGTTCAGGGAGAAGGCAGGCGGTGGTGGCGCCCGTGCCGCCACCTACTTCAAGAATGCGGTGCGGCCCCTTTTGAGGATCTTGCACGAGCCCTGCCAGAACCCCAGCCGCGATCTGATTGAAGTAGCGAGCCGAACTGAAATCGCGATACAAAATCTCAACGCCATTGGACCCGCCTGCGGGGAAGAGTACAGCGACAGGCTCGACCTTGCCGCTGAGCATTTCATACAAACTCTGGCCCGCCCGTGTGACGATCTCTGGAATAACATCCAGGCCTTCACTGTTTTGCCGGAGCTTCTCAAGGAGCATAGGCAAGTCTCTATGTGGAACAGCCCGCGCTCTTCTGTATCTGTCATCTACATGGATGTAATACCCATCGGAGACGCAGGCGTTCAAGAGCCGGACCAGCAATTGGCGATAGCGTGGCAGCAGCCTTCCTCCGCGGAGCACCTCACTGGCATCCACACCATCGTCAATCTTGGCTCCCACACACTTCTGAACGAGAGTGTCGACATAGATGTTATGCAACGTGGCCGTCGTCTCGGAAAAGTCGCGAAGCTGCTGCATGTTTAGAATCGCTGCTCCGGAGACTGCTGTCTGGCGGCCTCTGATGATTCCTGCGTCAGCAGCGGATGCCGGAAGTTTCGGGGATTCCGCGCTTTCCTCTTCCAGCCAGTAAGTCTGTTCGTCAAAAGCGTACACCGGAGCATGAATACGCCGACCAGGAATGTAAAAGACCTCTTTCCACGCGAGGTCGATCCCCGCTGCGAACAGCCGCATGGCGGCGGCGTCCAGCATGGAAGATTCTGGCTGCATGCGCCGGGCTACAGGAATCCACGATACTCCGGAGTTCGGATCCCGCTCACCTATGTCAGTGAGGCTTGAATCAGGACCAAGCTCCAGGGCTACATTTACGCCTCCAGCTAACATCCTTTTTATTGCGTCTCGATATCGGACTGGATTGCGCAGATGCCGGGTCCAGAACTCCGTTTGATTCAGTACGTCAATGTCTACGACATCTCCGTCCAGCGAAGAGATCATCAACGTATGAGGTTTCGTGGCTCGAACCTGTTGTGAGTGCTGACGGAGGGGATCAAGGAAAGGTTCGACGAGATAGGAGTGAGCAGCGCCCGATGTCGGCAAACGTCTCGAGCGAATGCGGCGCTCACGCAGGTCCTTCGCGAAATTGTTGATATTCTCGACGGTTCCTGAGAAAACCAGATACTGATCGCTATTGATCGCAGCCAGTTCCGCTCCATTTGCTATAGCGAGTTCGGATGCCGCGTTCCCGTCGCCAATGACGGCGACCATAGCGCCGTGACCGCAGCTTTGCAGGCATCGGCTGCTGGTAATAGCAAGAGCCAGGACTTCTTCTTTGGTGTAATAGCCTGCCACTGAGGCAGCAGCATATTCTCCCAGAGAGTGACCGAGAACGACGTCTGGCTTTACACCAAGCGAATGCCAGTGCGCAGCCATTGAGATCTCAAACGCTACTATGGCGGGAACGGCATGGTCGATACGGTCCAGAAGCGGCGTGTGGCTTCCAAACATGACCTCTCTTAAGGGTGCTTCAAGCTTTCCGCCACATGCGTCTTCACACTCCTCCAAACATTTGGCAAAAGCCGGCGAATCTGCATAAAGAGTCTTGCCCATGCCTGGCCATTGCGATCCTAACCCCGTGAAGAGCCACGCGACCTTCCCGCGGTCAACGGCTTTTCCATGATGCAGCAATGGGTCTTTGGCTCCAGCGGCAAATGTAGCCAGGGCTGCCGGCGTCTCCTCCGAAAGCGCAATGCTCAGCCGGTGCGGGAAATCAAGCTGTCTGCCATGTAAAGCCGTATGCGCAAGGTCTTGTGCGATCGCTGCATCCCATGAGTTTGCATAGGAGGCAGCAAGGCGCCGGAGGGAAGCATCGGTATTGGCGCTTAACAAAAGGGCATTGGTAACCCTTCTGGCAGGAATCGTGTTGCCCGCGGGAAGAAACGATTCCGGTAAAGACTGAACGATGACATGACAGTTGGTTCCGCCAATTCCAAAGGAAGAGACCCCCGCCGTTCGTAATGATTGGGTCCACTGTTGAACCTCTGCAGGCACATAAAATGGGCTGTTTTCTAATTGAAGCAGAGGGTTAGGCTTCTTGAAATGAAGTGACGCCGGAATCGCACAATGCGCGACAGCAAGAACTGCCTTTATCAGGCTGGCGATCCCGGCAGCGGTGTCGAGGTGGCCGACGTTGCCCTTGACGGAGCCGATTGCGCAGCGCGGCAAACTGGAAGAACGATCGGCGAAGGCTTCTCTCAAGGCCTCCACTTCGATCGGATCGCCTAGCGCGGTTGCCGTGCCATGCGCTTCAATCACGCCGATATCGTCGCTCGATACGTCGGCCATGGACATGGCTTCTTTGATCACCGCTTTTTGGCCCGCCATCGAAGGCGCGGTGAATCCAACTTTTCGTTGCCCATCGTTGTTGAGGGCGCTGCCACGAATGACAGCAAGGATGGGATCGCCGTCCGCCAGTGCGTCTTGAAGGCGGCGCAGTGCTACAACTCCTACGCCATTGCCGGCAAATGTGCCGTTGGCGCCAGCGTCAAACGGCCTGCAATGTCCATCGGGAGAAAAGATCATTCCCGGTTGATACACGTAGCCGGTATGCTGGGGAAATGAAAGGGCTACTCCACCCGCCACAGCCATAGCGCATTCACCGGAACGCAGGCTCTCACAGGCGAGATGCACGGCGACAAGTGAGCTGGAACATGCAGTCTGCACGGTTAGTGCGGGACCAGTCAGGTTTAGCTTGTAGGAAACACGCGTCGCTAGATAGTCTTTATCATTTCCCAAAAGCGCCTGCATACCACGGGCCTTCGCTATCTCGGAAGGTTGAACGCGATGCCTGCTTGAGTAGGTGCTCATCCGCGCGGACCCAAAGACGCCAGTTCTGTGGGGAACGTCGCGCGGCGCGTAACCCGCGTCCTCTAAAACGTGCCAGACGCATTGCAGAAAAATACGCTGCTGGGGATCGAGCAACTCCGCTTCTTTGCGCGAATATCCGAAGAGAGCCGCATCGAAGCGGTCAGCGTCTTCCATTGGCGCCGCGACATTGACGAAAGCCTTGTCCTCGATCGTAGCCTGGTCGGTACCCGCATCGAGAAGCTCCTGCTGAGACGATGGCCTGCTGCACTCCTTCCCCTGAATTAGGTTGTCCCAGTAGGCGCTACAGTTCGGCGTAGAAGAGAATCTGCACACCATGCCGATGACAGCAATTGGCTCGCAGTTCGCATAGTATTGAGAAAGCTTCATCATGATGAATTACTTGCAGAGGACTCAAGCGCTGGCGCTGTATACCTACAAACGATTCGTAGATAAACAGCTTGAGTAAAGCGATAAGCGACGGAATGAGGCCAGCATCAATCCTCCACCACCGTGCCGCCTCGTCGAAGGCGTCTTGCGGCGCGTTGGTTAAGAAGGACCCGGCGCGCCGGATCATGTTTGTCGCTTATTTCGGAGTGAATTTCACTCAACTTCTCGGCCAGCGCGAACGCAGATGGATATGTAAACAGATCCATTACTTCAAGGGAGGGGTAGCCAGCGTTCGTGAGATGGATGTACAATCGCACCAGGTCCAGTGAGGTGGCTCCCGCGTCAAAGAAATTCTGCTGGCGCGTAATGGGAGAACCGAGTTCCCGTTGAAATAAACCACAGATTTATCGATAATATCCGTCGATACGCGGCTTCTTCCGGCTACACGCGGCGCAGTTCGCGGATCGGGATACGCCGTGATGCCGGCTGCTTCAGGGCTGCGCAGAAGTTCTGTCAACCCCCTCTTCCATGCGGATTCGTCTTCGCTTAACTGTGAGAGCAATCCGATATACTGCGCGAACATATCGCGCGGGATCGTTGGATCAAAAAGTTCTTCGACGAAATCCCAGTTTAGAACGAGTTCTCCGTCCGCTTCATACACCTGGTGATCAAGCCATACCTGCGGTGTCTGAGAGATGCCCCAGACGGGCTGTAGCCATGAGGAGCGAGAAAGAGGCCCTGCCCCCCTGTCATAGCCAAGCGCGCTGGTGAAGACAACGGGAAATGAGACTGGAAGACCGCGTCTTGAAGCAAGACTGCGCATGATGCGAATGGCGGAGACATCGCGATGGACAATGTCCTGCTGCAATCGCCGCTGAAGATCGGATGCCGTGGCGGCCCAAGTCCTTGCCGGTCGCCAGGCAAGGATGAGAAGAGACGTGAAGTCTCCGAGTACGCGATCGATATGGGGATGTACGGGTTTTCGATCGAAGATAGTAACGTTCAGACTTAGCTCGACATGCGAGCTCCAGTTAGAAAGCACAGCTCCATATGCTGTGAGCAAGAGAGAGGCCGGCGTAAGTTGCATTGCTGCGGCGCGACTGCGCAGAATAGTCCAGTTTTGTGAAGAGAGGCGGCTGGTGAGCCGAGCGAACTTGGGGCATCGAATTTCGGAAGGATTGCGGCGGAGCGGCAATTGCGGAGCGGGCGGAAGATCTTCCAGGCGATGCTGCCAATATAGTAGGGAGGCGGCGCTATCCTTTGTATTCGCTTGATTAACAAGATAGTCCCGGAAGCGAATGTTTATTGGCGGTGGTTCCGCACCAGGATCCAGATAGATGCGTGCTAATTCATCCATCAGAATCTGCATGCTCATGCCGTCGAGAAGAAGATTGTCGAGCCCAATGAACACTCGCGACATTGGTCCGGCATCCAGGACAACCTGAACGCTGAAGACCGGCCATATCTCCGGATTCAGAACCCGGTGGGAAAGTTGATCGCGTATGGAGTCAGCTTCCGGCGAATTGATGTTCCGCAGGCGATGGATCGGGATTCGAAATGATGGCGGGTCTTTGAGGACCCGCTGCCGTCCCTGATGAATGATCGTGCGCAGCGTGTCATGACGCGCAATCAGAAGGTCCCAGGTTTCCTCGAAGCGGCTTACATTGAGATTCTGCGCGGCGAACTCCATGAAGAAATGGGATCCGATGCCTCCCAATGCAAACGCAGCGTTCCGGCCTGCGAGATAAGCTTGCTGTACATCGGTCAGCGGAAACGGATCGTATCTTGCTTCTTCGTTTGCAGTCAGCGCCTGTCCGCGCAGTGACTCACTTTCCTGCAGCGTTGCCGCAAAGGCGGCCAAGTTGGGATTGGCGAACAGATCTGCCAACTGCGATGCATACCCCACGCGATCCAACTCGCCGATCATGCGCGTCGCCAGAAGGCTGTCGCCACCCGCCTCGAAAAAATTGATATTTCGGTGTGGAGAGGCAATCTCCAGAAGTGACTCCCAAACCCGGGAAAGAACCGCCTCCTCCTTTGTTTGAGGGGCGTCTTGCGCTACGTCTCCAGTGCCCGGTTCGGAGGCGCAGTGTTCGGCCAGAGCCTTATGATCGATCTTTCCGTTTGCAGTGAGCGGAATGCTTTCCAGGAAATACATGCGCTGCGGCAGCATGTAGGAAGGTAGCTTGGCGGCCAAGGCCTTCCGCAACTCGGCGGGATCTTTTGCGCTGGCAATGTTTGGCGCGCGCAGAACAAACCTATTGAGATCACCCCGGATCTCCGCGAGATCGCATGCGAGGGCTTTGAAGCGGAAAATGTCGAGCCAGAAAGACTTATCCCGCAACCGGCCGGTGGCCATGCCATCTTCTTTTTGAAAGAGACCGACGCTTACGAGAGCGAGTGGGGGCACAGAGCCTATCTCGTGGATGAAAAGCATCCCCCCAGGAGCGGTTAGCCCCAACATATCGTCGAGTCCCTCAGCAGGAATCTCAAGGCGGTGGAGAGAGTTATTTGCCCAGGTGATATCCGCCTGTTGGCGAAACTCTCTTACTCGCGTTCGATCCCACCGGTGAGCGGAGAAATTGGCGTAACGCTCAAGTCGATTCTTTGAGCGGAAAACCATCTCCTGCGATTCGTCCAGTGCAACATAGTTCAGATGGTCCGGATCGACGCGAGTAAGGAGCCATTCCGCGGCCAGTCCGCTACGAGCGCCGATTTCAATCAATTTCACCGGTCTCTTGAGCCGCTGTGCTACATGCGAAATCTCCTTTGCGAATGCCGGCAAAAGTTCAGACGCGCCAGCAATTTGGAACTGAAGCGCCTCCGGCGACCAAAAGGGATGTTCGAGCAATGTCTCCACTCGCCGCTGGCCGCGTAGGATGCCTGAAAGAGTTAAGTGATATACCAGGAGGGCTTCATAGATCTCGTAGTATTTCTCCCCGCTTTTAGGCTTCCATGTGGGCCGTTCGTATAACGCACCTCGCACATAGCGGCCATCAGGGTTGAGGACAATGACCTCGTGTCGCGCGAGCAGATTAAGCCATTCACTAAAGAACCCTCTATAACCGGCAGGACACCCGTATCGTTTCACGCACTGCTCGAGATCTAGGGGACTAGTAAAATCAATTCCCCCCATCGCTAAATGCTCTCGTAGAAAGTCACAGCCCAATCGTGCTGTGAAATCCTCGGAATATGAAGCGAACGCTGGATAAGGAGATGCCGCCTCGACTATTGCCCTGTAGTTTGATGGGAGGGCGGAGTCCGCTTCTATCAAACGAGTGAACGCATCGGTATCGGTAACCGCAAAGGACACGAGAGTTTTCTCACGATCCCCAAGCGCAAGCGTGATCCCACTTCGAACTCCCTCGATGCTGTTCAGAGCGGCATCTATCTCTTCCAACTCAATGCGATGACCGCCAACTTTCACCTGCCGGTCGCGGCGCCCCAGGAATTCCAATGTTCCATCAGGCCAATAGCATCCTATGTCGCCTGTTCGATACCAGCGCCCGTCTTCACTTTCAACGAACTGTTGCGCAGTCCGTTCCGCGTCATTCAGGTATCCGAGCGCAACCCCTGCGCCACCGATCCAGAGTTCGCCAGGAGTCCAGTCGGGACAATCACGGCCGATATCATCCACGACACGGAAGCGCTGGTTCGTAAGCGGATATCCATAAGGAATTGAGCGCCATTTCGGCGCCACGTCGGTCACTTCGAAGAAATTCGACCAGATTGCCGCCTCAGTCGCTCCACCCATGGCTACCAAAGCTCCATCACTTCGAAACGTTTTATAACGCGCGGGCAGATCTAGCCCGATCCAATCGCCTGAGAGCATCACAAGGCGTAGCCGCGAGGGGCTAGTAAGCGCAAAACCTTCGCTATAAGTGAGTAGCATGTCGAACAGCGCCGGCACGGAGTTCCAGACTGAGATCGTGTGCTGTTCAATGAGCGCGCACCAGGACTGCGGGTCGCGCCGTTGGTTTTCTCGCAATAAGACCAGCGCCCCACCCGATCCGAGAATGCCAAAAATGTCGTAAACCGAAAGATCGAAGTGCAGGGCAGAAATCGCCAGAGCCCGATCTTGTGCGCGGATACCATTTCGTCGAGTGATCTCGAGACAGGTGTTGAGGGCGCTGCGGTGAGAGATGACAACGCCCTTCGGCACACCTGTCGAGCCTGACGTATAGATGACATACGCAGGCTGGTCACAGGAGACGATTGTTTTGGTCTCATCTGGCTGCGAACCTTCGACCATCTCCTGCCAGCACATCCGGTGCGGTAATGCATCCCACTTATAGCTAGCGTCTTCCGTGGCGCAGGAAAGAATAAGCGAGATGCCAGCGCTTCTACAGATCTGCTGCCGTCTTTCAAGAGGCTGTTCCGGCGAAACCGGGACGTAGACTCCTCCGGCGCAAAGCACGCCAAGAACGGATACAATCTGACCGATTCCTCGAGACATGCTGATGGCGATCAGGTCGCCAGCTTCGATGCCCCTGACTTTTAGAGAGCTTGCGAGTCTTTTTGCGAGATTGCTTAACTCCGCATAGGTCAATGGCCGGTCTTCAAAGAACAACGCCGTAGCGTCTGGCGTTAACTCCGCTTGCCCGAAAAAGCCGTCATGCAGTAGCTCCGGGGGAAGAGGTGCGGCCGTGTTATTGACACGATTCCGCATTTCACGCTGCGTAGGGGGCAACATGTCTGGCAGCGGTTGTTCCCATAGCTCCCGATGATCCGCAAGGCATTTCACCGTGTCGACATAAGCATCGAAGAGAGTGGCTATGAATCCAGGAGGAAATAATTCGTCGTTACTATCCCACTGCAGCAGGATCGAGTTCTGATCTTCCAAGGCCTGATGATCGAGCCACACTTGAGGAGTCTGGGAGATTCCCCATCCGGGCTCGCCAAGAACGGTCCGGACATTGTCAGAGTACAATTGGCGTCCTATGTTACTGGTGAATACGACAGGAGCGCCATGAGGATGACGCTGCAGTTTTTTGAGGTCGCGCATCACCTCCACGCCGGAATACTGCGCGTGCTCATAGGAAGCAGCGAATATATGCTGGTTTGTCAGAGCGAGATCGCGGAAGGCGTCCCCATAGCAATGTATGTCGAGCAATAGGGTGTTTGTAAAATCCGCCACCATTCGGTCAATTGCGGGGTGCAATGGTTGTCGATCGAACAATGTCAGGTTTAAAAGGAGATTTCGCTGGCCTGTCCACCTTCCAAGGACAGCACCGTAGCAGGTCGCCAGCGCCATTGGAGCAGTTAACCCGGACAAGCGGGCATTTCTGTAGAAGCTCTTCCACTGTAACGAGTCGAGTGTCACACAGCGCCGTGTAAAGTACGGTTGCTTGATCTTCTCTGGCGTGACTGCAAGCGGAAGAGCGGGAGCAAATGGAAGTTCATCCAATTGCCGGGTCCAATATGCCTGTGCGCGCTCCCGTGATTCCTTTGCATTGGCGTCCTTCTGCGTGAGATAACTCAGAAAGTCGTATCCATCTTCAATCGCGGGCAAATGAGAGCCGCATATGAGCCATGCGATATCTTCGAGTAACAACGTGTAGCTGGCAGCGTCCGCGATTAGCAGATCGAGATTGATATGAAGGCGATGTCGTCCTCCTGGGAGTAGCGAGAGCTGGAGATAAAAGGCCTCGCCGTTCTCAACCTGCATGAGGCGATGACTCCACTCATCACGGATGGAAAGAAGATATGCTGCCCGGTCTTGCTCCTCTAGATCGCGCAGGTCATGCACCCGATGACGAGCACTCCTCATCTCGCGAGTGAGAAACCGCTGTGCCCCATTTTGTTGAAATGCGACGTTAAGCATCGGATGCCTGTCGATAAGGGAGTGAAGGGCCTTCTCAAGCTGGCCCGCATCCATCCCATTGCCGTCAAATTCCTGATAGACGTGGCATCCTACTCCGCCAAGAACCTGTTGCGGAGAACGTCCAACGAGATAGGCATGCTGCACAGGAGTGAGTGCGAATGGCTCTCCATCCGACATCAAAGGCAGGAGGATTTGCCTGGCAGTAGAGGATGGCGCAGATGGGGCTCTGCGGGTTAGGATGGAGCTCCAGCCAGCGAGGGTGGGCTGTTGGTAGAGATCAAGTATAGTCAGGTCGAAACCATGCGCTCTCAGCTTTCCCAGCCACGCCATCATGTCGATCGAGTCGAGTCCTAATTGCAGGAGGTTGGTGTCAGCGGCCAGATCTTCAGGACGAAGGTCAAGACTGGCCAGGAGGCCGTTCCGTAGGTTTTCCGTTGTGTAGTTTTCGCTCACGGTATCTCTCAGAATGGGTCAGTGGGAGGTTTCGGGCCACGGCGAATCGATCGTCTGTGGACCTGCGCCAACAAAGGTCAGCACAAGTTATTGGGCGATTCGCAGAATCGCTGCTGGGACGGGACTGTTCGCGATGAGTTCAGCGTGAAAGCCGCAGGCCTTTGCCTCGTCGATTAACTGCCCGATTCCAAAGGTATGCCACTCCCGTGTGACATTAAAGGTACGAACGATCTCATCATTCCGCAGGACATCGCAGCGCATATCCCACAGCATTAGATCTCCTTGTCCTGGAGCACCCGAAAGCCAGATCTCATATCGCTGCTCTCCGATATTCGTACTCGCAGCCTTAACCGGTGAAACAGCCCGCGGTTGATCGATCTGCATGACATCGGCTAGAACGAAGCCTTCCGGAGAGAGGCAGGCCGCGAGCTTGCGCCACAGCTCGGCTCGATTCTTCTGGTCGAGATAACCGATGCAGCCGCAGACCAAGGCCGCTGAGATCGTTTCTGGCAGTTCGGTCTCCTGCACGGAAGTAGCGATTACCGTAACACGACTACGGAGATCGTCATCGAGCAATATTCTTGCCATCAGGCCAACGCGCATTGAGGCGGAGGGCTCGATAGCGAGAATGCGAGCATCGGGCAGAGTTTCCGCGATGAGACGCACGCAGGCGCCGGTTCCAGCCCCAATGTCCGCGACTATCCCTGATGGATTATGGAGTGACTGTAACGCCAGCCGAATGGAGTCGCCCCGGCCGCTCCAGTGTTGAGCGCTGAGAATGTCGTACACCTCTGCAGATTGCACGTAATGGTCTGTTTCCATGTCGTATGTTCATGCCCCATTCCTCCGAGCCGTTTACAAACAGATCGCGGTACCTGGTGAATTCATCACCCTTGCTAATAGAGCGAGTGTGTTTATGTTATAACATTACTGATATGGCGATATCAAGAGTGCGGTTGTCGAATGTCCGTAGTCGGAACAGACGGGTTTGCTGATCGGAAGACGATTTGGGAGCGCGAACTATTCTCAGTGTCTTTTAGTGTTACTTGGGCCGTAATAAGGGACTTTGTGTTGAATTTACACGCTTCATCGAATTCGGAAAAGAGTATCCCTGCTTCAGATATCTCGTTTGAACTAAGCGAGGAGCAGATGGACGGCATTCTTTCCCAGCTCCCGGGCGGACCTGCCAACATTCAGCGGATTTATCCGTTAATCCCTGTACAGCAAGGGATGTTGCTCCATTCCTTGAAAGCGGAGCAGGGCGACCCTTATCTCGGGTCAGTCCTCCTGGCATTTTGATGAGCGTAGGCAGTTGGATTTCTACCTCGAAGCACTACGAGCCGTCATCGGGCGCCATGACGCCTTGCGTACGGCTATCTTTTGGAAAGACTTGGCAGAGCCGGTACAGGTGGTTCTGCGCGAGGCGTTGTTGTGTGTCGAAGAAGTTGAGCTAAATGGTGAATCGGAGGAGGATGTAGCGGGGCAGATTTGTGAAAAATTTCACCCATCCCGGTACCAGATAGATTTTAGCCGGGCTCCCTTAATGCTGGTTGTTATCGCACATGATCGGGAAAATAATCGCTGGCTCATGTTGCAGCTATTGCACCATCTAGTCATTGATGACGTCTCCCGAAAAATTATAAGGGAAGAAATACGGTCGTATCAGGAGGGCTGTTTTGATGAGCTGCCGGCGGCTCCTCAGTTTTCTGGCGTTCTCGCCACATTGCATGCGGATGACGAGAAAGCTGAGCACCGGTCATTCTTCAGGCAAATGCTGGCAGATGTTGAAGAACCGACGATCCCCTTCGGCCTGGTGGGGGACGGCAATCCCTCCACGAAAGCGAGTGTGGACATCGATCCTGAATTATCCATGCGCATCCGCAGCGTGAGTGCGGCGTCGAAAGTAAGCGCTGCCAGACTATGCCATCTCGCCTATGCGCTGGTCCTGGCCAAGATTTCAGGGCAGTCAGACGTTGTCTTTGGCACGGTTGTTTCTAGTCGGAGAAAAGCAACGCTTGTGATGTATAGCGTGGTCGGACCGTTGGTTAATACGCTCCCGATCCGCATCCGGGTTGCTGAGACTGCGGCCGGTGACGGTATACGCCACGTAGATGAGCTGTTACATCAGCTTACTAGACATAGAAATGCCTCGCTGGCTCTAGCTCAGGAATGTAGCTCGGTTCCGGCGCGAGCTCCATTGTTCACCGCATTATTCAACTATCGTCACCGCGCTGCCTCAAGCGGAAGGGATCCGATATCACCGGAATCGCAAGCAAGTCTGGATAGGACACACGCATCGCGTCAAACTCGCCTGGGAGTCTTCGAGATGCGGACCAACTACCCCTTAAATGTGGCCGTCAATGATCTGGGCGATGGTTTCCATATCGCAGCACAGGTTGAAGGTGGGATCGATCCTGTCCGGATCTGTTCCTTCATGCGGACGGCGCTGGAATCTCTGGTTGACGCCCTAGAACGCGCCCCAGGAACGTTGCTTCGTTCCCTTCAAGTGCTTCCGGCGAGAGAACGTGATCAGGTTCTGCATGAGTGGAATCAGACGCAAATGGACTATCCATCTCATCTCTGTCTTCACGAGCGATTTGAGATGCAGGCCAAACGTACCCCGGGTGCAACGGCCATCGTTTATGAGAACCAGCCTCTAACTTACGGGGACCTGAACCGGCGCGCAAACCGATTGGCTTGCCTGCTGCGCGAGAAGGGTGTTGGGCCGGATGTGATCGTGGGGATCGGCCTCGACCGGTCACCCGAGATGGTGCTGGCGCTCTTAGGCGTATTGAAGGCGGGGGGGGCCTACTTGCCACTCGATCCGGCCTATCCGCGGGAGCGATTGGCTTTTATGATCTCCGATGCGCAGCCTCAATGCGTGATCACGTCGCGCGCACTATCGCCGGCTTTTGCTGGAGCTCAATCTTTGCTTTGCGTGGATGATCCGGAGACGTTGATTTTGCTCGACAGGATGTCCGGCGCCGGCCTGGATCACTCGGGGCCTCGCCTGACCTCGGCGAACTCCGCCTGTATCTTTTACACCTCCGGTTCCACTGGAAGACCTAGGGGGGTCGTCCTAGAACATCGCAATCTCATGAACCGGCTTGCTTGGATGGATGCTTACCTGCCATTCAGCGAGGACGAAACCTGCATCGCACGTGTGTCGCTCAGCTTTGCGGATTCTATTTGTGAGATCTTTGGTCCGCTGTCACAGGGTATTCCAACGGTGTTGACGCCGGAGTCGACAGGCACGGGGCGCCTTACCGACCTCCTTGTCAGCCACGGGGTAACCCGTCTCGTCCTTGTGCCTTCGCTGTTACGTTCGCTTCTTGAATCGCATACTAAGCAACAGCTCTCTCGATTGAAGGTGCGCTATTGGTTTTCAAGCGGTGAAGCGCTAACCGCCTCGCTGGCGCGGAAGTTTTCAGAAAAGTAGACGCAGGGAGGCTATTCAATCTCTATGGTTCTTCGGAGGACGGCGCAGATGTTACCTGTCACGAGGTTCGGCCTGATTCGATTGCGTCCGGTGTGCCGATTGGGCGCCCCATCGCGAACACCAGACTATACGTACTGGATTCATACGGGGAGCCGGCGCCGGCCGGAATATCCGGTGAGATTTATGTAAGTGGCGCAGGCATCGCCCGCGGATACCTGGAACGTCCTGACCTCACTGCTCAGCGATTCTTAAAAGATCCCTTCGCGCCGGATCCTGAGGCGCGGATGTATAGAACTGGAGACCTTGGCCGCTGGTTGCCGCATGGCAACATTGAATTTGTTGGACGCAAAGATTTCCAGGTAAAGATCCGCGGGTTTCGTGTTGAGCTTGGCGAGATCGAAGCGAGATTGTCTCAGTATCCAGATGTCGATCAGGCCGTTGTGTTGGCGAAAGAGGATCAGCAAGGCGACAAGCTGTTAGTTGCATACTATACATCGACATCGGAAGCGCGCCGGGTGGATCCTGCGGCTTTGCGTGCGTATCTGGCCGGCGTTCTGCCGGAATATATGACGCCTGTGGCTTATGTCCAACTGGATCGCCTTCCGCAGACGTTGACAGGCAAGCTTGATCGCGGAGCACTGCCCGCACCTGACGATCAGGCCTATCTTTCCGATAGCGGCGAAGAGCCTAGAACAGCAACGGAACGGAAGTTGGCGTCCGTTTGGACGAGCATGTTGCCTGTCAGCAGAGTCGGACTGCGCAGTGATTTCTTTCGCCTGGGCGGGCATTCCCTGAAGGCTGTTCAGCTGGCAGCCCGGATTCGCGATTCATTCGGAGTCGAACTCAGTGTGGGCACAGTCTTTCGCGACCCAAGCCTTGAGGGCATGGCTGCGGCAATCGAAAAGGCGGAAGTTAAAGTGCCGGCTCAGGAACTGCATTCAGGCCGCGCTCCAGACTCCCATGAGGGCGATCTGCCTCTTTCCGTTATCGAGGAATCCATCTGGTCCCTCACTCGCATCAACCCTGACTATCTGGCGCACTATGTGCATACCGGAGCATATTTCGAGGGCGAGCTTGATCTTTCCACTCTTGAGCGCAGCATAACCCAGATCGTTCAACGCCACGAAGTGCTACGGACAACGTATCTTCATCGCGACGGTCGGCCTTACCGCGTTGTAGTCCCATTCCTATCTGTGCCCATGGAGATGATCGATCTCCGAGGGTTTGAGGAGTACGACCGAAAGCAAAGGGCGCTAGAAATCCTGACCGCTGCGGTAAAAATCCCATTCGATCTTGCGAGCGGCCCGCTAGTCCGGATCAAACTGCTTCGGCTGGGCGATCGGGAAAATGTCCTGGCTATCATCGTTCACCACATTATCGGCGATAGTTGGTCCTTGAGCTTGTTTGCCCGCGACCTGGAGCACCTCTATGAGCGCCTTCATCAGCAGAAGACTCCGGCTTTGGCGCCCCTTCCCATCCAGTATTCGGACTATGCTCTCTGGCAGAGAGCGCGGTTGAGTGGAAAAGAGATCCAGAGTTCCTTTGCATACTGGCGAGAGCGTCTATCCGGTATCTCGAAACTGGGACGCCTGCCTGCTGACCTTCCGGTGTCCGAGACTTCGGAATTTCGCCAGGAGACTGTCTCGATAACCGTGGATGCAGCGACTATGGCTGCGCTGAAACGCTTGAGCGAAGAGCAAAGCGCGACGCCCTTTATGATCGTTCTCGCCATCTTTCTGCTGCTCCTATCTCGTATTACCGGTGAGGAGGATGTTTCGGTTGTCGTTCCATCTTCAGACCGCAGTCATTCCCATCTCGAAAAGATTATGGGATTCATTATGGCGACCCTGGTGCTTCACGCTACGTCGCGCGGCAATCCGGCGTTCATGGAGTTTTTAGAACAGGTTTCGAAATCATGCCGCGAGGCCTATGAGCACCAGGAAGCTCCATTTGTGATGGTCAGGCAGGCGCTGCCGAATGCCGCAAACTTTACCCGGATCATCTTCGATTACATCAATGTTCCCGATTTTGTTCTCCGTTTACCGGGCCTTCGAGCGGAACCATTCTCGGCCAAACTAACAACCCCGATACAGATGGATCTGATCACGCTCATTCGTGACCGGGAGATGGGAACTGAGTTTTCATTCCTCTATAACGCCACCCGCTACTCCCGTGATCGGATCATTGCTTTCACGCGGCAGTTCGAAGCACTTATCAATAAGGTCGTGCAATTTCCTAATAAGAGGATAAATGAGTACTCGGTTTGAAGAAAACCGCCCGCGTGCGCGGCGACGGTTGGCGTAATGCGCGTTGCCTCAAAACGATTTGAGATGTCTCAGCAGTCTATACAGGATAGTGTCAGCAATATGGCCACAGGTAAAGTGATGAATCAGGCAGAATCCTTCGACCTTCTTAAATCGCCGGATGTCCAGAGTCCCTTTGAGTTCGCTGCATGGCTGCGTGAAGAGAATCCGGTCTACTGGAACGATCAGTATCAAGTATGGATGCTCTCGCGATATCGCGATGTGAAAGATGCATTGTTATCGCCTCGGAAGTTTTCGTCAAGATGGACGGAGCCCTTCGAGCGCCGAAGAGATCGGCTTCCTTCCGAAGCACATGCGGATTTCGACGACGGAGTGAAGTTTTTCTACGGCCACTTCCATGCGTCGGATCCGCCCGCTCACACCGGTCAGAGGCAGGCGACGATGAAAGCCTTTATGCCGCTGGTTACGGGGGTTGTCCGCGCCTCGCTCGAGAGAAGAGTGAGCGGATTGCTCGACAATGTTGAGCGCGCCGGGACCTGCGACTTCATAAAGGAGTTCGCCTATCCACTGCCAGCCGGCGTGATCTTCGATCTTCTGGGGATACCAGAGGAATATCACCAGGTGATCAGCGAAGTGTCAGAGTCCTACGCTGATTTTCCAAATGCCGTATACGCGGCTGACTGCAAAGCGTTGGCCGTTATCGCGGATAGAACCAGGCGCGCCAAAAGTTCGCTGATGCAACTGATCCAATTGCGCCGTCAAGAAACCCAGAATGACCTTATCTCGGCGCTGGTTCGCACCGAAAACGGAATGGAACTGCTTCCGGATGAGGATATTGTACATCTGAGCTGCTTTCTTCTCATTGCAGGTCACGAAACGACCGTCAGCCTCCTGGGAGGGGCGATGAGATATCTCCTGCAGGACCGTAGCCAGTGGGAGCGGCTACTGGCGGAGCCCGATCTGCTGCCCGGAGCTGTTGAGGAATTGCTTCGGTTTGTAAGTCCGCTTTTGTGGGTAGGGCGAGTAGTGGCGGAGGATCACGAACTCCACGGCAAGTTGTTGCGTAAGGGAAGCGGTGTGCTGCTGGGAATTGGTGCCGCCAACCACGATCCTTTGGAATTTACGTCTCCAGAAGTTCTCGATGTAAGCCGTAAGAATGTTTTGTCGATTGCCTTTGGATACGGAATCCATACCTGCTTGGGAGCTGCGTTGACGCGAATGGAGGCGCAAGTCGCACTGTCGCAACTGCTGCAAAGAATTCCGAATGCGCAGATCTGCACCGATCAGTTTGAATATCATCCATCTTTTTTCCTGCGAAATCTGAAGTCGCTGCGCATCTCCGTCGGTTAGAAGGCAGAGCCGCTGGATTCCGCAAATCGCAAAAGCAACAGACCTCTGTGCATTTTACGTTATTGCTAACACGTTATTGTTTGTGTCACTGTGCCACTACCTACCGTCCGTCCCCGATTTGTTTATGCAAGATCACGACTGCGAATTACTTGCTACCTTGTTGCTGTTCTTTTATGTCTCTCAGGCGTCATCTGTTCAGGACAGGTTGTCCAAGGCAAGGATTCATCTAGTGCCACACTCAATGGAAAGCTGTCTGATCAAACAGGGCAGCCGTTGTCTGGTGCATCGGTCACCGTCACAACTGCCGCCGGGAGAAGCATTCTTGTCAAGACCGATGATCACGGCGCCTATGTCGTTACAGGCCTTGACACTGGACGGGTCAGTCTTAGCTACGAGGCTCCCGGCATGCGACATGTCACCACCTCCCTGACGCTGCATTCGGGTGAGAATACTCTCGACGAAAGTCTGAGCCTCGCCCCGCTAGATAGCACGGTTATCGTGGAGGCGCAGAAGCGTGAAGAGGAGTTAGGGCAAACTCCCGTGACAGTCAATCTGGTTACGGGAAAGGAGGACGAGCAGGAGGGCATCAAAGACATCGGCGATCTGAACCACTACATCTCCAATTTTCTCTATTCCGATACCGGATCACGCGCAGTCTTCAATCTCTTTATCATGCGAGGCTTCGCGAATAGCGGAAACTCCATCGACCCGTCGACTGCGACTTATATCGATGGTGTGCCAGTCAATGATTTTTTCTCGCTCAATCAGGAGTTTCTCGACATCGATCACATCGAGGTGCTCAAAGGGCCGCAGGGCGCACTATATGGCGCCAGCAGCGAAGCAGGTGTCATAAATGTCATCAGTAAGGCTCCTAGCGATGACTATCACGGCAGCGTGACCGGATCCGCCGGCAGCTACAGCAAGTATCAAACAGGAATATCTCTCTCAGGTCCTTTAATTAAGGATCGGCTGCTTTTCGACGTTAGCGGCTCTGTGGATGGACGAGATGCCTTTGTGACCGGATATGCCGATGACAAGGGCATCAACACTCAATCCTCGCGGTCTGGCCGGGCGAGGCTCGATTGGACTCCTCAAAGCCGGTGGCGGCTTAGTGGAGTCATAAGTGGTACGCACATCGCGGATGGGGGAAGCTACGTGCTGATTCCCACCAATCTTGCTCAATATAACCAGACGGTGCTTGCCGGCATGCGCCCGCTTCAACCGTATCAGCAACCGTTCGATACGAATGGTCAAAGTGGTCTGGGCAGCAACTCGGAGTCGCTTAATTTGTTCTATTCAGGCGCCAAGTTTAACTTTACCGCGCTGGTGGCGCGGCGCGAGTCGTCTACCAACAATTTCGAAGACGCAGACTTCAGTCCTGTGCCCTACTACGTGGAGAAGTTTAATTTCCGCCATCCTGCGTGGAACGAAGAGTTTCGCCTCCAAACGCCGGGCGAAGCAAAAACATGGATATGGACAGTCGGAACGTCTTTTCTGAACGACTCGCGGCACAACGCCGATAGGGTCACGATTGTTCCTAACAATCCATATGGCGTCCCTTCGACAGCGCTGTCTTATGGGAATCCCTTGCTGACGAGTTTTCTGCCCGCTGTCTTTGGGCAGATTTCTACTCGCCGCTTTAATCGGCGCTTGGGAATTACCGCCGGCGTTCGAGAGGAGTGGATACGAAGGTCGCTCTTGAGGCAACCAAACCCCAGCGGCATCTCCTATAACGGAACGATCCGCAGTTCAATCACTTTACCTAGCGTTAGTGTTGACTATCGCTTTCTGTCGAATGTATTCGTCTACTACAATTGTGGGACAGGTTGGGTGCCGGGTGGTGAAAATCTATATGCAACAACGCAGGCTACTGCCCTCTATAGGCAGCAGACAAGCTTCTCGAATGAGATCGGTATCAAGACGACGCAAGTTCATGACACGCTCGCTCTAAATGCGAATATCTTCCATCAAGGAGTGAAGAACTTTCAGGACACCGTATTCGCCGGAATCCTGACCTCCTATTTTGGCAATGCCGCTCGAGCGCACATGGATGGCGGAGAGATTGAAGCTGGCTGGCAAGCTCTGCGGCAAATTAAGTTCGATGCGAATGTCGGACTCATTAGCGCTCGCTACGACAATTACCTCGTCAATCCTTTAACCGGTCTCTCCCTGAGTGGTGCCCGCATCCACAGCGTTCCTAATACTACAACGACGCTTTCCCTTCAATACAGTCCGTATCGAAATCTATATGTACGCGCGGACTGGAACGAGGTCGGCTCACGTGTCGAATATGACCTGTCTACTCCATCGGCGGTGCAACACCGTTTCGGCGGATATAGCACCGTTAACCTCCAGGCGGGAATCGATCACAATCACTGGTCGTTCCTTATGTACGCAACCAATCTGACAAACCATCTATATTTTCCCTGGCTCTTTGTCGGTACAAGCGACGCTGCTGGCTATCAAGGGGGACTCGGAGTTCCGGGACTCCGGCGTCAAGTGGGATTCAGGACTACCTTTCGCTTCTGAGCTCTTCGATTGAAGGAAGGTTTACTATTTCGAGTTTGTTGAGAATCTCTATGGAGCTAAGTATCCACAATCTGACGAAGACCTATCGCAGCCAAGGACAGGAAGTCCATGCGCTGGCTGGCGTCGACCTGACTATTCCCTCCGGGCTCTTCGGACTGCTTGGTCCTAATGGCGCCGGCAAGAGTACATTCATGAACACTCTCGCTACGCTTCAGAGACCTGATCGCGGCGCAATCCACCTGGACGGGCTGGATGTCCTCGCTGACCCATCGGCTTTGCGGGCGAGGCTTGGCTATCTCCCCCAAGACTTCGGTGTCTATCCTGGTCTTTCTGCCGTGGAGTTGCTCGACTATCTCGCTCGTCTCAAAGGCATCGAGGACCATAAGCACCGCCGCCGCCATGTATCTGAGTTACTCTCGCTTGTAAACCTAGAGGCGCATAAGTCCCGCGCTGTGGACAGCTACTCCGGCGGCATGCGCCAGCGTTTTGGAGTCGCGCAAGCTCTTCTAGGCAGACCCGATCTGGTGATCGTCGATGAGCCGACGGCTGGCCTTGATCCCGCGGAACGGAATCGTCTTCACCGCATACTCGCGGAGATCGGCCAACGTACGGTGGTGATTCTTTCGACTCACATCGTCGAAGACGTCGCGAACCTATGTCCGAGAATGGCGATTCTGGACCAAGGTCACATCCGTCTGGAGGGCAGTCCCGATGACCTGATACAGAGGTTTTCCGGCGGGCTATGGCAGGCGCTGCTTAACGCCAATGAACTTGCGGAATGGAAGACGCGAACTGAAGTCGTGTCCATACGCATGTCCGGCGGCAGATATCTCCTCGTCGTGCAGGCAGATTCATCGCCGGGTGTGCCATTCCGCGAGAAGGTGCCTGACCTCGAGGACGTCTACTTTGCCACCGTACCGCAGGAAGAGGGGAACTAAGCGGATGTTTAGTCAGGTCTTCCGCTTTGAGCTAAGGCAGAGACTCAGGTCACCTGTCGTTTGGGTGTTGGCGGCCCTCCTTGCAATTAAGACGATTAGTGACATGCTGGGCGGCGAGTGGCAGAGCCTCGCGGGAGGAGGCGTCCCGCGCAATGCGCCGTTCGCCATCTACTACGTCTGCGTTTACGCTACATTCTGGACAGCAGTCTTCGGCGCCGGACTGATGACTACGCCTTTGCTCCGGGACGCTCAGACGCGTATGGCGCCTTTGGTCAACTCCTCACGGATCAGCAACGGAGGTTACTTCTGGGGGAAGTTTCTGGCATCGCTGATCGGTCTGTCCGTCGTGATGTTGGGAGTAATCGCCGGTATCGCTCTCGCGCCAGTCGTAGAGAAGATCTTTCACGTTGTGCCCGCAATGCAGCTTATGCCCACTCCGTGGGCGCAGGTTTTCCTTGCCTGGCTGGTATGGATATTGCCGGGTTGTTTTATCTACGGCAGTCTTCATTTCGCACTCGCCGCCTTTACGGGCCGTTCGCTGCCATCTTACGGACTAGCTGTTTTGAGTATGGCGGTCTTCACTGTTTTCTTTGTTGCTTTCAGCGGCGTGACTGGAAGCCGTCTCTTCTGGCTTGAGGTACTGGACCCTATGGGCCATCACACCCTCACCGGGCAGCTTTCCCTTTGGACGGTCGCCGAGCGGAGTCGACGTTTCATGCAGGCCACGCCAGGCCTTGTGTTGAATCGGGTTTTTTACACCGGCGGAGCAGCCTTGCTCCTGCTGATCGCCCGTGCGTCGTTCAGTCTTCCTCTCCTCGTTGCAAGAGTGAAATCGCCCGCGCGGCGCACAAGACGTTCGGACCATAAAGCACCGGCGGAAACTATGGTATCCGGAGAGCGAATCGTCCCGGTGCTCAGTGACGCCAATGCTCGCTTTCGGAATCTTCGTATAGCGTTTTATCTCGCGCTCCAGGAGCTTCGGATCACCTGCGACGGCACTGCCTTTCGGGTCGTCATTGCGGCAGTTGTGCTGCTTGGCTTTCTAGGGGCTCGGTTCGGCAGCACCGACTATTACAGCCAGCCTGAGCAACATCTTCTTCCTGCTGGGCAATATCTTCTGGAACTTGTCGATAAACAGATGTTCCTGATGCTGGTAATGGTCGGCGTTTACTTTGGTTCTGAGATGCTTGCCAGAGACCGAACAGCCAGAATGGCGGCGCTGATCGATGTGGCGCCCATATCGACGACCACTCTTGCGGGCAGTAAATGTCTAGCCATGACGCTTCTTGCCTTAGTTCTTGCTCCTTTGCCTGCTCTTACGGTTTTTCTTTTTCAGTTGCTCAACGGCTACCGCGAGCTGTTCCCATCGCACTTTATAAGAAGCTTTCTGCAGATGGCGCCGCAGGTGATCGTTTATTGCTGGATAGCCATGGTCGTCTATAGCCTTACACGGAGTAAGATAACAAGTCAGGCAATCGGTATCCTGTTGCTGCTTTCTTTTGCCATCCTTCATTCGATCGACGCAATCGAGCAGCATTTTTTCGTGCTTGGACTGCCAACAGATCTTGTTTTCTCAGACTTCCACGTCATGACGGCTTCGAACGAGCGGCATCTGAGTTTCGATGCCTGGTACTTAGGGATTACGGGAGGGCTCGTCGTTTTGGCCGCATGGCTTTGGCCCCGCGGTACCGATGCTGCTCTATTAAGGAGGATATCGGAGCGTCGTTCTACCGTATCGATGGCTGGAATCGTGTCGCTGGGCATAGCTTTCACTGTGCTTGCGGCAGGCGGTGTCAGTCACGGCTTGGCGCTCGATTCACACGGAGCATCTGTATCGGTCCTTGCAGCAGAACCACTATGATGCAGCAACATACGAGAAGCTGTATTTCGACAATCAATCCTGGCCTCAACCGCGCATTCAGAGCGTTCGCCTTTCTGTAAAGGTTAATCCCGGGAAAAAGCAGATAGATTACGTAGCGATGTGGAAGTTGGTGAATGCGGGTGCGCGGCCGATGGACCGGCTCCATATCGAAATGCCTGAGTCGGCTGAGCCTCTCGTCGTGGACGCCCACGGAGTGAATGTCATTCTCGATTCCTGGGACCGCATCCACCGGATCGGAATATGGCGATTGGCGCAGCCATTGCCGCCAGGAGCAACGCTTGAACTTGAGACTAAAAGCGGCGTCCGGTTTAAGGATTTTGAAGAGAAACCCTTTGAAGGGACTGTGGGTGAAGATACAGATGGTTTGACACTAGCTTACTGCCGCACTTTGGTTATCGCCGCGGCCGCGAGTTAGATGCGCCCGCTCAACGCACCCAATACGGTCTCGGTCCCCGAAACAGTCGCGAAACGCGCAGTGGGGTGCTCGCGGCAAATGATGAGGCTAGCTGGGTGAATCTTGATCTCTTTGTATCTGTCCCAACAGCATGGACGGTATCGGCAAATGGCGAGCAGCGCGGTCAGAGTGTTGAGAGCGGGCAGAAGACCGTACATTTCCAGGCTAAGCAGGTGCCTCTCTCCGTCGAACTGGTTGCTGGAAGACTTCAGACCCATATCGAATCCTTATCTTCGCTCGATGGCCGTCAGATCCCGGTTAAGCTCTCGTATCTTGCGGGCCACGGCGAGAATGTGGAGAGGATAAGCCAGCTTATCCGTCAGTCATTCGCCGAATGGGAGCATCGCTTTGGCCGTTGTCCATCGGGGTTCATCTCCGTTGCGGAGATTCCGCAATTTCAGACCGGTGGGGAACCGGAAAGACTGACTCCAGTAACTGCCTCCAGTGGGATGGTTGTCATGCCGGAGCGGCTTGGATGGCTGCACGACTACAAAACCCAGCCGGCTCGCGATTGGCTGGCATTTATCGTCGCCCAGGAAATGGCGCGCTCCTGGTGGGGAAACCGCGTTGCCGCACGGGAAGGACCTGGTTCTGCATTAGTCGATCATGGAATCCCGATCTTACTCGGGCTGAACATGATTGAGAAATTGCATGGCGTCAAAGCCGCCGACGACTATGCGGGTCTACTGCGGGACCGTCTGCGCAAAGAAATGGCGCGTGAGAATGGACCAGCGCTGACCATCCTGACTGCTGATTTCCAGGAGTTCGCGAATACTCAAGCTGCGCTTGCGCTCTACGATCAACGGCGAAAGATTGGCCCTGGGACATTTGATCACTCCCTTGAGCAGACGTGGCGCTCTCTGTCCTCGATCAACGGTGATAGATCTCCTGTCTCTCCTGACGCAATCGCGCGTCCCCTCGGACTTGTTCCGGCGATTTCTCTTAGGAAATGAAGGCTGAAGACCAGATGGATGGCAGATCTATCTTTGCGTGAACTCGAGCAGAACCATGTGATCTATGGTTGGCAGAACCAAAGCGTTCTATCGCCCAGCATCTTTGAACGGGCAGAGCACATTTATCTATGGGATTCGGACGGCAAGCGCTACGCCGATTTCGCCTCAGGTCAGATTAATGTCAATGTGGGGTATGGGCATAGCAAAGTTCTCAACGCTATGAGGCAACAGATGGAGCGGATGACATACATCGCTCCAATGTTTGCTACGGAGGCGCGCATTCGTCTCGCCTCCATGGTCGCCGAATGCGCGCCTGGAAACCTGCAGTACGTATTTTTTACGAATAGCGGGGCGGAAGCCGTGGAGAACGCTCTCAAAATTGCCCGCGCAGTCACTGGCCGGCATAAGATCTATTCAGCGTGGCAAAGTTATCACGGTGCAACAGCCGCGGCATCCGCTATCTCAGGAGACGCCAGACGTTTGTATGTAGAGCCTGCTCTGCCAGGTCTTGGTAAGTTCCACTATCCGAACTGCTATCGATGTCCGCTTGGCTTGGAGTCCCCTTCGGTTTGTGGCATAGCCTGCCTTGAAAGTCTTCGGAATCAGATACTGATGGACGGACCGGAAACCATCTCTGCGATCGTTGTCGAGCCGATCGTCGGTACCAGCGGCCTCTATATTCCTCCCGGGGAGTTCATTCTGGGACTACGGGAGATCTGCAACCAGCACGGCATCCTGTTGATCTTCGACGAGACAATGAGCGGCTGGGGACGCACCGGTCGATGGTTTGCGTGCGAACACTTCGATGTAGTGCCTGACATCCTCACAACCGCTAAGGGAATCACATCGGCCTATGTGCCGCTCGGTGCGGTGGTTGTTAACGAATCCATTCGCAATCACTTCAAAACCAAAAATTTTGTCGGCGGACTCACGACCGAAGGACATGCCTTGGCCTGCAGTGCTGGAATTGCAAATATCGACGTTTATAGAGAAGAAAAATTGATCGACAACTCCGCACTGCTTGGAGAATATCTTCTCCTTCGTCTTAACAAGATGAAACAACTTCATCCGAGCGTCGGCGATGTCCGGGGAAAGGGGCTCTTCGCCTGCATTGAGTTTTCATTGGATCGAAAGCAAAAGACGCCTCTAGCCGGGTATCGGAACAGCCGAACAAATATTGCCTCCGAAGTGACGCGAAGATTATGGGATCTCGGCGTGGTGGTCATTGCCAAACGGGATTTTCTTTTCATAGCTCCGCCGTTGGTGATTACGAAAGAAGAACTCGACCACGGAATGGACGCGATCGATGCCGTCCTTCAGCATACCGACCAAATGCTTTTTGATGGGTGCGTCTAGGCGCCATGGGACCTATTTATCAACCCGATACAGATGTGTCTCAAGCCGACGGGACGGTCGCGTCACTTCTCACAAAAGCACGCCACGCGCAGGCCCAAGTAGAATGCTGGTCGCAGGGGCGAATCGATGAAGCAGTGGCTGCGCTCGGCTGGCATGCCTATAGGGACGAGAACGCGCTTGAACTAAGCCAGATTGCCGTCAAGGAGACGGGTATGGGAATCGTCGGTGACCACTTTACTCGGCATCGGAAGCGTATCCTCGGCGTTCTACGCGATTTGGATGGAATCAATACGATGGGCGTAATCTATGAGGATGTAGATTGCGGCATTCAGAAGATTGCGAAGCCCGTCGGGGTTATCGGCGCGGTAACTCCAGCGACTGGACCCACGGCCGCGGTCATAACGCTTGCATTGTCAGCCGTGAAGACACGAAATGCAGCGATATTTTGTCCAAACCCAAAAGCGAAACTCGCGGTACAAGAGACAGTCAGGATTTTGCAAAGAGCCCTGAAAACTGTCGGCGCGCCGCAGGACTTAATACAAACTATTGCCGAGCCTACGCGTGAGCGATTGTTGGACTTCATGTGCCATGTTGATCTGATCATCGCGTCTGGTGGCAAAGGAACGGTTCAAAGGGCATACACGAGCGGCACGCCGGCTTATGGCGCGGGCGTTGGCAACGCCGTTGTTATCGTCGATGAGACTGCTGACCTGCATGACTCAGCAGCAAAGATCATGGCGGGAAAGTCTTTTGACTACGGAACTTCCTGTTCGGCGGAAAGCTGCCTGATTGTCGCGGATTCGATATGGGAAACGTTTCTGCAGGTATTAAGAAGACTCGGCGCCTATCTCTGCGATGACATCGAAGCCACTAAGGTGCGTGCCATCTCCTGGCCGGACGGCAGAACACTGAATCGCAACATTGTTGGTCGAAGCCCAAAAGAAATTGGGTATCTTGCAGGAATTGAACTTCCAGAGCAAACTCGTGCAATTGTACTGCCATGTGACCGATACGGTGCAGACGATCCAGTTGGGGGAGAGAAGCTCTCACCTTTGCTCTCGGTGTGGAAATATCAGAGCTTCGATGAGGCGCTGAATCTCGCCGCACAACTGACGTCATTTAGCGGGCCAGGGCATAGTTGCGGAATCTATTCATCCAAACAGCACAGAGTCGATCGGTTAGCCAACGAACTCAAAGTAAGTCGCGTCATGGTAAATCAATCAACTGGATTAGGAAATACAGGAAGCTTTGACAATGGAATGCCTTTTACCATGATTTTATCCTGTGGGACATGGGGAGGGAGCACTACAACGGAGAATATCACATGGAAACATCTCCTTAATTACACATGGGTCTCTCGCACAATTCAAAGAAAAGAGCCAAAACCAGAAGACTATTTTTCAAAATATTTAGGATGACTTTGATTGTGACCGTTCAGTGAGCCTTTCAATGGCTCCGGTGCAAAGTTTGTACGTGGATGGAGCGCTCTTGGGATTTCTGAAATTCGGATCAGACGGCTTTTCTATGGCGTCGAACATAGTTATCACAGATGAGCGACGCTACGCCTATGAGCAAGAGGACAGTGCCGGAGGGCTCGGGCACCGCAACCGGTTGAGTGGCGAGAAAGCTGATCGTGTCGGACGCCGAGGTTGAGAAGGTGGTCTGAGAACCGTTGGGGGAGATCTGACTGACTAGACCGTCGCCATCGTGCGCAGCGTACAAGTTGCCCGAACCGTCAAATGCCAAGCCGGTGGGGTAATACGGTGTGGTGTTAGAGAAGAGTGAGCCGACACCTTCCGGCGTGTATCGCGTGATGGTCTGATCATCGCGGTCGCTGTCAGTACTCACATACAGGTTGCCTGAACTGTCAAACGCCAGGCCCACGGGTCCCTTCAACCCGGAGGCGAAGAGGGTGCTGACGCCATCCGGCGTGATCCGCTCGACCGTGCCGGAGTAGTAGTTGGCCACGTACAGGTTACCAGCTTTGTCAAACACCAAATTGATCGGCCCATTCAGGCCGGAAGCGAAGACAGTCCCGGGCCCGTTGGGCGTGAACCGCTCGATGACGCCTCCACCTTTGATATAGCTGGCCACATACAGGTTGCCGACTGCGTCGACCGCCAAGCCCGCGGGATTGTTCAAACCGGAGGCGAAGACCGTCCCGACCCTGTTTGGCGTGAATCGGACGACTGAGTCGTCGCCATAGTCGGTCACATACAAATCGCCTGATTTGTCGAACGCCAAACCGCCGGCTCCTCCGTTGAGGCCTGAGACGTAGGTCGTGGCAGCGTCCGTCGTGGTGTCGATTTGGGTGACGGTCCCGTCGTATCTTGTGGCAAAGAGGAGATCTGCACTGGCGGGTATCGCGCCAAATGCAAACGAAGTGAGAAGAAGGCTTACCGCTAGGTTCGGACGCATGAAATTTGCTCATTTGTACGTTAAATCAATAACCTTTAGTCGCCCAGCACTTTTTCGCAGCTGGACCGTACACTCTAGCAAACGGACACGTGCTCTCGTGAGCGGATTCCGGTGGGCTGTCGCGAAGTAGTCAATGGCGAGACCAAATCCTATCAGCATGCTGGTTTCAAGAGGCCGCAGTACAAGACCAGCCCCGTTTTGGCCTGGTCTCCCATCTAGCAGTAGAAGACGTGCAGGGTGGCTTGCGAAAAATTGGCTGACCTGCGTGTCGTGCGCAAGGCCGGCCCTGGAGGATCCTCGGCATCTTTGAGGATGTTCTCGCGCTGGATTCTGTCAGAACTGAGGGCGGCCGCCTTCCAACGGTGTGGGCGAAGGACGTCCAGGTGGTCTGGAATCTGATTATGCGGCTACGAACATCGATTGCAGTGCCTGTGTTCTGAATCGAAACTGCCGTCACTGCTTGGCCAGCGAGACAACTTGCTTTCTCTTGCGGCGGGGACGAAAATACTGACGAACTTCTTCGAACGCACGACAGAAACGCTTGGTGGCGGAGTGGAGTGAACCAAAGCCAAGCATCGGGTAGTACCGCTGTTTCACTCCGCGATGATCCTGCTCGATCCGCCGATTGAGGTACGCGCTGCATCGATGATGGATTTTAGGGCCGAGCACTTCGCGGATGGCACGCGGATAGGAGAAATGCCCGTCGGTCGTAATCTGCTGTGGAGCTTGCTCCACGACAGAAAGAGTGCTGCTGAAGAATCGCTGCGCGGCAGCCATGTTTCTCGTGCTACTGAGCATCGAATCAACCAGATTGCCGTCCCGGTCAATCGCACGATACAAGTAGCACCATTTGCCTTTCACCTTCAAGTAGGTCTCGTCACGTACCAGCGTCGGCCGACTTTACCATTCCGCTTGTGTCGCAGCCGTTCAGCAAGCAGTGGAGCAAACCGTTCTTCCCAGTTCCGCACCGCTTCATGCGTGAACTCGTATCCACGCACGAGAAACATCTCCGCCAGATTCCGCAGACTGAGTTTGTATCGCAACCGGCACAATACGATCTGGAACACGATGTCAGTGGGAAACTCGAGGTAATTGAATGGAGTGCCGGTTCGTT
>Ga0193743_1000254_pt1 | contig 43010 bp, 34 predicted proteins | sample L2c2metaG_FD_143038 | JGI IMG/M metagenome (GOLD analysis project Ga0193743, IMG submission 143038) | Soil microbial communities from a riparian zone of the East river system, Colorado, United States - L2c2 | ecosystem: Environmental > Terrestrial > Soil > Riparian zone | place: USA: East River... | reverse complement strand
GTCTAGGGCGCGTCCTGCCGATCATCGAGAGGACGCGGCCTAGATGACGCCCTTCAACAGCTGCCGGGCGAGGACGATTCGCTGCACCTGGTTCGTACCCTCGTAGATCTGGGTGATTTTGGCGTCGCGCATCATCCGCTCCAGCGGGTAGTCGCGGGTGTAGCCGTAACCGCCCAGGAGTTGGACCGCGTCGGTGGTGATCGCCATGGCGGCGTCGGAGGCGAAGCACTTGGCGGCGGCGCCGAAGTAGGTCAGGTCAGCGTCGCCGCGCTCGGAGCGGCCGGCCGCGGCGTAGGTGAGCTCGCGCGCCGCGGTCAGCTTCATGCCCATGTCGGCGAGCATGAACTGCACGCCCTGGAATTCGGCGATCGGCTGGCCGAACTGGTGGCGCTCCTTCACATAACCGAGGGCGTAGTCGAGGGCGCCCTGCGCGATGCCGACGGCCTGCGCGGCGATGGTGACCCGGGTGTGGTCGAGGGTGCGCATCGCGGTGCCGAAGCCGGTGCCGGGCTCCCCAATAAGCCGCGAATCCGGAATATGCACATTGTCGAAGTAAACTTCGCGAGTCGGTGAGCCCTTGATTCCGAGCTTCTTTTCGGGGGCGCCGAACGAGACGCCGGCATCCGACTTGGACACCACGAAGGCGGAGATGCCACGAGAGCGGGCGGCCGGGTCGGTGACCGCGAAGACCGTGTAGAACTCCGACACGCCGGCGTTGGTGATCCAGCGCTTGACGCCGTTGAGCACCCAGCCGGTCGCCGTCCGTTCCGCCCGGGTTGTCATCGACGCGGCGTCGCTGCCCGCCGCGGGCTCGGAAAGGCAGTAGGAGAACATCGCCTCGCCGCGGGCCACCGGCGGCAGGAACTCGGCCTTGACGGCGTCTGAACCGGCCAGCAGCAACGGCATCGTGCCCAGCTTGTTGACCGCGGGGATCAGCGACGACGCCGCGCAGGCGCGGGCCACCTCCTCGATGACGATCGCGGTGGCGAGGGCGTCGGCGCCGGCACCGCCGTATTCGACCGGAATGTGTGGCGCGTGGAAGTCGGCGGCACGCAACGCTTCGTAGGACGCCTTGGGAAACTCGCCGGTTTCGTCCGCGTCGGCCGCGTTGGGCGCCACCTTGGCGTCGCACACCTCGCGTACCGCTGCCCGGATGATCCCGTGCTCCTCGGGTATTTGGTAAACATCGAACGAAGTGTCTGTCATGATTGCGGCCCTCCCCTTGGCCGGCGGTGAGCGCCACCGGTAGCGTGCGTCGGGCATGTGACTATCCGGCCCAGCATTGAGAATACCGGCCGGTAACCTTGGCTCGGATACACGGTGGGTAGGCTCACGCACTATCCTCGCCTGCGCATGCAGGCGAACCCGCTCCGGCGGGCGACAAGAACAGATGTCCTAACTGACGCGCCGCGCTGGCGCGACCAGCCCCGACAACCGACGTGGCGCACAGTGGCGCCGCCGAGCGTGAGCGGAGAACCAAGGCGTGACGATCCCGTACCCGAACACCCAGCCCATGCCGGCGATCGCGGCGGTGACGCCCCCGTCCGGAGCCGCCCGCCCGCGGCTGACCTTCCTCGGCACCGGTTACCTGGGTGCGACGTACGCCATCTGCTACGCGGAACTCGGCTACGAGGTGCTCGGCTTCGACGTCGACGAGGCGAAGATCGCCGGGCTGTCCGCCGGCGTCGTCCCGTTCCACGAGCCCGGCCTCGACGAGTTGCTCCGCCGCAACCTCGCCGCCGGTCGCCTGCGCTTCTCCACCGACTACAAGGAAGCCGCCGACTTCGGCGACGTCCACTTCATCTGCGTCGGCACCCCGCAGCGGGCCGACGGCATGGGCGCCGACCTGACCTACGTCGAGACCTCGGTCGTCGGCCTTTCCCAGCACCTGAGCCGCAAGGCACTGATCGTCGGCAAGTCGACCGTGCCGGTCGGCACCGCCGAGTGGATCGAGCAGCTCGTCGGCAAGCACGTCGCGCCCGAGCTGGGTGTCGAGGTGGCCTGGAGCCCCGAGTTCCTGCAGGAGGGCTTCGCCGTCGAAGACGTGCTGCGGCCCAACCGCATCGTCGTCGGCGTGAAGAGCGATTGGGCCAACGGCCTGCTCTACGCGGCGCACAAGGGCGTCTTCGATCTCGCCGCCACCGAGGACCGTGAGGTCCCGCTGGTGATCACCGACTTCGCGACCGCCGAGCTGGTCAAGGTCGCGGCCAACGCGTTCCTGGCCACCAAGATCTCGTTCATCAACGCGATGGCCGAGGTCTGTGAGGTCGCCGGCGGCGACGTCACCCAGCTCGCCCGGGCGATCGGCTACGACCCGCGGATCGGCAACCGGTTCCTGCAGGCCGGTGTCGGCTTCGGCGGCGGCTGCCTGCCCAAGGACATCCGCGCGTTCCAGGCCCGGGCCCAGGAGCTGGGCGCCGGCGAGGCGCTGCGGTTCCTGCACGAGGTCGACCTGATCAACCTGCGCCGCCGCACCCGGGTGCTGACCCTGGCCGCCGACCTGCTCGGCCGCCGCTCCGGCCCGGCCGGCCCGGACCTGTCCGGCGCCAAGATCGCGGTGCTCGGCGCGACCTTCAAGCCCAACTCCGACGACATCCGCGACGCGCCGTCGCTCGCCGTCGCCGGGCTGCTCCATAAGGCCGGCGCCGACGTGCGGGTCTACGACCCCGAGGGCATGGACAACGCGAAGAAGGCGTCGCCGGACCTGACCTACGAGCCGAGCCTCGCCGACGCCGTCACCGGCGCCGACCTGGTCTGCGTGCTGACCGAGTGGGCCGACTTCCGCAACGCCGACCCGGTCGCGCTCGGCGAACTGGTCGCCGGCAAGAAGGTCATCGACGGCCGCAACTGCCTCGACGCCACACTGTGGTCGCAGGCCGGCTGGGTCTACCGCGGGATGGGTCGCCCGTAAGAGGTCTTTTCTGCCGAAGGGCGCTCTCGGGGTTCCATTACCCGAGGGCGCCCTTTCACATTGGAGGGACGTCACCGATTTCGGGTGTCACGTCCGGACACGCCCAAAGGGACTGTTCAATCGACGTCCGCTATGGGCATGCTTCGGTATAGGCGTCACTGTCCTGCCGCGGAGAGGTGCGATGGAAAGGTATCCGTGTCCCTCCTGCGGCCGGGAGATCGATCCCGCCCCCCGCTGCCCTTACTGCAACGCTGAGCAGGGCAGATGGGCCGACGAGGTGGCCCGCATCGAGCGCGAGATCGCCGAGATCCGCCGCCAGGACATCCAGGTCGCCCGCGAGCAGCGGCTGCTCGCCCAACGCATGCAGGCCGCGCAGTTCCAGCGCGACATCCTCAACGCCGCCAACCAGGAGCGGCTCAAGCAACAGATTGGCAAGCCGCGCCGGGTGCTGCGCCGCCGGGTGTTCCGCCGCCCGCCGACTGCCGGCGCTGACGCCGGCGTTCCGCCCACCGCCGGGCCGCGCGGCCCGCGTGGGTCGCGCATCCCGCGGCAGCAGGCCGGCGCGGCCCCACCGGCCGAGCCGCCCCCGCCGCCCTGGGTGATGGACCTCGACGATGACGACGGGCTGCGCCCGGAGGCGTCCACCCGCGAGATCCAGAACGTCTACCTCGGCCTCGGCGCGCTGCTGCTCGGCGCCGCGGCCGTCGTCTTCGCGGGCGTCACCGGCGAGCCGATCAGCCGGCTCGCGATCCTGATCGGCGCCACCGGGCTGATGCTCGGCGTCGCACCGTTCATCGGCGCCCGCCGGTTGAGTTCGACCGCCGAGACCATCTCCGCGGTCGGCCTGATGCTCGTGCCGCTGATCGGTTACGCGTTCTACCTGGTCCCCGACGTGCGCAGCGGGCCGCTGCCAGGCGAGGTGTTCGCGGGCATCGTGTTCGCGGCGGCCGCCGCGGTCGCCGCGGTCTACGCCGGCGCCACCGGGCTCAGCGTGCCCCGCTACGCGACGGTCTTAGCGTTGCAACCGGTGCTACCGCTGCTCACCCACGGCTGGATCACCGGGCCGACCGGGTGGGCGTTCTCGCTCGCGGCGGTGGCCGCCCTAGACGTCTGGCTGGCGCGGCGATACGCGGCGTTCGGCGCCCTGGTCCCACCCGCCTGGTCGGGCCGCTTGGTGGCTCCGCCGCTCGCCGACGGGCCACCCGCCGACAGGCCGGGCGCGTTCAACCGGCCAGGGAAGTCCAACAAGCCGGCGGCGCCCGGCGGCACGGCGGGGCCACGCGACGCGGCCGCGTCCGGCGATCCGGCCGCGTCCGGCGATCCGGCCGCGTCCGGCGATCCGGCCGACCCCGGCGCCCCGGCGAGGCCCGGCGGCACGGCAACGCCGGGAGACGACGAGTCCGCGGCCGGGGCTCAGCTCGGTCGCCCGGCCGGCGACGAGGCCATCGGGCCGGCGACGGACGAGAGCGGCGAGGAGAGCGGTTTCGGCGTGGGCTCCCGCTCCGGGGCGGTGCCGGCCGGCAGCAGCGGCCCGAAGGTCGCGCGGATCGTCTCGACGCCGATCCCGCCACACCAGCGCACCGACGAAGACCCGGGACCGGGCGCCCGCCCCGAGGCCGCCGCCGAAGAAGCCGAGGTGCTGCTCGACTCCGGGCCTACCGATGCGCCCGTGTCCGGCCCGCCACCGCAGACCTCCGTCACCGCCCGCTGGCTGCGGGAGATGTCGTGGGTGCTGTTCGGCATCGCCATCGGCGCCGCGCTCATCTACGCCGTGGCCGGGCTGGTCGACGCGCGCACCGTGCCGACCGCCACCGTGGCCGGCCTCGCGCTGGTCGTGGCCGCCGCCGTCGGCCTGATCGGTTCGCTCTCGTTGCGCCGCCGCCCGCTGCCCGACGTCGCCGGCGGGATCATGACGTTGGCCATCATCGGTGCCGCCGGCCGGGTCGCCTCGGTCGCGCTGCCCGGGCACGCGCTGGTCGTGGTCGCCACGATCATCGCGCTGATCGGCCTGGCGGTCCGGGCGCTGCCCGACGACTCGCGCCGCGGCCCGCAGCTCGCCTCGACGGCGGCGCTACTGGTGATCGGCACGGTGATCGCCGGCAACACCCTGCGCGCCGCGATCGCCCCGATCGACGCCGCGCTGCCGATGTGGCGGGCCGACCTGGCCGGGTACGAGGCCCGGCTGGACGCCTCCATCGGCAGCGCGCAGTGGCAACTGGCCGTCGCCGCCGCCCTGCTGACCATCGGGGCCGTGCTGGCCGCGCCGCAGGAGATCCGCCGCGAGCTCGCGGTCGCCGGCGCCGCGCTCACCGCCCTCGCCGCGCCCGCCTCGTTCGACCTGAGCTGGGCCGCCGCGCCCTGGCCGGCGGCCATCGCCGCGATCGCCATCGGCGTGGCCGGGCTGTGGGCCCGCACCCCGCGGGCCGGCATCGCGCACGCGGCCGGCGCCGCGCTGGTCGGCCTGGCCGCGGCGGGCGCCTCCGCCGCCCGGCCGTCGCTCAGCGCCGCGGTGCTGTTCGTGATCGCGGCCGGCGGCGCGCTGATCGCCGCCGCCGCCCGCACCACCACCCTGCGCGCCAACGCGGGCGCCGAGCCGGTCGGCGAGTGGGCGGCCGGCGGTGCGGCGTTCGCGTTCCCCGGCGCGGTGGCCAGCTTCGTCGCCGCGACCGTGCCGAGTGGCACGGCGACCGTGCCGATCCTCGCCACCGCGTTCCTGGCGGTCTGCGCGACGCTCAGCTTCGCCGCGCTCAACCGGGTCGCCGAGCGCCACCTGAGCGTCCCGCTGACGGTGGGCACCGTGCTGGGCACGATGGGCGTGTCGGCCGCCGCGTTCGCCGCCGGCCAGGCGACCGTCGCCGACAAGCTGGTCGGCGCGCTCATGCTGGTCGCGGCCGTGCTGCTGTTCCTGGCGCCGTCCATCGACCACGGCCGCCGGGCCGACCGGATGCTCGACGGCGCCGACTACGCCTCGGCGGCGGCGACCACCGCCCTGATCGGCGCGCTGGCCCGGATCGCCGCGATCCTCGCACCCGGCGGCGAGATCGCCACCGTGGCGGCACTGATCCTGGTCGTCGCGATCGGCGTCCGGGCGCTGCCGGAAGAGTGGCGGCGCGGTCCGGCGCTGGGCATCGCGGTGGGCGGCGGCGTGATCGCCGCGATCGCCGGCTACCAGTCGCTCGCCGGCGGCCTGCGGATCCTCGCCACGCCCGGCGCCCTGTGGGACGCCGACCTGACCCGCTGGCCGGGCAGCACCGACGGTGGCGCCTCGTGGCAGGCGCCGGTCGCGCTCGTGCTGCTCGCCGGCGCGGCCGCCATCGTGCTGCCCCGACCCTGGTCCTACGACGTGGCCGGGGTGTTCGTCGGCCTGGCCACGATCGGCGCGCCGGCCGCGCTCGGCCTGCCCTGGTACTCCCCGATCATCGTCGGCGGCGCGGTGGCCACGATCTACGGCGTCGCCGCGGTGATGGCCGCCGACCCGCGCGCCGGCCTGGCCCGGATCTGGGTGGCGGCTGCCGTCGCCCTGCACGCGGTCGGCGCGAGTGTGGTCCGCCCGTGGACCACCGCGGCGGCGCTCGGCATCATCGTGCTGATCGGCGCCGTGGTCGCCACGCTCGCCTCGACGATCGTGGCCGGCCCCGACGGCGAGCCCGCGACCGCGGGCTGGCGTGGGCCGGTCTTCCCGCGCGGCAGCGGTGAAAGTCCACCGCCCACGCCCGGCGATGCCGACCTCGGTGCGCCGACCGGCGGCGGCACCGCGACGGCGACGATGACCCGGCCGCGCCCGACCCGGGTGACCGCGCCGGTCGAGTCGTTGGCCGACGTGGCCGCGCCACCGCACCTCAGCACGATCGGCGGGCTCGCCCTCGGCGGCGCGCTGCTCGCGCTGCCCGGCGCGCTGGCCGGCTTCGCCGCGTCGGTGGGCAGTTCGGCCGCCGTGGTGCTGACCGCCGCCCTGGCCGGCTCCAGCCTGGGGATGGCGTTGCTCGCGCTGGCGCGTGCGCGGATGGCGCCCTTCCTGCCCTATGCCACCGTCGGCCTGGCCGGCGGTGCCACGGTGACCGCCGGCACCGCGCTGGCCACCGGCGTCTCCCCGGGCGTGTACGCGGCCGCGGCCGCCATGCTCGGCATCCTCGCCGAGTTGCTGCGGGCCACCGTCTCGCCGGGCGGCGAGGCCGAGCGGGTCCGCCGGTGGAGCGCCTTCGGCGGCGCACCGTGGCGCCGAAGCCCGGGACTGTCCGGCCGGCGTTGGTCGGTGGAGCCGGCGATGGGCGCGCTGCTGGTCGCCGTACCCGGGACGCTCTTCGCCCTTTATGCCCTCGGCCCGGCGCTGGTCGAGGCGCTGTTCGCGCCGCTGCAGGTGGTCAACCACATCTGGGCCGGGCCGCCGGAGGCGCTGCTCTCGCCGCCACCGGGCGCCGTCGAGCCGTCCAATGTGCTCTCCGCGCTGCTGCTGACCAGCGCGGCCGGCCTGGCGGCGCTGGCGTTCTCCCGCGGCCGGCCGCTGCGGGCGATCCCGGTCGTCCTGCCCGGCATCGCGGTGACCATCCTGATCACGCCGGTGTCGCTCGGCTTCGGCTGGCCCAACAGCATCCGGGCAGCGCTGGCGGTGTTCGCGGTCGCCATGCTCGGCCTCGCCCTGACCCCGCCGCCACCGGAGTCCGAGCTGGCGCAGTCGCTGCGCTCGGCGCGCATCGCGACGTTCGCGATCGGTCTGGCCGCCGGCAACGCCGGGCTGTCCGGCAGCCTCGCGACCCGGCCGATGACCCTGTTGACGTTGGGCAGCGCGGTCCTCGTCGGCGCGGTCGCCGCGTTGTACGGGCGAACCCAGCGGGCCCGCATCCTCGGCTGGCTGTTCGCCGCGATCATGGCGCAGGCGTTCGTGCTGACCCTCGGCCTGGTCGCCGGCCTGCCGCGCACCACGTCGGCGTTCGGTGTGCTCGCGGTCGGCGCGGCCCTCCTGGTCGGTGCCGCGCTGGTGCCCCGGCTGCGCCGCCCCGAAGCGCTGCAGGAGGCGACCACGGTCGAGTGGAGCGGCTACGCGGCCGGCCTGATCGCGTTCGCGCTGGCGTTCGACTCGCTGCCGCACCTGGCTGGTCTGCTCGCCGCGTGGGGTGCGGTGCTCGGCGTCGCCGCCGGCCGCCCCGGCCGCCGCGCGTCCCGGCGCCGGGTCATCTTCTACACCGCGCTCAGCTGCGAGGTGGCGGCCTGGTGGCTGCTGATGGACCTGGTCGACGTCCAGCTGCTGGAGGCCTACACGTTGCCGTTCGCGGCGGTGGCACTGCTGGCCGGCATGATCGAGTTGCGGCAGCGCCCGGCGCTGGGCAGTTGGGTGGCCTACGGCCCGGCACTCGTAGCGGCGTTCCTGCCGACCACGGTGCTGGTGCTCACCCGCGACACCACCGACACCCGCGAGTTGCTGCTGCTGGTCGGCGCGGCCGCGACACTCATCTTCGGCGCGATGGTCAAGCAGCAGGCACCGGTCATCGTGGGCGCGGTGGTCACCGGCATCTCGGCGATCCACTTCACGGTGACCCGGGTCGGCCCCTACTACGTGGTGCTCCCGATCGGCGTCATCCTGCTGATCCTCGGCGCCAACAACGAGAACCGGCGCCGGGCCCAGGAACGCATCCGCAGCCTGCGCGGGATGCGCTAGCGGCCGTAGTGCCGGAGGTTGACCGCGCCGCCGTCGGGCCCGGTCCAGTCGGCCGGGGCGGTGTGGGTGTGCCGCCAGCCGGTGGCCTCGTAGAAGGCGACGGCGGCCGACCGCTGCTCGTCGGTGACGTTGAGCGTGAGCCGGAGATCGCGCGCGGCAGCCCAGGCGGTCGCGTCGGAAACCAGCGCGCGGCCGACTGACCGGCGGCGGGCGGCCGGCGTGACGAACAGCCGGCACAGCTCGCCGGGCCGCTGGACCGCGACGTGGCCTTCGATGGCGCCGCCGGGTCCTTCGGCCACCCAGGCTTCCAACAGCCCCGACGGCGTCAGCCAGCGGTGCGGATCGGCCGGCCAGTTCAACGGGTAGGCGTCGGCCTCGTGGACCGCGCGCAGCGCCGCGACGCAGCCGTTCAGGTCGGCGGCCAGCCGGGGGCGGATCACCGGGCCGGGCGCAGCGATGCCTTGAGGGCGGCGTCCTTCTCGGCGACCAGCACTTCGAGGCCGGCCTGGAACTCGATCATCCGTTGCCGCAACGCCGGGTCGGCGGCGGCCAGGATGCGCACCGCCAGCAGGCCGGCGTTGCGCGCGCCGCCGATCGACACCGTCGCCACCGGGACGCCGGCCGGCATCTGGACGATCGAGAGCAGCGAGTCCATGCCGTCGAGGTATTTGAGCGGGACCGGCACGCCGATCACCGGAAGCGGTGTGGCCGACGCGACCATGCCGGGCAGGTGGGCGGCGCCGCCCGCCCCGGCAATGATCACCTGCAGGCCGCGGTCGGCGGCGGTGCGGGCGTACGCGATCATCTTGTCGGGTGTGCGGTGTGCGGAGACGACGCCGACCTCGTAGCCGACACCGAACTCGTCGAGGGCCTCCGCCGCGGCACGCATCGTCGCCCAGTCGGAGTCGCTGCCCATGATCACACCGACGGTCGTCATTGCGTCCCTTCGCGGAGCCACCAGGCCGCGCGCGCGGCACGGGCGCGGGCCGTCGCCAGGTCGTCGCCCAGCACCGTCACGTGACCGATCTTGCGGCCGGGGCGGGACTGCTTGCCGTAGAGGTGCACCCGCGCACCCGGGTCCTCGGCGAAGAGGTGGTGCAGGCGCTCGTCGGTCGACATTCCGCCGGCCGGGCCACCCAGCACGTTGGCCATCACCACCACCGGCGCGGCCAGCGCCGTGTCGCCGAGCGGATAGTCGAGCACGGCCCGCAGGTGCTGCTCGAACTGCGACGTGCGGGCGCCCTCGATGGTCCAGTGGCCGGAGTTGTGCGGGCGCATCGCGAGCTCGTTGACGACCAGGCCGCCGGGCGTCTCGAACAGCTCGACGGCGAGCAGGCCGACCACGTCGAGCGCGGTGGCCAGGTCGATCGCCAGCTTCTGCGCCTCGACCGCGAAATCCTCGGGCAGCAGCGGCGCGGGGACCAGCACCTCGACGTTGATGCCGTCCCGCTGCACGGTCTCGACGACCGGGTAGACCGCGACCTGGCCGAACGGCGAGCGCGCCACCTGCACGGCCAGCTCGCGGCGCAGGTCGACCAGCTCCTCGCCGATCAGCTCGGTGCCGCTGGCCAGCACCTCGGCGGCCGCCTCGGGCGACTCGACGACCCAGACGCCACGGCCGTCATAGCCGCCGCGGGTCGCCTTGAGCACCAGTGGCCAGCCGACCCGGGCACCGAACGCGGCCAGGTCGGCGGCCGACGTCACCGGCTGCCAGCGCGGCACCGGCGCGCCCAGCTCGGCCAACCGTTCCCGCATGCGGCGCTTGTCTTGCGCGAAGACCAGCGCGTCGGCGGATGGGAAGACCTTCACACCCTCGGCGGCCAGCGCGCGGATGTGCGCCTCGGGCACGTGCTCGTGGTCGAAGGTGACCACGTCGCAGCCCTTGGCGAAGGTGCGCAGCGCGGTCAGGTCGGTGTGCTCGCCGATCTGGACGTCGGCGGCGACCATGGCCGCGCCGTCGTCGGGATGCGCCGCGAGCACGTGCAGCGACTGGCCGAGGGCGATGGCGGCCTGGTGGGTCATGCGGGCCAACTGGCCAGCGCCCACCATGCCGACGACAGGCAGTCCGGTCCGGGAATCCATGGCGCGAAAAGCCTATCCCGGCCTCATCGACGGGTGAGCTGCGCGGTGAGGTCTGCCACCGCCGCCGTCGGACGGTCACAGACGAAACCGCGGCACACGTACGCCGTGGGCGCGCCGTCGAGCAACGGGCGATCAGCGAGCAGGGGTACGCCCGGCGCGTCCGGCGCACCGACCAGCACCACCGCGCCGGGCGGGGCCAGCTCGTAGGCGGTCGAGACGAGCGGGTCGTCGGTCGGGTCGGTGCGGGTGGCGATGACGATCTCGTAAGGGCCGGAGAGCAGTGCCTCGCCGGTCGCGGCCGCGTACCCGCTGAATCGGGGGTGTTGGCCGACGATCGGGGCGACCGTGCCCAGCGCCGCCTCCGCCGCCTCGCGATAGCGCGGCTCGCCGCGCAGCGCGGTGTAGCTGGTCAGCGCCGCCGCCAGCGTGGAGAGCCCGCTGGGCGTCGCATTGTCGGTCGGGTCGGCCGGCCGGGTGACCAGCCGCTCGGCGTCATCGGCGGTGTCGTAGTAGCCGCCGCTGCCGGTCGGGAAATGCGCGAGGGCGGCGTCGAGCAGGGTGCCGGCCAGGTCGAGCCAGCGCCCGTCGAGGGTGGCCTGGTGCACGGCGCAGAACGCCTCCGCCACGGCGCCGTAGTCGTCGAGCACCCCGGCCGGGTCACCGACCACACCATTGCGGGACACCCGGCGCAGCCGGCCGTCGACGAAGTGCCGATCGGCCAGCAGTGTCGCCGCCCGCACCGCCGCGTCGAGCGACTCGGCGCCGCCGGTGGCGAAGTAGTGCTCGACCAGCCCGGTGATCGCGAGCCCGTTCCAGGAGGCGACCACCTTGTCGTCGCGGGCCGGCTGGGGCCGCCGGGCACGGGCGGCGAGCAGCCGGTCGCGGACGTCGGACCAGCGGTCGACGACCGGCGGGTTGGCGTCGTCGATGTCGCGCGCCAGGCGCAGCACGCTCGCGCCCTTCTCGAACGTGCCGGCGGCGGTCACCCCGAACACGCCGGCCGCGTAGGCGCCGTCTTCCTGGCCGAGGGCGTCGACGAGTTGGGCCGGCGTCCACGAGTAGGTCAGCCCCTCGACCCCGTCGGTGTCGGCGTCCAGGGCGGACGCGAAGCCGCCCTCGGGCGTGCCCAGGTCGCGGACGATGAACTGCGCCGTCTCGTCGGCGATCCGGCGGGCCAGCGGGTCGCCGGTCAGCCGCCACAGGTGGGTGTAGACGCGCAGCAGCAGGCCGTTGTCGTACAACATCTTCTCGAAATGCGGCACGATCCAGCGGGCGTCGACCGAGTAGCGGGCGAAGCCGCCGGCGAGTTGGTCGTAGATGCCGCCGCGGGCCATCGCCTCGCAGGTGTGCCGCACGATCTCCAGCGCCTGCGGGTTGCCGGTGCGCTGAAACTGGCGCAACAAGAAAAGCAGGTTCATCTGTGGCGGAAACTTCGGCGCGCCACCGAAGCCGCCGTTCTCGCCGTCGTAGTCGGTCGCGAGTTGCGCGGCGGCCGCGTCGAGAAGCTCCGCGGTGAGCGGCGCGCTGACCCCGCCCAGGGCCTGCGCCCCACCGATCGCCTCGACCACCGCGGCGCCCTGTCGCAGGACGTCGTCGCGCTGCTCGCCCCAGGCCTTCGTCACCGACTGCAGCAACCGGGTGAAGTTGGTCTTCGGGAAGTAGGTGCCGCAGAAGAACGGCGTGCCGTCGGGCGCGGCGAACACCGTCATCGGCCAGCCGCCCTGCCCGGTCATCGCCTGGGTGGCGGTCATGTAGACGGCGTCGACGTCGGGCCGTTCCTCCCGGTCGACCTTGATGCTGACGAAGTTGTCGTTCATCAGCCGCGCCACACCGGCATCTTCGAACGACTCGTGCGCCATCACGTGACACCAGTGACAGGCGGCATAGCCCACGGAGATCAACACCGGCACGTCACGGCGTTTGGCCTCGTCGAAGGCGGCGCTGCTCCACGGCCACCAACCGACTGGGTTGTTGGCGTGTTGCAGCAGGTAGGGCGAGGTGGCGTCACCGAGCCGGTTCACCCTCCCAGCCTTTCACACGCTTGCGCCCACGGCCGCGAACGCCTTGGCGATGTTCCACTCGGCCAGGTCGAGCATCCACTGCCGGTCCGGGAAATCGGTGGTCGCGATCCGCAGTGGCCCCTCGATCAGCGACAGCACCTGGGCGTAGCGGTAGAACTCGAGCCGGTCGGGGTCGCAGTCGACGGGGTTGAGCCGCGGGTAGTGCCCGCCGAAGCGCATCTGGAGCCAGGCGTGGTCCCACTCGACGTCGAAGTAGGCCAGGCCCTCGAAGTCGATCACCACGGGCTCGTTGTCTCTTGTGACGAGCACGTGGTCGGGGCCGAGTTCGCCGTGCACGAGCGCGTAGGTCTGGCGCGGCCTAACCGCAGCCCAGAGGCGGTCGACGTGGGTGACGATCCGGTCCCTCGCTGCGGCCAGCCTTGGGTCGCGCTCCGCCGCCGCGTCGAGATCGGCCAGGGCCCGGTCCCGGATGATGTCCTCGGTGCGGCGGGCCTGCGACGCCTCGCCCTTCGCGATGGCGGCCAGCTTGCCGAAGTGCGGTCCGAACGTGGTGTGCATCTTTCGGACGGCGTCGCCGAGCGCGGCCAGTGGCGGGTCGCCGTCGAGCAGGTCTTCCAGCTTTGTCGACCCGGCGTCTTCGACCAGCGCGAGGTCGGCGTCGAGGTGCCGTCTGCCGCGATCAAAGAGGATCAACTCCGGCACGCGTACGCCGGCGGCGGTGAGCGCGGCATGGTTGGCGCCGAACAGGTCGGCGCCGGTGGCGTCGGTGAACGGGTCGTCCGGCACGGTGGCTGCGGGCGGCCAGTAGTTTTCGCTCTCGGCCCACACGTAGCCGATGACGCTGGTGCCGTCGTCGAGCCCGAGCCGGTAGACGCCCTTCTTGCTGCCGCCGGTCAGCCGCTCCAACGTGCTGAGCCGTCTTTCGGTGCCGAACTGTTCGGCCACCAGGTCACGCAGGTCATCGACTCGCAGAAAGGTCCGCACCACGCCGGCCATGGTGCTCAGCCGGGCGGTGCACCGCAAACGACTTAGTACGTGACCCCGGTGAGCTGCTCGGAGACACCCCAAAGGCGGGTTCGCAACTCAGGATCCAGCGCGGCCGCCGGGACCCGGGCCGGCCCCGGCACGCCACGCCCCTCGAAGGGCCCGGTCGGCGCGTAGTAGCCACCACTATGGACGGCCGGATCGGTGGCCGCGTAGAGCGAGGGCCGGGCGGCGTCCTCGGCGGACTGGCCGATCAGCCCGATCAGCCGCTCGGCGAAGAACCGCACCACGGGCGTGACGTGCCGCTGAATCCCGGCGGTCGCGGTGCCCGGGTGCACGGCGATGCTGCGAGCGCCAGCAGATCAGGCAGACCCGTCGGCGCGCAGTGGGAAGACTTGAGCCCGGGCCGAATCGGTGAGCTGGCTGAGCACAGCCACGATCTTGTCGGCGGGCATCGGCTTGAAGAAGTGGTAGCCCTGGGCAGCACCGCACCCGAGGGTCTCCAGCGCCACCCGCTGGGCCGCGGTCTCGACGCCCTCGGCCACGACCCGCAGCCCAAGCTCCTGCCCGAGCCCGATCGTGAACCGGACGATCGCCGCTGCCTGGGGAGACTCGGCCATCCGCATCACGAACGACCGGTCGACCTTGACCTCGTCGACCGGAACCCGGGCAAGGAAGGCCAGCGACGAGTAGCCGGTGCCGAAGTCGTCCAGGGCGATCCGCACGCCCATCGACCGCAGACTGGCCAGGACGTCGTCGATCACATCCTGGTCGCTCATCACGACGGTCTCGGTGATCTCCATGACCAGCCGGTCTGGCGTGACGTTGTGCTGGCGGAGCAGCTCGGCAACGTCATTGGGCAGGTGCTGGTCGAGCAGGTTGTGCGCGGACAGGTTGACCGCGATCGGCACGTCCATGCCGTGCGCGGCCACGTCGGCGGCGACCTGCAGGGCCTTGTCGATCACGTAGAGCGTGAAGGCGCCCAGCAGGTCGCTCTCCTCCGCGGCCCGGACGAAGTCACCCGGCTTGAGGACGCCGCGGCGGGGATGCTTCCAGCGGATCAGGGCCTCGACGCCGGTCGGCGCGCCCGTCGTCAGGTCGACCGCCGGCTGCAGCGCCAGCACCAACTGGTCGTCGACCAACAGTGCCTCGCGCAGCTCGGCGAGCAACGTGAGCTGGTCGGTGCTGCTCTCGTCGCGGCTCGGGTCGTAGCAGGCGGTGTTGCCGCCGCCGCCCTCCTTCGCCTGGCGCAAAGCGATGTCGGCGCGACGGAGCAGCTCGGGCACGTTGGCGCTGCCGGCCGCCGAAACCACGACGCCCGCGGACGCGTCGACCGCGACCTGGATGCCCTGGACCTCGGTCGGTGCGGCCACCGCGTCGGCCAGTTCGGCGGCCCGGTCCAGCGCGCGCGAGGTGCTCATCCGCTCGACGCCGGCGATCAGCAGGGCGAACTGGTCGACGCCGAGCCGGCCGAGTAGCTCGCCGGGGCCGGTCAGGGCGTTCATCCGGGTGGCCGCGGCGGCCAGCAACTCGTCGCCGGCGGCGTGGCCGAGGGTGTCGTTGACGGTGCGGAAGCGGTTGATGTCGACGACCACCAGCGCGACCGGGTGGTCGCGGCCCAGGCGGCGCAACGCGGCGTCGCCCTGGGCGATCACCGCGGCCCGGTTGAGCAGGCCGGTGGGCGCGTCGTGGACGGCGTCGTAGGACGAGCGTTCGCGCAGCAGTGACCAGGCGCGGTGGGTGACGGCGTCGTGCAGGGCGACCGCCAGGGTGTCGCCGAAGGAGCGCAGCGCGAACTCGTCGCGGGCCGACGGCTGGGTGGGCCGGGGCAGCGCGACCCGGATCTGGCCGACCAGCTGGCCGCGCACGGTCAGCTCGCGGACCAGGGTGGACTCGCCGCCCTCGGTGGCCGGGCGCTCGCCCGAGTCGGCGACACCGCCACCGCCGTCGGCGTCGCCGTGGTAGCGGCGCCAGCCGCCGTCCATCCGGACCACGTCGAGGTCGACCCGCTCGGCCACCAGCAGCCGCAGCGCGCCCGCGACGCCGGCCGTGGCGACCTCGTCTTCGTCGAGCTTCTTGAGGGCGCTGGTGGCGCTGGCGAACTCTTCCCAGGCCCGGCGCTCGTCGGCGGCCCGCAGCCGCTGGCCATAGGTCTGCTGGAGCAGCCACAGCGCGGGCGGGAGGAGCAGCAGCCAGCGCGGGTCCTGGTGGACCATCGCGACCACGGCCAGGCCGACGACGACGTTGCCGACGAACATCAGCAGCTTGTCGTTGAGCGCCCGGATCAGGGTGGCGAGCAGCGGGACGCCGTGCACGAGGCGCAGCGTGACGACCGCGAGCAGCGCCCCGACCAGCAGGTAGGTGAGCGCGCCGAGGATCAGTGCGAAGGCGAGTGGCGGGGTGAGCGGCGAGCCGAGCGGGTCTGCGAGGCGGCAGGCGACCGTGACGGCGGCGGCGACGGCGACCGTCTGGCACGCCGCGATGTGGACGACCTCGAGCGGCGTGCGGAGCTTCGCGAAGATGGAGAGCAGGAGCCAGGCGGCGCCGGCGCCGGCGAAGGTCGCGGCGGGCAGCCAGCCCGATGGCGCGGTGTAGAGGCCGATGATCAGCGCGGCCTCGCCCCAGTTGACCGATAGTCGACCGGAGCCGATGCGTAGCCGGAGGCTGGCGAGCTGGGCCAGGGCCATCACGCCGCAGGCGATCCCGAAGCGGGCGGCAGCCGGCAGCGGGTCGTCGTCGGGGACGACCGCGGGCAGCAGCAGGCCGGCGGTCGTGGCGGCAACCGCGAGCACGATCAGGAAGGCGGTGAAGGCGTGCGCCCGCGCGGGCACTTCGGTGGCCCCGGAGCCCCGGGCCACCCGCCCCAGACCGGCACGCAGCGCGCTCATCGCCGACTCCCGCCCACGGGACGGTCAGCGGGACCTCGGCAATGATCGCCAAACGACAGATCGCGCCGGGAGCGGCCGGCGATCGTCATCGGCGGCTCCCTTCCGCGCACGCCACGGAAACCCATCTGGGTCCCCTCGGCGGAAGGCTAAGCCAAACGGAGTGGGCGCAACAGGGGGCAGACGTCTGCTTTGACCGTCAATGAACGTTGCCGTGCCTGGTCAGCACCGGAATGACCAGTCTGGAACGAATCCAGTGCTGGTCAGGAACGGTCAATCGAGTCAGTGGGTTTCGCCGTGACAGATTTCGCCGCGGTCGGATCCACGACACTGTCGTCTTGACCGGGGAAGCGCTCCGGCAGCCGCTTGAGGCGGCTGTTCATGTTGCGGATCAGCAGGACCGTCGCGGTGCCCAGCAGGATGATGAGGAGCAGCCCGGTCGGGCCAGCCAGGCCGCCCTCCCGGGTGTCGCCGAAGTTGTTGACCGCGAGCACGCCGGCAACCGACAACATGGCGACACACTCCTCTTCTCACCGGTGTTGACCTAGGTCCTCCGAAGCCAGTCCGCTGGCGCGGCCTCGCTTCGTCCGGTCGCGGGTTCCCTCACGCTACGCCCGCCCGCTCAAGCGGCGCGCACCGCCTCCCGGATGCCGGCGAACAGGTCGGACTCGGGCAGCGGGCTGTCGACCAGCGACTTGACCAGCTCGAAGTCTTCGGTCGGCCAGACCTTGCGCTGGACCTCCAGCGGGACCCGGAACCAGAAGCCGTCGGGGTCGACCTGGGTGGCGTGCGCCCGCAGGGCGTCGTCGCGCACCTCGAAGTATTCGCCGCACTCGACCCGGGTGGTGACCCGGTCGCCCTTGTCTTCGCGGGTGTCCCACTCCTTGAGCCAGTCGGTGTAGGGCGACTCGAGCCCGGCCGCCAGCATCGCCTCGTGCATCGCGAGCACCCGGCCCTTGCTGAAGCCGAGGTTGTAGTAGAGCTTGAGCGGCTGCCACGGCTCGCCGAGCTGGGGGTAGCGCTCCGGGTCGCCGGCGGCCTCGAAGGCGGCCACGCTGATCTTGTGGCACATGATGTGGTCGGGGTGCGGGTAGCCACCGTTTTCGTCATAGGTGGTGACGACGTGCGGGCGGAACTCGCGAATCAGCCGCACCAGTGGTGCCGCGGCCACCTCGACCGGCTCGAGGGCGAAACAGCCCTCGGGCAGCGGCGGCAGCGGGTCGCCCTCGGGCAGGCCCGAGTCGACGAAGCCCAGCCAGGCCTGCTTGACGCCGAGGATCGCCCGGGCCGCGTCCATCTCCGCCCGGCGGATCTCAGTGATGTTTTCCCAGACGTCGGGTCGGTCGAGCTTGGGGTTGAGGACACTGCCGCGCTCGCCGCCGGTGCAGGTCGCGACCAGGACGTCGACCCCCTCGGCCACGTAACGCGCGGACGCCGCCGCGCCCTTGCTCGACTCGTCGTCGGGATGTGCGTGCACCGCCATCAGACGCAACTGCTCAGCCACGAACCTGCTCCCCCTCATACCTGCCGTGGGCCTGGTCATCCTCGGCTGCGAGGATGGAACCCTGCCATTCTGGCCGATCGCACCGACAGAAATTCGTCGGGCCAGCCTGAGGGGTGCCCCCGTTGACCGAGACGCATTCGACAACCACGCCGGCCGCTCCGGTGTTCCCGCCCGGCCGATATGGCCGCCGGCGCGAACCGCAGCGCCGTCGCCCGTGGCTGGTCGCGGGGCTCGCCCTGGTCACCCTGATCGTCGGCGGACTGGTTGCGGTCCGGCTATATAAAAACTACGGCGACCCGGCGTACGACGCACAGGTGGTGACCTACACGGACATCGACGACACCGGCCTCACGCTGGTGTTCCGGGTGACCGTCCCAGAAGGTGGGCAGGCTACCTGCGTGCTGCGGGCCCGCTCGCGGGACGGCGCCCAGGTGGGCATCCAGAACGTCCTGGTCCGCGACGAGCCCGGCGACGGGACCACACAGGTAACACAGCGAATGACGACGACCGCTCGGGCCATGATCGGCGAAGTGCTGCGCTGCGTACCGGCTCAATAAACGGGTGTTTCGGGCGCGACACCTGTTCGTCGATCGCTGGTAAGTTGGAAGTTCGTACTTGTCACCCGCCACCCAAGGAGATCGTCTGTGTCCACGACCGACCGCGGGGCTCCCGTCACATGGTTGTCCCAGGACGCGCATGACCGGCTCCAGGCGGAGCTCGACGAGCTGATCGCGGCCCGGCCGGCGATCGCCGCCGAGATCAATGCCCGCCGAGAGGAAGGCGACCTGCGCGAAAACGGTGGCTACCACGCCGCCCGTGAAGAGCAGGGAAAGCAGGAACACCGGATCAGCTACCTCAAGGAGCTGTTGCGCACCGCGCAGGTCGGCGACCGGCCGAGCGCTGACGCGGTCGCGCCCGGCACGGTGGTGACGATCCACTTCGACGACGACGCCGCCGACACCGAGACGTTCCTGCTCGGTTCGCGCGAGATCGCCGCGACCACCGACCTGACCGTCTACAGCCCCGAGTCGGCCCTCGGTAAGGCCATCCTCGGCGCGCACAACGGCGACACTGTGACCTACACGGCCCCGAGCGGCGCCGACATCAAGGTCACTGTGGTCACCTTCGCGCCGTTCGAGGGCTAGCGCAAGGCGGCCCGGCCGCGGGTCACGCGAAGGAGACCACGTAACCGCTGGCCCGCAGCGCGCCGACCACCAGGTCCGAGTGCTCCGCACCGCGGGTCTCGACCGACAGAGCGACCTCCACCTCACCGAGCCGCAGGTGCGGGTTCTGCCGCTGGTGCACGACATCGACCACGTTGGCCTGCTGGTCGGCGATCTGCCCCAGCAGGTTGGCGAGCTGGCCCGGGCGGTCGGCGCAGCGCACCGTGATCCGCAGGAACCGGCCGGCCGCCGCGAGGCCGTGCTCGATCACCCGCCGCAGCAGCATCGGGTCGATGTTGCCGCCGGAGAGCACCGCCACCGTCGGTGGCTCGACCTCGACCACGCCGGCGAGCAGGGCCGCGACGCCCGCCGCACCGGCCGGCTCGACCACCAGCTTGCCGCGCTCGAGCAGCATCAGCAGCGCCCGCGAGATGTCTTCCTCGGTGACTGTGACGATCTCGTCGACCAGCTTCTCGACATGCGCGAAGGTGATCTCGCCGGGGCAGCCGACCGCGATGCCGTCGGCGATCGTCGAGAAGCTCGGCAACCGGGTCGGCTCGCCCGCGGCCAGCGAGGCCGGGAACGCGGCGGCGTTGGCGGCCTGCACGCCGATCACCCGCAGGTGCGGGTTGATCGCCTTGGCGGCCACCGCGATCCCGGAGACCAGCCCCCCGCCGCCGACGGCGGTCACGATGGTGCGCACCTGGGGGCACTGCTCGAGGATCTCCAGCGCGACGGTGCCCTGGCCGGCGATCACGTCGGGGTGGTCGAACGGGTGGATGAACACCGCGCCGGTGCGGTCGGCGAACTCCTTGGCCGCGACCAGCGACTCGTCGACCGTGGCGCCGACCAGTTCGACGGCGGCGCCGTAGCCCTTGGTGGCGGCGACCTTCGGCAGCGGCGCACCCTCCGGCATGAAGACGGTGGAGCTGGTGCCGAGCATCTCGGCGGCCAGCGCGACGCCCTGCGCGTGGTTGCCGGCGCTGGCCGCGACCACGCCGCGGGCGCGCTCGGCGTCGGTCAGCCGGGCGATCCGGACGTAGGCGCCGCGGACCTTGTAAGAACCGGCGCGCTGCAGGTTTTCGCACTTGAGCCAGCCCGGCCCGCCGAGCAGGGCGCTCAGCGGGCGGGACGGTTCGAGCGGGGTGGTGCGTACGACGCCGGCCAAGAGTTTCCGCGCCGCCTCGACGTCGGCGAGGCCGACTAGGTCCGTCATGCCCCGATCGTCGCACTCCCGGCACCGGCTGGCGCGGCGGGCCGGGTTGTAACCCGCGTCACCCGCCCATGGCCGGGCTCGGGTCGGCGGGCGGCGGGGGCGTGCCGAGGGCCCGGTTCTGTGCCTCGTACCAGCCGCGGTGGATCCGCTCCTCCTGCGCCGCCGAGACCCGCGGCACGACGAGGGCGAAGGCGGTCGCGGCGAGGACGGCCGCGATGCCGGCGACAGTCTCGGCAGCGGCGAAGGTCCGGTATTGGTCCGCCAGCGCGTCGAGGTCGGCGCCGGTTTCGGGCTGGTTCTCGAACACCGCCCCGGCCACCTGGTCGACGAGGTAGGTGACGATCAGTGCGAGCCACCAGCCGACGGACACGACGCTGACCCACCGCTCGCGGCTGCTCTGCCGGGCGACGTTGGCCATCAACCGGCCAGGGATGACCGCGTTGGCGAACGGCAGGAACCAACCGCCGATCGCCCACCCGGCGCTGAGCACGGGCGCAGTGTCGGGGAACGCGTCGAGGTTCTTTCGTGCCCGCCAGAGCCAGATGATCGTCAGCACCAGCGCGGCCAACTGGGCCAGCCCGCCGACGATCGAAACCACCGGCGCCAGGTTTTCCAGCGCGATCGCGCCGTCGAGGTCATCGGCGGTGACGGCCGCGTCGACGCCTTTCCAGATCGCCCACAGCATTGGCGGATAGACCAGATAGGCCACCGTCGTCAACGCGACCAGCGCGACGGCGGCGATGCCGACGCCGCGTACCCGATATGTCTTGTGCCCCTCGTAGACCGCCTGGCTCATGGCTCTCCCCGCTTGATTGATCTTGGACCGGATGATTCTGCGGTCCGCGCCGGAACGGCGAGGTCAACCATGCGGCTCGATATCGACGCCGATCAGAGGGTGCCGGCGGGATCACCGACCCGCGGCCAGGAGCTGGCGTGCCGCGGCCAGGGTGCGGCCACCTCGAACTGGCCGGCGACGGCGAGCAGCAGCGTCTCGCTGCCGGGCGGGCCGACGAACTGCACGCCCAGCGGCAGGCCGTCGGGGCGCATGCCGACCGGCACGACCAGCGCGGGCAGGCCGGCGAGGTTCCACGGCGCGGCGTAGGGCGCGTAGCGCAGGCTGGTCATCGCGTTGGCCCGCCAGGAGCGCGCCGACCAGCGCTCGGCCGCCGGCGGTGCCGCCGCCAGCGCGGGGGTGACCAGCACGTCGACGCCGTGGTCGGTGAAGAAGTCGACGGAGCGCTGGCGCCAGGCGTCGCGGTCGTCCTGGCGGACGTAGCCGCGGCGGGTGACCCAGTCACCGAGCGCGGCGTGCCGGCGGCTGCGCGGCTGAAGCGTGCCGCGGTCGAGCGCGTCGAAGTTGGCGTCGCTCGAGGCCGCGGCGAACCAGTGCGCCATGCCCTTGAGGCCGAGCGACATCGGGTAGACCGGGTCGACGCTGGCCACGTCATGCCCGGCGTCGACCAGCAGCTTCGACGCCGTGGCGACCGCCTCACGGTTGGGCGCGTCGGGCCGGATGCCGGCCACCGGGGAGCGGGTGGACACGGCGAACCGCAGCCGGGCCGGCTCGACCAGCTTCTCCGGGTGGCGGCCGGCGAGCACCGCGAAGACCAGCGCGGCGTCGGCCACGCTGGTGGCGAACACGCCGTGCTCGCTGAGCCCGAACCAGCCGTCGGCGCCCAGCTCGCAGGGCACCACGTCGCGGCCGGGCTTGAGCCCGACCAGGCCGCAGCAGGCCGCCGGGATGCGCACCGAGCCGAGCCCGTCGGTGCCGTGCGCGACCGGCACCATGCCGCTGGCGACCGCGGCCGCCGCGCCACCCGACGAGCCGCCCGGCGTGCGGTCGGTGCGCCACGGGTTGCGGGTCACCGCGGTCTCGTCGTCGGTCATCGCGAAAAGGGCCAGCTCCGGCATCCGGGTGATGCCGACGGCTACCGCCCCCGCGCCGCGCAGCCGGCGGACCACCTCGTGGTCTTCGGCCGCGATCGGCGCCCGGGCGGCGGCCGAGCCGTTCCAGATCGGCGCGCCGGCGATCGCGGTGTTCTCCTTGATCGCGACCGGGACGCCGGCCAGCGGGAGGCTGGACAGGTCTTCCAGGACGTCGACCTCTTCCGCCTCGACGATCGCCGCGCCGGCCCGGACGGTCCGGAACGCGGACACGACCGGGTCGCCGACGGCGATGTGGTCGAGATGATCGGCGACTACGCGGGTCGCGGTGGTGTCACCACGTCGCACGGCGCGCGCGATCTGACGCGCGGTCGCGCCGACCCAGCTCGGCACAGTCTCTGGCACGGGCCACCCTCCCCATCGGGCCTACGCACCGCATCGTCTCAAGTGGTCAGCCGAGCGCGTGCTCCAGGTCGGCCAACAAATCGTCAGCGGTTTCGATGCCGACCGACAGTCGCACAAGATCCGCTGGAACTTCAAGCGGGGAGCCCGCGGCGCTGGCGTGCGTCATCCGGCCCGGGTGCTCGATCAGCGACTCGACCCCGCCCAGCGACTCGGCCAGGATGAACAGTTCGGTGCTCTCGCAGATGCGCACCGCTGCCTCTTCTCCGCCGGCCGCGCGGAACGAGACCATCCCGCCGAACCGCTTCATCTGCTTGGCTGCGGTCTCGTGCCCCGGGTGGGTGGTCATGCCCGGGTAGAGCACCTCGGCGACCGCCTTGTGGTGGCGCAGGTAGTCGACCACCCGCTCGGCGTTGTCGCAGTGCCGGTCCATCCGCACGCCCAGGGTCCGGATGCCGCGCAGGGTGAGCCAGGCGTCGAACGGCCCGTTGACCGAACCGATCGCGTTCTGGTGGTAGGCGAGCCGCTCACCGAGTTCGTCGTCGCCGACGATCAGCGCACCGCCGACCACATCGGAGTGCCCGCCGATGTATTTCGTCGTCGAATGAACCACCACGTCGGCGCCCAGGCTGAGCGGCTGCTGCAGGTAGGGCGACGCGAACGTGTTGTCGACGACCAGCAGGGCGCCGGCGTCGCGGGCCAGCGCGGCGGTGGCGGCGATGTCGTTGATGCCGAGCAGCGGGTTGGACGGCGTCTCGATCCAGATGACCTTCGTCTGACCCGGCCGGATCGCGGCCCGGATCGTGTCGATGTGGTGGATGCTCGCCGCGGTCCAGGTCAGCCCCCAGCGCTCGGCCACCTTCGCGAAGAGCCGGAACGTGCCGCCGTACGCGTCGTCCGGGATCACCACGTGGTCGCCCGGCTGGCAGACGGTGCGCAGCAGGGTGTCTTCGGCCGCGAGCCCGCTCGCGAACGCCAGGCCGCGACGGCCGCCCTCGAGCGCGCGCAGGCACTCCTGCAGGGCGTCCCGGGTGGGGTTGCCGGAGCGGCTGTATTCGTAGCCCTCGCGCGGGGCGCCGACGCCGTCCTGGGCGAACGTGCTGGTCTGGAAGATCGGTGGCACGACCGACCCGGTGCGCGCCTCCGGATCCTGGCCGGCGTGGATGGCCAGCGTCTCAAAACCGTAGGTCATTGGATGGAGGCTAGTCTTCGTCGGTGGCGGATTGCGCGTTCTGTGGCATCGTGGCGGGTGAGGTGCCCGCGTTCGTGGTCGGATCGACCGACGATTGCGTAGCGTTCCTCGACACCCGCCCGGTGTTCAAAGGCCACACACTGGTCGTACCCCGCCAGCATTTCGGGGTTTTGTCTGATTTGCCGGCTTCTGCCTTGCCGGGCTATTTCGGATTTGTGCAGTCGGTCGACCGGGCCGTGCAGTCCGCCCTCGATGCCGGTGGCTCGTTCGTGGCCGTCAACAACCGGGTGTCGCAGTCGGTGCCGCACCTGCACACGCACGTCGTGCCGCGCACCAAGGGCGACGGCCTGCGCGGCTTCTTCTGGCCGCGGACCAGGTACGCGTCCGACGACGAGGCCAACGACTACGCGAAGCGGATCGGCGCGGCGTTGTAGGTTCTCCGCCATGACAACACGCGTCGTCGTTACCGGCGGCAGCGGCAAACTGGGCCGCGCCGTCGTACGAGAACTGATCGAGCACGGGTACGAGGTGCACAACGTCGACCGGGTGCCGTCGCCGGATCCGGTGGCCCCGTTCACCCGCATCGACCTGGGCGACTACGGGCAGGTCGTCGAGGCGCTGGCCGGCATCGAGGACCGCTACGCGTCGGTCGACGCGGTCGTCCACCTGGGCGCGATCCCGGCGCCAGGCCTGACCGCGAACGCGGCGACGTTCACCCACAACATCAACGCCACGCACCACGTCTTCGCCGCGGCGCGGGCGGCCGGGATCACCAACGTCGTGTGGGCGAGCAGCGAGACGTTGCTGGGCCTGCCGTTCGGCTCGGTTCCGCCGCCCTACCTGCCGGTGGACGAGGAATACCCGGCGCGGCCGCAATCGTCGTACGCGCTGGCGAAGCATCTGGAAGAGCAGATGGCGGCGCAGTTCTGCCGCTGGAACCCGGCGCTGAAGATGATCGGCCTGCGCTTCTCCAACGTGATGGAGCCGGCCGATTACGCCGCTTTCCCGTCTTATGCCGCGGACCCTGCGCTCCGCAGCTGGAACGCCTGGTCCTACATCGACGCCCGCGACGGCGCCCAGGCGGTGCGGCTGTCACTGGAGCTCGACGCCACCGGCCTGGAGATCTTCATCATCGCCAACGCCGACTCGGTGATGCCACAGAAGTCGGCGGACCTGGCCGCCGAGGTCTTCCCCGACATCCCGGTGACCCGCGACGTCGGCGACCACGGCACCTTCCTGTCGATCGAAAAGGCCCGCCGCATCCTCGGCTACGAACCCCAACACACCTGGCGGACGTCGGCGCAGGTTGCCGCTAGCGGCAGCTAGGACAGCGGGTCGGCTTGCGACCCCCGCTGACCGCCCGGTGAAAGCCGTTACCGCAGCTCACGCAGACGAGAGCAGCGGTGGGCGGCTCGCTGGTTGAGGCACGAGGCAACGGAGCGGCTGACGCCTTATCCGTGGCTCCCGTCAGCCTCGCCCGATAGGCCGCGGCACGCTTCTCGAGATCTTCTACCGCCTCGGGGCGTGCCGCGTGCCGGCCGTAGAGGCTCAACCCGCGTTCTGCCCACCGGAGCGCCTGCTGCCAATTCTTGGCTTTCTGTTGACGGACGGACATCTGCCGATAGGTATCCAGCAGGGGCACCTTGCCGAACTTGGCCAGCAATGCGTCCCGAATGCCATCCATCTCCGCGTCGTGTCGAGCGCAAGCGTCGTCGTAGTCGCCGAGCGCGGACGAGAAAGCATCGCGCGAGCGATACAGCCGTTCCTCCAGCTCACCGAACATGAAGTGCCGGTCGATCGGATCAGGGTCGTTTTCGAGGAGCTGCCGAAGTCGCCTGATAGCCGCCCCCGGATCGCTGGGTAGCCGCTGCAACCAGGAAAGGTCATAGGAGCCGTCCTGCTCATCGGTGAGCAGCGCCTCGGTCAAGCCCGTCCGCATCGTCGCCCGCATCGCAGCGCTAGGCGGCGGGACGACAGGCATGATGCCGAAGTCCATCGGCTCGTGCCACATCCAGACACCGAGGAATCCCAGACCGTCTTGCCTGATCCCGCCACCAACGATCACCCCGTCCAGGCCGATCGGGCCGCCCTCGCGGGCCTGCAGCGCGAGCAGACCGGGCCGATAAGCCACGGCGTCTTCCCGAGACAGGTAGCCCACTCGCGCGCCGTCGATCCAAACCGATATCGCATTGGGGTCAAAGGGGTTGTCGGTCTCGGGGTGGAGAACGGCCTGGGTCTCGAGCCTTACCCGTTCCGTGGTGGGCGACCCGACCGCGTTCCAGAGCGAATCCTGATAATGGCTCTCGCCCACGACCTCCAAGTCATGGCGACCGCCTTTGATGACGGCATTACGCCTGGATTCGGCGCCGGAATCCGGTGGAAACGTCGCCTTGGCCTCAGCTCGTCGACCCGCGAAGAAACGCTCGAATATCCCCACACGCTGAATGTTGTCAGTGCCGTCATCGGCGGCAAAGAAGCTGACCGGTTTGCTCCGCCAGCCGATCTGTCAGGAGGGGGGACCGGACGGTCTTCGGGCATCCTCTATTCGCCGAGCGCGGCGGCGATGTCGCTGATCTTCTGGACGAGGCGAAGCGACGACGGGATCTCCCGAAACCCGTAGTGGGCGTAGAAAGATTGGGCGGCGTTGTCGATCGCGTCGACAACGACGAATCGCGCGGCGACTGTCTGCGTGGCGGCGACGACCCGCTGGAGCGAGTCGGCCAGCAGCGCGCCGCCCAATCCCTGCCCGTGTAGGGATTTGCCGAGTGCCAGCCGGGCAAGCAGCACCAACGGGATCTGGGCCGGGTTTCCGCGCCCGAGCGAGCGCGGCAGCTCCTCGCGCACGATCACATGCGCGGTAAGGGGGCTGCGGCGAACGGTCGCACCACTCGCCCAGTCGCGCCTCGATCGTTGGCCACGGTGCCTCGTGAAACGCGCCGGGGTATCCCATCGTCCGCACAGGCGAATCTTGTAGCAATACCGCTCGCCGACAAAACGCCGCTGGGCTTCGTAGCGGTCGCTCAGTGCGTTCCACTGACTCGCGCGACCCCTGTCGGGCAGGCGAGAGCCACCGCACTGGCGCGGGTCCGCGGACCCGCGCCAGTGCCATGCCGGGGTCAGGCCGTCTTGGCCACGCCTACCGGGCAGGTCATGCCGTTGGGACCGTGGTTGCAATAGCCGTAGGGGTTCTTGGAATCCGACAGGTACTGCTGGTGGTAGTCCTCGGCGTAGTAGAACTTGCCCAGCTTGCCGATCTCCGTGGTGATGTCGCCGTGGCCGGCGGCGCGGACGATCGGCGCGAACGCGTCGCGCGACGACTCGGCCGTGGCCAACTGCTCGTCGGACGTCACGTAGATCGTCGAGCGGTACTGGGTGCCCACGTCGTTGCCCTGGCGCATGCCCTGGGTCGGGTCGTGGTTCTCCCAGAAGACCTTCAGCAGGTCCTCGTACGCGATCTTGCTGGGGTCGTAGACCACCTGGACGGCCTCGGTGTGCCCGGTGCCGCCGGAGCAGACCTCTTCGTAGGTCGGGTTCGGCGTCTGACCGCCCGCGTAGCCGGCCGCCGTCGAGATCACGCCGGGCAGCGTCCAGAACATCCGCTCAGCACCCCAGAAACAGCCCATGCCGAAGACGGCGACCTGCGCACCCTCCGGCCACGGGCCGACCATCGGCGTGCCCAGCACGACGTGCTTGTCGGCGACGGGCATCCCCAGCAGGCGGCCCGACAGAGCCTCACCCGGGGCGGGCAGATCGGACTTCATTCGACGCAGGAACACGTGGAACTCCTCTCGTTCTGCCATGTGTAACACCGGCGGAACGGGAACCCTTACCCGGGATTCTGTACGACCGTGACCTGCGGTTTTGCTCACAGAGAGGCAGAACGAAGGGGCCCAACCAGGACGGAAATGGGCCCCTTCGTCCGAAGCGGTCGGGCGGGCAGCGTCAGCTGCGCGACCACTTCTGGTTGGCACCGCCGCCGCAGTCCCAGATCTGCAGTCGGGTGCCGTTCGCTGAGCTGGCGCCGGTGGCGTCCATGCACTTGTTGGACTGCGGGTTGACGATGTCGTTGGCGCCGCTGAAGGTCCAGCGTTGGGCACCGCTGCCGTTGCAGTCCCACAACTGCAGCTTGGCGCCACTGGCGGTCGAACCGGACGGAACGTCCAGGCACTTGCCGAGCGCCCGCACCGAGCCGTCGGCGGCCCAGGTCCACTGCTGCGCGGTCGTGCCGTTGCAGTCCCAAAGCTGCACCGCTGTGCCGTTCGCCGGGTTCGCGCCCGCCACGTCGACGCACTTGCCGCCGATGCCGGTGATCCGGCCGCCGCCGGGTGGCGGGTTGGTCGGGCCGCCACCGCCGGGCTGGGCGTACGCGCGGACATAGTCGACGGTCATCGTCTGCGGGTAGGTGCTGGAACCGTCCGGGTAGCCGGGCCAGTAACCGCCGACCGCCACGTTCATGATCATGAAGAACGCGTGGTCGAAGACCCAGCGGTCGCCGCCGAGGTCAGCGGGAGTGCGGCGCTGGTATTCGTTGCCGTCGACATACCAGACGAGCAGGTTGGGCGACCAGTCGACAGCGAAGGTGTGGAAGCCGTCGGCGAACGGGCTGCCGATCGAGTAACCGGCGCCGATGCCTTCCGCACCCGAATAGCCGGGGCCGTGGATGGTGCCGTGCACCTGGTTGGGCTCGCGGCCGATGTTCTCCATGATGTCGATCTCGCCGCTGGTGGGCCAGTTGACCGGCGTGCCGAGCATCCAGAACGCCGGCCAGATGCCCTGGCCGCGGGGGATCTTCATGCGCGCCTCGAACCGGCCGTACGTGCGGGTGAACGTCGCCGCGGTGAGCAGCCGGGCCGACGTGTATTGGCAGGTGCCGTAGTGGCACTGGTAGTTGGCCGGGTTCTCCCGGCGCGCGGTGATCACCAGGTTGCCCGCACCGTCCATGGCGGCGTTGCGGGTGCTGTTGGTGTAGTACTGCTGCTCGTTGTTACCCCACCCGCTGCCGCCGATGTCGAACCGCCACTTCGACTGGTCGACGGCGCTGCCGGAGGGTCCGTTGAACTCGTCGGACCACACCAGTGGCCCGGGTGCTGGTGCCGCGCTCGCGGGGCCGGCGGCCAGTGGCACGGTCAACGCCGTTGCCACCAGCGCGGCGGCCGCCGCGGCAGCGATCAAGGTGCGAGGACGGAGCACGACGATCACCTCATCAGGCGATAGATAAAGACAGACGTAACTGTCTGGAAACCTGTCAGATAGATGAACGTCGTGTCAAGAGAGCGCTCTCAGAGATTCGTAAGAATTTATCGACCCGGCACCCGGGGGTACGCGTCAGCCGTGCAGGCCACCGGCCGCGACGTGGATGAAGACGGCCGACACCTCGTTGGCCGTCGACAGCGTGTCGACGTAGCCCTGCGCCGGCTCGAGCGCCTTCTCCAGCTCGGCCGAGGACTGCTTGGTGGTCTCGCCGGCGCCGAAGACGACCACGCTCAGGCTGACCGGGCGCTTCTCGTCGGCGGTCGACTTCAGCGCCGCGGACAGACCGTCGAGGGTGAGCGTCGAGCCCTTGTCGTCGTTGCGGCCGTCGGTGAACAGCAGCACCCGGTTGGGCACGTCCTTGCGGGCGTTGTCCTGTGCGCTCTTGTAGGCGGCCAGGATCGTCTCGTACAAACCGGTGCCGTTGGAATGGGTCGTGAGCTTCTTGCACGCATCGACGGTCGCGTCCCGGTGCGACGGGGTGAGCGACTCCGCCGGCAGCAACTCGTGGTAGTCGCGCGGCGGGTCGAGTTGGGTGCCGAACTCCCAGAGGCCGAGCCGGCTGTCGTCGGGGAGCAGGCCCTCCAGCGACTGGCAGCCCTCCGCGACGAGCTTGATCAGCGGTTGCTTCGAACCCGGCGCGGGGTCGCCCATCGAGCCGGACACGTCGACCACCACGAGCAGGTCGGTCTGGCGGTCCTCGGCATACCAGGTGGCCAGGACGTGGTCGACGTGGTGCGCGCCGAGGAACGGCATCGGCTTCGTCGACAGCGCGGGGAGTTCCTCAGCGCCCGGCGGCGGCTCGTCGGGCTCCGAGGACCGCGGCGCGCGCAGCCCCGCGGCGGTGATCGCGCCGGTCCCGTCGGACGAACCCAGCGCGTCGAGCAGCCGGCCGAGCGCGGTGGCGCGCTCGTCGTCGGCCAGGGCCGCGTTGGTCGGGAACCAGGTGTAACGCAGCGCCACCCGCCAGTCCTTGCCGGCGAGCACCGCGCCGCCGGCGGCGAGCTTGGTCAGCTGGGGCACCAGCGAGTATTCGGCGACCAGGCCGACCTCGCCGGGCAGCCTGGGCAGCGCCAGTTCGCCGCCGCGCACCGTGCGGGTCTTCTGGAACGCCCGGGACAGCACTTGCGCGGAGGCGTCCATGCCCTGCTCGGTCCAGATCGTCTCGGCCATCGACCCGACGCCGACCATGCCGTCGCCGGAGGTGCCGGGCTCGCGCACGGCCAGCCGTACGGTCGAATCCGTGTCGAGGAGGGTGGCCAGCGCGAACCAGGAGTCGCCGGCGGCGCGCAGTTTCGCCGCGGTCGGCGCGTCGGTGACCATGTAGATCGGGCTGTCGGCGAGGACGGTGCCGGCGCCACCGGTGCCGACCGTGTTGTTCGGGCCGAGCCGGGCCAGGCCGAGGTCGGGTGCGGTGCCGACCCACGAGGTGTCGTCGGGGATCCACAGGTCGGCGCCGGTCTGCCGGACGGTGTCGGATGCGGCGCGGCCGTCGGCGACCACGATGTCCATCCGCACGCAGGTGTCGGTCTTGGCGAGCCGCGCCGACAGGGCGGACAGCACCGGGGCGAACGACGCCGCGGTCACGACCTTGAGCTTGCGGTCACACGCCGAGTGGCCCGGCGACAGGGCCGACCAGCCATCGCCGCGCACCACGATCAGGCCGGCGGCGACCAGGGCCGGCAGCCCGAGCAGCAGAAGTGCGAGCACGGTCCAGCGAGCCACCCCGATGCGGGCCGCGTGCTTCCCCATCACGTCGTCCTATCCCCCTCGACGCGGCACGACCGTCCCCCAAAACCGGTCACATCGGCCGCTGTCCCGTGATTGCTGGCAAAATTCGATCTCTGCGCTGGCGCCAAAAGTGGCATATGACCCAGAAAAAACCGTTGCTCGGCACCTCGTCGCGTGGATAGCGTGTCCATACACGGGAAAGGAGGTGGTCCAGCTTTGTATAGCACTGGGACTCGTGAGGTGGCTGCCCGCTAGCCGCTGTCCTTGACAGTTTCCGATCGTCGAGACCGTGTGGCAGCGGTGCGGCGAACCCGAAGCAGCCACCCGGCCCCCGAGGTTCCGGCCCAGTCCAGCCGGTCCGTGTACGCACGGAAGCCTCGGGGGTCGCTGCTATTCCGGGGCATAACCACGAAGATCTAACGTGATCCGTACGGACGACCGACTTCGATCCGATCAGTCAATCGGCTGACAGCCGTTCTGGAGCCATTTCCGTGACGCTCTCACTACGACCCGCACATGCCGATGACATCGAGGCCATTGGCGGCCTCCATTACGACTCGCGCATTGCCGCCTACCGCGATTTCGTGCCGATGACCGGGCTGCGCGCCCTCTCGCCGGAATCGCTCACCGCCTGGTGGCGGGAGCGGTTCGCCTACGAGGCCGACACCCATCGGCTGACCGTCGCGGTCGACGACGGCACGACGGTCGGCTTCAGCTACGTCGGTCCCGAGGAGGAGTTCACGCCCGTGACCGGCCAGCTCTACGCGATCCACCTGGACCCGGCGGCGCAGGGCCGCGGCATCGGCCGGTCGCTGATGCGCGACGCGCTCGCCACGATGAGCGGCAACGGCTGGCGCCAGGCGGTGCTCTGGGTGCTCGAAGGCAACGCGCACGCCCGGCGCTTCTACGAGCGGGGCGGCTGGCTTCCCGATGGCCGGGAACGCGAGGAGCTCATGGGTGCGGCGCCGACCCGGCAGTTGCGCTATGCACTGCAGGGCTGGCTGGGCGAGAGTGCGTGACCGAGATATGCGGGGGAACCGATTGGTCACGCACCCTCGCCCGCCGTACCCAACCGCTGCCCGGTAACGCCTGGCCGGAGGCGTCGTGACCGGCGGAGGCTAGCCGGTCCGGACCGCAGGTGGGTGTTTGCGGGAATGTCGCACTGCTGGCGGAGCACGCGACGGTCACCGCGGGTGCGGTTGTCTTTAGTTAGCTCACGGCGACCCGGCGACGGTCGGCCCGAGCGACCACGCGCACGCTGTTGAGGTCGTGCCGGGCCGTCCAGCCTTCACGCCAGGAGCGACGGGATGCCGCCAGGGCGTGCTCGGCGGCGCGCCGGGAGTGGCAGGGCCAGGCCCCACCGCACCAGTCGCAGCCACCATCGCGGCCGGGTCGTGCGTGTCGCCCGAGAATCTCCCGGGCGTCTTGCCAGAGGAGCCGGTCGACAACATCGTCCGGCGCGGTTTCGCGGCCCGATGTGGCCCGCACGGTATGGTCGACGCTGACCATCGGTCCCCCTCGTTCGCGGCGGCCCGCCGGCCGCCGTACGCATATGGAACCGTCTCTCGGTCGCCCGCAATCGGACAGTCTGTGCGACTTCCCGGATTAATCCGGTTTGTTGGGCTCTTGGCGCCGCCGGGCGCCCCGGGGCGGGTCCCCGACAATCGCATCCGCGAACCCGTGCCGCGCTCGCATAATGAGCCATGAACAGGGCAGTGCCGCCTTTGGCGCCAGGACCTTCGGTCGGCGCGAGACCCGCGGATGGAGAGCCGCCGCTGCTGCGCCTGATCCGCGACGGCGTCATCGGCGACGACCAGGTGATGTGGGGTCCCTACGGGCCCCGCCGGGTGACCTACGCCGACTACACCGCGTCCGGCCGGGCGCTGAGCTTCGTCGAAGACTTCATCCGCGACGAGGTGCTGCCCCGCTACGCCAACACGCACACCGAGTCGTCCGGCACCGGGCGGCAGACCACCCGGCTGCGCGAGGATGCCCGCGCGGTGATCCGGGACGCGGTCGGCGGCGACGACGACACCGTGGTGATCTTCGCGGGCTCCGGCGCCACCGGCGCGATCGACAAGCTGGTCCGGATCCTCGGCATCCGCATCCCGGCCGAGCTCGACGACGGCTACGACCTGCGCTCGCTGATCCCGCTCGAGCACCGCCCGGTGGTCTTCATCGGGCCCTACGAGCACCATTCCAACGAGCTGCCCTGGCGGGAGTCGATCGCCGACGTCGTGGTCGTGCCGGAAGACACCGACGGGCATGTCGACCGCGCGGCCCTCGCGTCGGCGCTCGCCAGCTACGCCAACCGGACCCTCAAGATCGGCTCGTTCTCGGCCGCGTCCAACGTCACCGGCATCATCACCGACACCGCCGCGATCTCCGCGCTGCTCCACGAACACGGCGCCGTCGCCTGCTGGGACTACGCGGCGGCCGGCCCCTACGTCGACATCTCGATGGCCGGCAAGGACGCGATCTTCCTGTCACCGCACAAGTTCGTCGGTGGCCCCGGCACGCCCGGCGTGCTGGTGATCCGCCGCCACCTGCTGCGCAACCGGGTCCCGACGGTGCCCGGCGGCGGCACCGTCGACTATGTCAACGGCTTCATGCACCACTACCTGAGCGACCCGGCGCACCGCGAGGAGGGCGGCACGCCGGCGATCGTCGAGTCGATCCGCGCCGGCCTGGTGTTCGCCCTCAAGCAGGCCGTCGGCACCGCCGTGATCGGCGAGCGGGAGGAGCGGTTCCGCCGGATCGCGATGGACGCCTGGGCGGCCAACCCGGCGATCGAGGTGCTCGGCAACCCGCACGCCGACCGGCTCTCCATCCTGTCCTTCGTCGTCCGCCGGCCGAACGGCCGCTACCTGCACCACAACTTCGTCGTGGCGCTGCTCAACGACCTGTTCGGCATCCAGTCCCGGGGCGGTTGCTCCTGCGCCGGCCCCTACGGGCACCGGCTGCTCGGCATCGACCTCGACCACTCGCAGCGGTTCGAGCAGGAAGTGATGGCCGGCTGCGACGGGATCAAGCCCGGCTGGGCCCGGATCAGCTTCAACTACTTCCTGTCCGAGGCGGTCTGCCGCTACATCGTCGAGGCCGTCGACCTGATCGCCCGCGACGGCTGGAAGCTGCTGCCCGACTATCGCTTCGACCCCTATTCCGGGCTGTGGCGGCACCACCGCGGGCTCGCCGAGCCGGCGCTGCGGCTGACCGCGCTCACCTTCGACGGCAGCGGGGTGCGCTGGGCCGGCGCGGTGCCGGCCGACCGGGCGCCCGAGGCCGCGCTGCCGGGCTATCTGGCGGAGGCCCAAACGATCTTCCAGGCGTACGACGGCAGCGGCTGCACCGAGGGCACCGGCGGCAGCGCGGTGTCACCCGGTTTCGAGGCGCTGCGCTGGTTCGACCTGCCCGCCGTCTGCCTGACTCCGGTCGAGCCGCTGGCCGCGCCACGTTCGCTCTGAGCGAATCCCGCCGAACGCCGGCATTCTCGGCGGGGTGCGGCGTGTTGTGGGTGACGTGGATACCGAACGGACCGAACCGGAGCGCGACGAGACCGACGCGCTCGACGCGTACTCGCGGATCGTCACGACGGTCGCCGCGCAGATCCTGCCCAGCGTCGCCGCGGTGTCGGTGCGCACCGGCCGGGGTGCCGGCGCCGGCTCCGCGGTGACCTTCACCGACGACGGCTTTTTGCTCACCAGCGCCCACGTGGTCGAGGCCGCGCAGGGCGGCACGGCCACCTTCGGCGACGGCGCCGAGGCGGGCTTCGACGTGGTCGGCCGCGACCCGCTGTCTGACCTCGCGGTCCTGCGGGTCCGCGACGCCGGTGCCCGCCCGGCCCCCCTCGGCGACGCCGACCGGCTCCGGATCGGCCAACTCGTGGTGGCCGTCGGCAACCCGATGGGGCTGGCCGGCTCCGTCACCGCGGGCGTGGTCTCCGGGCTCGGCCGGTCGCTGCCGGCCCGCGAAGGGCGCGCACTCCGGCTCATCGACGACGTGATCCAGACCGACGCGGCGCTCAACCCGGGCAACTCCGGCGGCGCCCTGGTCGACTCGTCCGGCCAGGTGATCGGGATCAACACCGCGGTCGCCGGCTACGGGCTCGGCCTCGCGGTGCCGATCAACCGCAACACCCGGCAGATCATCGGCGACCTGATCAAGGACGGCCGGGTACGCCGGGCCTGGCTGGGCGTCGCCGGCGTGCCGGTGCCGTTGCCGCCGCCGGTCGCCGAGCGGGCCGGCCAGCGCTCCGGTCTGCGGGTGGTCGAGGTGGTGCCGGGCAGCCCCGCCGGCGTCGCCGGCATCTACCTCGGCGACATCCTGCTGACCGCGGGCGGGCAGCAGGTGCAGACCGTGCAGTCGCTGCAACGGCTGATGCTCGGCCCCGCGATCGGCACCCGGATGCCGGTGACCCTGCTGCGCCGCGGCGCCTACGTCGACGTGGTCACCGTGCCGGCCGAGCTGCGAACGTGACCGAGCCGGCTCCCCCTGCCGTGGGGAGCCGGCTCGGGCCGGTGGTGCCGGGTCAGCGGGTGGCTAGGTGGCGGCGGCGCCGCCGGCGGCCGAGCAGCAGCAACGTGCCGCTGACGACCAGGATGGACAGTGCGGCGATCAGCAGGCGGGCGGTCGGCGGCCCGGTGGTGATCGGCTCACCGGAGCCGGCGCCGCCCTGGCCGGGCAGCGGGCCGTAGTTGGCCACGGCGGCGGGCTCGGTGCTGGCGGACGGCGTGACCGAGGGCGTCGCCGACGGGCTCGCCGACGCGGTCGACGGCCAGAACTGGATCGTGTCGTCGTCGGCCGGCGCATCGCCGGGCAGTTCGCCGGCGGCGTCCCCGTCGGCCGGCGGCGGCTCCTCCGCGACCGCCACGCCGCTCTGGTCGGCCGCCGGCGGGTCGGTCTGGTCGAAGATCGGCACGTCGGTTGCCGGCGCGGAGGGCGGTTGCTCGTTCATCCAGGCCCAGGGCAGGCCGGAATCGAGCGGGGCCGGCCCGGCGTCCGTCGGCGACGGCCACATCGGCGGGGCGACCACGGCGGGCACCTCGGTGGTCGCCGGCTCGGGCGTCCGGGACGCCGCCAGGTCCGGCGCCGTGGTCGCGGTCGCCGGCTCGGTGCCGGCGGACATGTCCGCGGTCGGGATCTCCGTCGGGATCTCCGTCGGGATCTCGGTTCGGATCTCGGTCGCTGTGCTGATCGCCGGTGGCGCCGTGACCGGGGTGCCGGCCGGTGCCGCGCCACATTGGATCGTGGTGTTGAACGCCAGGTCGTGTGTCTCACCGCCGTTGGTGGCGGCGGTGCCGTGCGTGTAACTCTTCACGACCAGGTTCCCCTCGTTGTTGGCGGTGTTGACGTCGGTGAAGTCCGCGTTCGGCGCGTAGATCGTGCCCTCCGCGGTGTCGGCACCGACCTGCGTGATCGCGGTGGCGTCCGGGAAGTTCATCAGGATGTACGGCGCCTGGTTGTCGCTGATCCCGGCGAAGTTGGCGGTCCGCCACTCGTAGGACCCGCTGGCCCGCACGTTGACCAGCAGGGGCGTCGCGGCACCGGGCTGGGTGTTGAAGGTCAGGTCGGACAGGTTGTTGAACTCGTCGCCGCTCAGGTTGAGCACGTTGGTCTGGTTGGGCGTCAGCGAGACGTAGGCCTTGGTCCCCGCGGTCTCCACCGGCCGGGCCAGCTCACGGCCGTCGGAGCTGCGCAGCGTCGCCGTCCCGGCGCAGGTGTCGAACTGCTGCGACCGCTCGCGGAAGGTGGCGAACACGCCGCCGAAGTCGAGCGCGTCCTGCTTGGCGAGGCTGGCTCTACGGGCGTCGGCGCCGGATTTGCGCGGCGGGTCGGTGGCCCGGAGCAGCACGCTCGCCCCGTCGTCCTGGCCGGCCGCGGCGCCAACTCCGTCGGCGTCCTCGGTGCCGCCGGCGTCGAGCACCGTGGCGTCGACCACCGGCGGCGCGCCGAGCAGCGCCCGGCCGCCGATGACCAGCGGGCTTTCGCCGTCGCCGAGGCGTACGCCGCGTTCGGCGGCGATCCGGTAGCCGCCGCCGAATGTCAGGTCACCACCGACCGCGACCGGGCCTTCGCTCTCGGTGCCGGTCAGCGTCGCGTTGCCCTCCACGAGCACGAGGAAGCCGAGCCCGCCCTCGACCGGGTTGACCGGTCCGGTCGCCGACGCCGGCGTCAACATCCACAGCGACGCGCCGGCCGCGACGGCTCCCACCGCCGCCGCGGCCGCCCATCTCGCTTTCCTGGCCATGCGTAAACCGCCCCCCGAAGCGAATAAACCTCCAAGGAGCAGTATTCACCGCGAATAGGACAGAGTTCGCGTTTTGCGCCAATCGGTCGGATCAGGGCGTTACGTCGGTCGGATCAGGCCGTGCGGGCACCGAGATGGGTCAGCAGGTCCTGCCGGGTGATCACGCCCTTGGGCTTGCCGTCGATCAGCACCAGCGCCGCGTCGAACTTCTCCAGCAGCGCCACCGCCTCGCCGACCAGCTGGCCGCCGCCGATCATCGGCAGCGGGGCGTGCATGTGCTTCTCCACCATGTCGTGCAGGTGCGCCTGACCGGTGAACAGCGCGTCGAGCAGTTCCTTCTCCACGATGGAGCCGGCGACCTCGCCGGTCACCACCGGCGGCTCCGCCTTGAGGACGGGCAACTGCGACACCCCGTACTCCCGCATCCGGTCGATCGCCTCGCGGACCGGGTCGGTCGGGTGCACGTGGACGAGTTCGGGCATCTGACCGCTCTTGCCGGCGAGCACGTCGCGCACCGTCGGCTCCTCGCCGCCGGTGGACAGGAAGCCGTAGCGGGCCATCCAGTCGTCGTTGAAGATCTTCGACAGGTAGCCGCGGCCGCCGTCGGGCAGCAGCACGACGATCACGTCATCGGGGCCGGCGCCGTGCGCCACCTCGAGCGCGGCGGCGACCGCCATCCCGCACGAGCCACCGACCAGCAGGCCTTCCTCGCGGGCCAGCCGCCGGGTGATGTCGAAGGACGTCTTGTCGGAGACTTCCACGATCTGGTCGCAGATCTCCCGGTCGTAGGTGTCCGGCCAGAAGTCCTCGCCGACGCCCTCGACCAGGTAGGGCCGGCCGGTGCCGCCGGAGTAGACGGAGCCCTCCGGGTCGGCACCGATCACCTTGACCGCGCCGCCGGACGCCTCCTTGAGGTAGCGGCCGACGCCGGAGATCGTGCCGCCGGTGCCGACGCCCGCGACGAAGTGGGTCACCCGGCCGGCGGTCTGCTCCCAGATCTCCGGGCCCGTCGTCTCGTAGTGCGAGCGCGGGTTCTCCGGGTTGGCGTATTGGTCGGGCTTCCAGGCGCCGGGGATCTCGCGGCTGAGCCGGTCCGAGACGCTGTAGTAGGAGCGCGGGTCCTCGGGCGCGACGGCGGTCGGGCAGACCACCACCTCGGCGCCGTAGGCACGCAGCACGTTGCGCTTGTCCTCACTGACCTTGTCGGGGCAGATGAAGACACAGCTGTAGCCCTTGAGCTGGGCGACCAGCGCCAGCCCGACCCCGGTGTTGCCGCTGGTCGGCTCGACGATCGTGCCGCCGGCCAGGAGCAGGCCGGACTTCTCGGCCGCCTCGACCATCCGCAGCGCGATGCGGTCCTTGACCGAGCCGCCGGGGTTGAAATATTCGACCTTGGCCAGCACCGTCGCGTCGATGCCGGTGGCGACGTTGCGCAGCCGGACGAGCGGCGTGTTACCGATGAGGTCGACGACGTTGTCGTAGTAGCGCACGGCGTTGTGCCCTTCTGGTCCGCCCCGCCGGGCCGGCGGGTCGATCCCAGCCTACGTGCGCAGGTCAGGACAGCACGGTGCCGGGTATTGACGCGTTGCGCCGGGCCTCCCAGGCCAGGAACCGGTCGGTTTCGGCCAGCACGCTGCCAGCCAGCCAGGTCACCATCACCAGGTCGTCGACCAGCCCGAAAAGCGCCAGGAACGCTTCGGGTACGAAGTCGAGCGGCGAAACCACGTAGATCGTCGCGGCGGTCATCAGGGCCAGTCGCATGCCGCCGTCGTACTCACCGCGGGCCGTTGCCTTGATCATTCGAGGTAGGGCACCCAGCCGGGCGCCCAGGCCCGGGCCGCCACGGGCGCCGGCGGTCAACGCCCGGCCCAGTGCGACGAATGCCGCGGTGCGTTTCAACGTCTTCGCCATCGGCCTTCCACCTCCTCCGCACCATGATGCCCAGAACGCGCCACCCCGAACCGCCGCGAGGTTTGTTCCCCGGAACACCTACGGCGGCGTGAAGCACCTTTTCGACGCCAACGGAGTTAGCCTCGTAGCCGTACATCACGCATGGGGGGCACAGCCAATGGGGGCAGCCGAGGCAGCGGCCTGGCGCACTGCCGCCCGGTCGGTCGCACGGTTCACGGCGGTCGGTGCGGGCATCACAGCGTTCGGAGCGGTGGCGGGCGCCGCGCTCATCGTCGGCCAGGCCGAGCAGGCCCGCCGGCGGATCCCGCAGGCGCAGGAGCCGCCCCCGCGCGGTGACGGCGTCTACGGCACCCGGTTCCCGGGCGAACCGATCGCGATGGTGGTGGTCGGCGACTCGTCCGCCGCCGGCTACGGGGTGCACAAGCCACGGGAGACCCCCGGCGCGCTGCTCGCGACCGGCGTGTCCCGCCGGCTCCAGCGCCCGGTCCGGCTGCACCGGCACGCGGTCGTCGGCGCCCTCTCGGCCGGCCTGCCACACCAGGTCGAGGCCGCGCTGGAGCGCACGCCGCACCCCGACCTCGCGGTGATCATCATCGGCGGCAACGACGTCACCCACCGGACCAGCACCCACATCGCGGTGCGGCACCTGGTCAACGCGGTCCGCAAGTTCCGCGCCGCCGGTGCCCGGGTGATCGTCGGCACCTGCCCCGACCTCGGCACCATCCAGCCGATCCAGCCGCCGCTGCGCTGGCTCGCCGGCCGCTGGAGCCGCCAACTCGCCGCCGCCCAGACCGTCGCCTGCGTCGAGGCCGGCGCCTGGACGGTCTCGCTCGGCGACCTGCTCGGCCCGCGCTTCGCCGCCGAGCCGGCCCGGATGTTCAGCCTCGACCGGTTCCACCCGTCTGCCGACGGCTACGCGCTGGCCGCCGCCGCGATGCTGCCCACCGCGCTGGCCGCGCTCGGCGCGCCCGAGGAGCGGATGGCGCTGTCGGCTGGCGAGGGCGTCCGCTCGCTGCCGCAGGCCGCGCAGGAGGCCGCGCGGCAACCCGGCACGGAGGTCAGCGGCACCCAGGTCGCCGGCCGCGACCGGGGCCCGGCGGGCCGCTGGGCCACGCTGCGCCGTCGCCCGACCGCGTGGTTCACCCCCGGCCCGGGTGGCGCTCGTCGCCTGTTCGGGAACCTGCGCGGTACGGCGCCGACGTTACCCTTGGAGCCGGAGCGCGAAGACGCGCATCCGTCCACGGTGGAGGAGTTGGCATGACGTCACGCGGTCTGGTCGGCGCTCTGGGCCGAACGGCCGCGATGACGCTGGTCGCCGGCACCCTCGGTGGTGCGGCCCTGCTCGCCGGCGAGTTCGTGGCCGCCCGCAACCGTCGCTACGCGCAGCCGCAACTCGGCCTGGCGCTGCGCACGAGCGTCGGCCGCGAGGGCGCCCCCGAGGTGCGCCTGGTGCTGCTCGGTGACTCCACATCGCTCGGCGTGGGCGTCGACGACGTCGCCGACACGGTCGGCGGCCAACTGGCCCGCCTGCTCGCCGACGAGGGCGGCCTGCGGGTGCACCTCTCGTCGGTCGGTGTCTCCGGCTCGCGCTCGACCGACCTGGCCACCCAGGTCGCGCGCGCACTGCTCGGCGAACGCCCCGACCTGGCGGTGATCCTGATCGGCGCCAACGACGCGGCCACGCTGCGCCGGCCGGGTGAGTCCGCGGCCTACCTGGCAGCGGCGGTGCGCCGGCTGCGCGACGCCGGTGTCGAGGTGGTCGTCGGCACCTGTCCCGACCTGGGCGCCGCGCGCGCCATCGACCAGCCGCTGCGCGAGATCGCCGGCTGGTGGGGTCGGCAGACCGCCGCCGCGCAGGGCCGGGCGGTGCACGCCGCCGGCGGCGCCGTGGTCGACCTGGCGGCGGAGACCGGCGCGGTGTTCCGGGCCGACGCCGGCACGCTCTGTTTCGACGGTTTCCACCCCTCGGCCGACGGCTACCGGGTGTGGGCACACGCCCTGCTGCCGGCCGTCTCGGCGCTAGCCGGGTTGGGCCGCTCCCCCGCGTCTTGATCTAGCGCACGGATTGAGAGGAATCGCATCCTCCCGGCCGGTGGGTCGCGGGTTAACGTGGGATATGGCCATCCAGTCGGACCGCGACGCCGTCATTGTCGCTACCGCTCGTTCCCCCATCGGTCGGGCTGTCAAAGGGTCGCTGCGGGAGCTGCGGGCCGACGACCTGACCGCCACGATCGTGCGGGCCGCACTCGACAAGGTGCCCGAGCTGGATCCGACCACGATCGACGACCTCTACCTGGGCTGCGGTCTGCCCGGCGGCGAGCAGGGCTTCAACATGGCGCGGGTGGTCGCGACGATGCTCGACCTCGACGGCCTGCCGGGTGCGACGATCACGCGTTACTGCTCGTCGTCACTGCAGACCACCCGGATGGCGTTCCACGCGATCAAGGCCGGCGAAGGCGACGTGTTCATCTCGGCCGGGGTCGAGTGCGTGTCGCGGTTCGCGCGCGGTTCGTCCGACTCGCTGCCGAACGAGGCGCAGGCGCTCGTCGGCGGTTCGTGGGACAACCCCCGGTTCGCGCCGGCGCGTTCGCGGTCCAAGACGCAGGCCGCGGGCGGTGGCGAGGTCTGGCACGACCCGCGCGCCGACGGTGAGCTGCCCGACGTCTACCTGGCCATGGGGCAGACTGCGGAAAACCTGGCGCAGGTCAAGGGCGTGAGTCGGGAAGAGATGGACGAGTTCGGCGTACGCAGCCAGAACCTCGCCGAGAAAGCCATCGCCGACGGTTTCTGGGCCCGCGAGATCACGCCGGTGACGACGCCGAGCGGTGCCGTGGTTTCGCAGGACGACGGGCCGCGGGCCGGGGTGACGCTCGAAGGCGTCGCCGGTCTCAAGCCGGTCTTCCGCCCCGACGGGCGTGTCACCGCCGGCAACTGCTGCCCACTCAACGACGGCGCGGCCGCGGTGATCGTGATGAGCGCGGGGCGGGCGCGCGATCTGGGGATCACGCCGTTGGCCCGGATCGTGTCGACCGGTGTCACCGCGTTGTCTCCGGAGATCATGGGGCTTGGGCCGGTCGGTGCGTCGCTGCAGGCGTTGAAGCGGGCCGGGATGACCATCGACGATGTCGACCTGGTCGAGATCAACGAGGCGTTCGCCGCCCAGGTGATCCCCTCCTACCAGGACCTCGGCGTCCCGATCGACAAGCTCAACGTGATGGGCGGCGCGATCGCGGTCGGGCACCCGTTCGGCATGACCGGCGCCCGCATCACCGGCACGCTGATCAACTCGCTGGACTGGAACGACAAGAGCATCGGTCTGGAGACGATGTGCGTCGGCGGCGGCCAGGGGATGGCGATGGTTCTGGAGCGGCTTAGCTGATTTATTTGGGGCTTTGCCCCTGGCCCCCCACCGGTGCGCTGCCCCGGGCCCCGGCCGCTCCTCGGAGATGCCAGCTTGGGGCGGATCTCCTCGTCGGGCGGCCGTCACGCGGGTGACGGCGGAAACCGCCGCTCGCCCGGACACGAGGTGTCCTTGATCGTGTGCACCAGATCTGCACGACTCCATCATGATCATGTGTGTCAGGTCTGCACGACACGCCGCGCTGACTGTCGATGAGCTGCACACGATCAAGCAGATCCGACTCGCCGGTGTCGACCAGCTGCACACGATCACTGAGCCCACGCCGCGTCCAGGCCGGGTCACTCATCCGCTAGCCCCGACAGGCAGCCAGACCCGACGCCAACGAGCTCGCCAGGGAGGAACAGACCGACCAACGCCGCGTCCCAAGCTCCACCCCGGTTGCCGCCGGGCGCTCCCGCCACGCTTCGCTGCCGTCCTCGCGGGTGCTGGGCGTTCTTCCGGCCTTGGCGAACAGGCACCCGGCGCCTGCCGCTGAAGACTGCGGCGGCGGGAGGCGGGGGTTAGGCGACCCGGGCGATGTGGTTCGTGGGTGGTTGGGATGTCGCGTCGGGGT
>Ga0193743_1000253_pt1 | contig 43095 bp, 35 predicted proteins | sample L2c2metaG_FD_143038 | JGI IMG/M metagenome (GOLD analysis project Ga0193743, IMG submission 143038) | Soil microbial communities from a riparian zone of the East river system, Colorado, United States - L2c2 | ecosystem: Environmental > Terrestrial > Soil > Riparian zone | place: USA: East River... | reverse complement strand
CGCCCCTGCAGCATGTCTTCGTGCATGACGCGCTCCGGCATGATGCTGATTCCGGCCCCGTGCGCAACCGCTTGTTTGATCATTTCGATATTGTCGAAACGCAGCGAAACCTCCACTTCCACGCGGTGCTCGCGCATGTAGCGATCAATGTGCTGTTGAATAGGCAGGTCTTCGTCGAAAGCTACAAACGGTTTGCCGTTCAGCGCGGAAATCTCAAGCGATTCATGCACCGCCAGCGGATTGTCCGGAGCCACGGCCACTACCATTTCCTCATCGCGCCAAGGTAAGGCCACCACCTCGCGAGAAGATTCCGCGTAGCTCATCAGCCCTAAGTCCGCTTCGTCTTCCGCCACCGCTTGCCAGACCCGCTCGGGGCGCAAGTATTGGACTTCCAGATCGGCCTCGGCAAAACGTTGGGCGAAACGGGCCTCAATTCCCGACATTTCCGACAAGCCCACCGAATAAATTGCGGCCAGCCGCACGGTGGTGTTGACATGCTTTTTAACAGAATCGAGCAAGGCCAGCATCTCGTCATGCCGGCGCAGCACATCGCGGCAATACTCCAGATATACTTTGCCGGCGGGCGTAACGCCCAACGGGCGCGTTCCGCGATCAAATAGGACGACGCCTAGTTCACGCTCCAATTCGCTGAGCGCTTGGCTAGCGGCGGATTGGCTGAGATCATTCCAGCGCGCAGCCTTACTAACACTCCGATATTGGGCCACGTCGCGGATCAAACGGAGATTCGCAGCATTCACAGATTTCTCCCAAGCGTAACATAAGGAAATTAGATATTGACGGGCGATAGATTCAATTTGACGAATAGTCTCTAGGGCGGCTATACTGATGGTCTATCCCTTCCCTGGTTGAAAGAGGAGTCGAATTGTACTCAGTCGATACTAATCATCAATTACCCCATCGCCAAGGGCTATACGATCCCTCGAATGAGCACGATGCGTGCGGGATCGGCGTTGTGGCGAACATCAAGGGCGAAGCTTCTCACGAACTCGTTTTAAAAGGTCTCGAAATTCTGTTGAATCTGGCGCACCGCGGCGCTTCCGGCTGCGATGCCGAGACCGGTGATGGCGCCGGCATTCTGATCCAAATCCCACACGAGTTTTTTGCACGCGAAACGCCCTCGCAAGGTTTCACGCTACCCGCGCGCGGCCACTACGGCATCGCCATGTGTTTTCTTCCGGTGGAATTGCAGCAGCGCCTGGCGTGCCAGGGTTTGCTGGAGCGCGTTTCCCGTGAAGAGGGTCTTGGCGTGCTTGGCTGGCGTGACATCCCGCTGGGAGTTGATGCAATTGGGCGCGTGGCGCGCGCGTCGCAGCCATACATCGAGCAGTTTTTTGTCTCGCGTTCGGCCGGGTTGAGCGACGACGAGTTTGAGCGCAAGCTCTACGTGGTGCGCAAGCACGTGGAAGCGCTGGTTGCCGAATCCGACATGCGCGACAAAGGGTTTTTCTACCTTCCGTCGTTTTCCTCGCGCACCATCATCTACAAGGGGCTCTTGCTGGCCAACCAGATCGGCGAATTTTACGGCGAACTGCTCGATCCGGACACGAAGAGCGCGATGTGCCTGGTCCATCAACGCTTTTCCACCAACACCTTTCCCACTTGGCAGTTGGCGCATCCGTTCCGCTACCTCTGCCATAACGGCGAGATCAATACCGTTCGCGGCAATGTCAATTGGATGAACGCACGGCAGTCGGTGATGACGTCGCCGCTGTTCGAAGATTTCAAAAAGCTGCTTCCGATTATTCAGCCGGGAGGAAGCGATTCAGCCGCCCTGGATAACGCGGTCGAGTTGCTGACCATGACTGGCCGTTCCTTGCCGCATGTGATGGCGATGCTCATGCCCGAAGCGTGGGACGCGCACACCACCATGTCGGCGGAAAAGAAAGCCTTTTATGAGTATCATGCATCGCTGATGGAGCCGTGGGACGGCCCGGCGGCGGTGGCGTTCACCGACGGCCGCGTCATCGGCGCAACGCTCGATCGTAACGGGCTGCGGCCCGCACGCTATCTCATCACGAAAGACGGCTTGTTGGTGATGGCCTCGGAAACCGGCGTGCTGCAGTTTCCTCCGGATGAAATCATATCCAAAGGACGTCTGCAGCCTGGAAAAATGCTGCTGGTCGATCTGCAACAGGGCCGCATTGTTCCGGATAAAGAGATCAAGCACCAGTTGGCCTCGCGGCAGCCTTATGGCCAGTGGCTCGATGAAAATCAGATCACTCTGGAGTCATTGCCCGAGCCTGCACGCATGCAGGCGTCCGACCACCAGACCGTCCTCACGCGGCAGCGCTGTTTCGGCTACACCGATGAGGATTTGCGTGTCTTGATCACTCCCATGGCCGCTGATGGACAAGAGGCCATTGGTTCCATGGGCACCGATACGCCGCTGGCCTGTCTTTCCGACAAGCCCCAGTCGCTCTTCAATTACTTCAAGCAGTTGTTTGCCCAAGTGACCAATCCGCCCATCGATCCTATCCGGGAAGAATTGGTCATGTCGCTGATCAGCTACATCGGCGCCGAGGGCAATATCCTCAGCGAAGTTCCGGAGAACTGCCACACGCTCAAGATGCCGCACCCGATCCTGACGAACCGGGAGCTTGAAAAGCTGCGGCGCGTTTCGCGTGGGGATTTGCTCGCGTCCACTCTACCTACTACGTTCAGTGTTGTGGAAGGCGAGCGTGGCTTGAAGCGCGCGTTGGATGGCCTTTGCCGGCGGGCTTCGCTGGCAATTAAATCCGGCTATACGTTGCTGATCCTCTCTGACCGGGGCGTGGATGAAGAGTATGCGCCTATCCCTTCGCTGCTGGCGCTCACTGCCGTCCACAATCACCTGGTGCGCGAGGGTACCCGAACGGGTGTGGCGTTAATCATCGAATCTGGCGAGCCTCGGGAAGTCATGCACTTCTGCCTCCTGATCGGCTATGGCGCGAGTGCGATCAACCCGTATCTGGCGCTTGAGACGGTGGAGGAACTGGCGTTATCAGGTGAACTGCCGCCGGGCATCACGCCTGAGTATGGCGTAAAGAATTACCTCAAGGCGGTCAGTAAGGGGCTGCTGAAAGTGTTCTCGAAGATGGGCATCTCCACGCTTCAGAGTTACCGGGGCGCGCAGGTGTTTGAAGCTATCGGCCTGAATCAGGAACTGGTGAATCAATACTTTACCGGAACGGCCTCGCGTATCGAAGGCATCGGCCTGGATGTCCTTGCGACGGAAGCGATTGCGAAACATACATTTGCCTTCCGCCCGGTTTCGAGTACAGAGCCGGAGTTGGCTGTTGGCGGAGATTATCAATACCGCATCAATGGTGAACGCCACCTGCTGAATCCTGACACGGTGAGCAAGTTGCAGCATGCGGTTCGCGGCGGCAGTTACGCGACTTTTCAGGAATATACACAACTCATCGATGAGCAGAATGAGCGTTTGTGTACTTTGCGCGGCTTGATGCGGCTGAAGACTATTCCGCGGCCGATTTCTCTCGAAGACGTGGAACCGGCCAGCGAAATCGTGAAGCGCTTCGCCACCGGAGCTATGTCGTTCGGGTCTATCAGCGCGGAGGCGCATCAAACCCTGGCGATCGCCATGAACCGCATCGGCGGCCGGTCCAACACCGGGGAGGGCGGGGAAGACGAAGCACGCTTTGTTGCTCTGCCGAACGGCGATTCGAAGCGCAGTTCGATTAAGCAGATCGCCTCGGGCCGTTTCGGTGTCACGGCAAATTACCTAGTCAATGCGGATGAACTGCAAATTAAGGTTGCACAAGGGGCCAAGCCCGGCGAAGGCGGACAGCTGCCGGGCCACAAGGTGGACGCCGAAATCGCGCGGGTGCGGCACTCCATTCCCGGCGTCGGGCTCATCTCGCCTCCGCCGCATCATGATATCTACTCGATTGAAGATTTGGCCCAGCTTATTTACGACCTGAAGAACGTGAATCCTCAGGCGCGCGTGTCCGTCAAACTGGTCGCGGAAGTCGGAGTGGGGACTGTTGCGGCGGGCGTTTCAAAAGCACATGCGGACCTGGTGCTGATCAGCGGATATGACGGCGGCACCGGAGCATCGCCGCTCAGTTCGTTGCGGCACGCCGGCGTTCCCTGGGAACTCGGGCTGGCGGAAGCACAGCAGATCTTGGTCATGAATGATCTGCGCAGCCGGATTCGGGTGCAGGTAGACGGCAAATTGCAGACCGGCCGTGACGTGGCCATTGCGGCTCTGCTGGGCGCCGAAGAATTCGGATTTTCCACCGCTCCGCTGGTGGCGCTGGGCTGCATCATGATGCGCAAGTGCCATTTGAATACGTGTCCGGTTGGTATCGCCACGCAAAACCCGGTGCTGCGCAAGAAATTTGCCGGGACGCCGGAGCATGTCATCAATTTCTTCTTCTATATCGCTGAAGAAGTGCGCGAGTGGATGGCCAAAATGGGCTTCCGCTCCATGGACGAAATGATCGGCCGCGTCGACATGCTGGAAATACAGGCGGCTATTGATCATTGGAAAGCGCGCGGACTCGATTTTTCGGAGATTCTTTACAATCCGCAAGTACCGGGCCGGGTGGGACGGCGCTGCACCATCGGCCAGGATCACGGCCTGAAGGATGCGCTTGATGTTACGCTGCTGGAGCGTGCGCGCGGATCTATCGAGCATGGGCAAAGAGTGGAAATCGAACTGCCGATCCGCAACGTACACCGGACGGTAGGGGCCATGCTGAGCGGCGAAATCGCGCGCCGTCATGGTGCGCGCGGCTTGCCGGAGGATACCATCCGCGTCCGCTTCAACGGATCGGCCGGTCAGAGCTTTGGGGCGTTTTTAGCCAGCGGCGTTTCCCTGTTTCTGGAAGGCGACTCTAACGATTACGTCGGGAAAGGTCTTTCCGGCGGCAAGATTGTTGTTTTCGCGCCAAGGAATGCCGGTTTTGCGCCTGAAGAAAATATAGTCGTCGGGAATACCGTTTTGTACGGCGCCACCAGCGGCGAAGCGTATTTCAACGGCGTTGCGGGCGAGCGGTTTGCGGTGCGCAACTCGGGTGCCCGCACCGTGGTGGAAGGCGTGGGCGACCATGCCTGCGAATACATGACCAACGGCGTTGTGGTGGTGTTGGGCAAGACCGGCCGGAACTTCGCGGCGGGCATGAGCGGCGGTCTTGCGTTTGTGCTCGATCCCGAAGGTGAATTTGCGCGCGTCCGCTGCAACCGTTCAGGCGTGGACCTGGAACCGCTTTTCGAGCGCGAAGACTTGTCGCTTCTGGAAACTCTTGTTCGCAAGCACGTCGCCTACACCGGCAGCCCGCTAGCCCAGCGCATGCTCGAAAGCTGGGGAGAGAATATCAAACATTTTGTGAAGGTATTGCCGCACGAATATAAGCGGATACTGGAAAAACAAAGGTCGGCGGCTAAAAAAGAAATGATGGCGGCGGTCATGCCCGCGGGCGAAATGGCCATGGGCGAGGTGGCGAGGTAAAAGATGGGAAAGGCCACTGGATTTTTAGAGTACACACGGGAAACACCCGCGCGCCGTCCGGTAACCGAGCGCGTGAACGACTGGTTCGAAGTCTACCAGGACTTTCCGAGCGACGTTCTGCAGCATCAAGCCGGCCGCTGCATGGATTGCGGCGTACCGTTTTGTCACACCGGCTGTCCGGTAAACAACCTGATTCCGGATTGGAACGACATGGTGTGGAAAGGGCGCGGACGGGACGCGATTCGCACCCTGCACGCGACCAATAATTTTCCTGAATTCACCGGCCGTATTTGCCCCGCGCCGTGCGAAGCCGCTTGTGTGCTGGGCATCAATGACAAGCCGGTGTCGATCAAGGCGGTCGAGCAGAGCATCATCGATCAGGCGTTCCTGGAAGGATGGGTGCGGGCGGAGCCGCCCCGCGCCCGCTCCGGCAAGAAAGTCGCGGTTGTGGGATCGGGTCCGGCAGGTTTGGCGGCAGCGCAGCAATTGAATCGCGCCGGCCATTCGGTCGTCGTCTTCGAGAAGCAGGACCGCGTCGGCGGCTTGTTGCGTTATGGCATTCCGGATTTCAAGCTGGAAAAATATGTCGTCGAGCGCCGCTTGGATCAACTGCGCGCCGAGGGTATCGAATTCCGGACAAAGGTCTCGGTCGGCGTCAACGTCACTGGCGATGAACTGCTTCGAAACTACGACGCGGTAATGCTCGGAGTGGGCGCCGAACAGCCGCGTGATGTGGCAATTCCCGGACGCGAATTAAGGGGAATTCATTTCGCGATGGATTACCTGACCCAGCAAAACAAGCGCGGAGCCGGGGACCGGTTTACCAGCGGCGAAGAGATTGTGGCTGCCGGCAAGCGCGTGGTCATTATCGGTGGCGGCGATACCGGCGCGGATTGCCTGGGAACCGCGCACCGCCAAAAAGCTGCTTCGGTGCATCAGTTACAAATAAATGGGATGCCGCCCGATGAGCGGCACGAGTCCACGCCTTGGCCGTTGTGGCCCTTCCAACTACGCGTGGAGGCGGCGCATGAAGAAGGCGGATACCGGGAGTGGAGCGTTCTGACGACGCATTTTAGCGGCGATGAAAACGGCAACGTGAAAAAGCTGCATTGCGTGCGCGTCGGTCCGAAACCGGCGCTGGAACGCGTGCCCGAGAGTGAGTTCTATCTGGATGCCGACCTGGTGCTGATCGCGATTGGCTTCTCGGGTCCGGTGCGCGGAAAACTGCTCGAACAACTGCCTCTTCAGCTTGATCGGCGCGGCAATGTGCAGACCGGCGAAAACTTTATGACCTCGGTGCCTGGTGTCTTCTCGGCAGGTGACGCCCGGCGCGGACAGTCTTTGGTGGTATGGGCAATCGCGGAAGGCCGCAAAGCCGCGCATCATATGGATAAGTTCCTGATGGGCTCGAGCCAGCTTCCGCTTTAGCATGTACGCCAGATTGCTGGTGTGCCTTGGCTTTGTGTGTGTGGTACGCGCCAGCGCTGCCGATTGGAGCAGCCTGTACGGCGCGGCCGTTTTGGCGCGGGAGCAGACCCGCTTGCAGCACCTTGCGGAGGACGTTTCCGCCAATGAGATTGGGACCTATCTCACCGACGGGCAGCGGTTGCTCTTCGGCCCGCTGCCCATCGATTTGCCGTTGAAAACCGATAGCGCCAGCCCAATCAATTGCGATCTGCACCGCAACGGCACCATCGTTTTGCCGGCGCTTACTCTGCTCTTCGTTGAGGACTTGGCGAAGGCCTACGCTTGGCTCTGGGCCAACCATTACAGCTCGGAAACGGTCGATGAGTACACGAGCATGTTGCGGTTTCGCAACATCGCGGATTTCCCGGAAAGCAAATATCCTGCTCCGCTAACCGCCTTGCACATCCCGGCCGATGCGCTCAACGAGGCAGATGTAAAAAAGATGTTTCTCCGCTTGCGAACTTCGGCCTATATGTTTCTGATTCTCCATCAGATGGGTCAGCTGCGCTCATCCGGCGAAACGAGTGAAGAGCAGACGGACCTCTTTACGCTCGATCTGATGAAGCGCAATTCCGAGACGCCATTGGGCCTGCTGCTCCTGATGGATGCCGGCGTTTACCTGCCGGACGGGCAACACCCGATTACGGCGAAGCGCTTGATTTGGATGGCGGATTACCTCGATAGACGAGTACAGGACTTTGTGGAAGGCCGGCCGGACCGCCTGCTTGCCCGCAACGCCATACATGCGATCGCCAGGAGCTTGAGGGTGTCGGCCGCCTCCGTGCAGGATTCCAGCACGCAAAGTGCCTGGGCCGAGCAGGCGCGCCGGACAGATGTTTCCTCACTTCTGCCCAAACGCCAGGCAGACCGCGGCACGGCGATGCCGCTACACTAATGGTGGGTAGCCGTGAGAAGTCTTCAGCCATTAATCTTATTGTTTTCATCTATTTCCCCGTCAATGATCCTGTTCGGCCAATCGTCCCCGGCAAACCTCCAGTTTGTGGGTTCTTCCGCCTGCAGAACGTGTCATCCCGCAGTCTACGAGCGTTGGAGCAAAACGCGAATGGCGAATGTGATCCTTGATCCGAAAGTCCATCCCGAAGCGATCCTTCCCGATCTCTCCAAACCTGATCCGCTGGTCAAGTTCACGAAAGACGATATCGCGTTTGTTTACGGCAGCAAATGGAAACAGCGTTATTTTACGAAGAAGGGTGACGACTACTATCCTCTCGGAGCGCAATGGGATGTGACGCACCAAGTCTGGCGTCCTTACATGGTGGCGCCGAACACCGATTGGTGGGCTCGCTTTTATCCCGCCGACAACATGCAGCGCCCAACGGGTCCGCTCTGCGACGGCTGTCACTCGGTCAACTACAATATCCAAACCAAGACCGTGACGGAATGGAATGTTGGCTGCGAGAAGTGCCACGGTCCCGGCGCCGCGCATGTCCAGCATCCGTCGTCGTCGAATATAGTCAACCCTGCCCGGCTCGATACGACACAGGCAACAAACGTCTGCCTGCAGTGCCATTCTCAAGGCCAACCGCTCAACAACCCGATTGACGGAAAATATTACGATTGGCCCGTCGGCTTTCGCGTGGGGACGGATCTAAAGAACTATTGGAAGTTGGAAGAGCACAAGCTTGGGGAGCAAACTTTCACGCACTTTGCCGATGGCACTGCCCATAAGAACCGCATGCAGGGAAATGACTTTGTGCAAAGCGCCATGTACACGCACGGAGTCAGTTGTTACAGCTGTCACGATGTGCACGGGACCGAAAACAATGCAGATTTGCTGAAACCGGCAAATGTGATGTGCTTGGAGTGCCACGGTCCGAATTCTCCCAACGGCCCGCGCGCGCCTACTATCGAGGCGCATACCCATCATCGGGCCGGAAGCGCGGGCAACGAGTGCGTAGGCTGCCATATGCCTAAGATCGAACAGACGGTGGCGGACGTAAATGTACGTAGCCATACGTTCAAGTTTGTGCCGCCCGGTGAGACGGCCTCATTGAAAGTTCCGAATGCCTGCAACGCGTGCCACTCGGATAAATCTACCCAATGGGCGACTGATGCGCTGAAAACGTGGTCGAATCTATCGCCGTGGCGAGTGGCAAACTGATACCGGCGCTCTATTTTTTGGAAGACTTACCTACTGAAACCGTTCTGGCGAGATCTGCCGGTGAAGTTGCCGCCATCGCCGCGGGAGGCATTCGGAAGCCTTCGCCGATCATGCTGGCAATGGCATGGATCTCGAGCCCTTCGGCTTCCTTGGTGAATACCAGGCAGCGATGGTCCGGGTCAAAATCCGCCTGAATCCAATCTCCGGCATTTACCTGGCTTGTCGCCACGAGGTTTGATAGCGGCTGAACCAATAAGCGTTCGATCGCGCGTTTCAAATGGCGGGCGCCGTACTTAAGATCGGTTCCTTCGGACAGGAGGAAGTCCTTGCCTTCAGGAGAAACGGTCGAAACAAAGCACCGCTCAGGCGAAGAAAAAAGAATGCGCTGTTGGACTTGGCTGAGTTCCAGGTCTAAAATGCGGCGCAACTCGGTTTCCCCTAGAGACTTGAAGACGACCAGCTTGTCGATGCGATTGATGAACTCAGGCGTGAACTTGCGGCGCGCTGCTTCGATTCCGCTCCGGGTGATTTTCTTGCTCAGATCGTCGTCCGCTTTGGGTGGCGTGACCTCCATCAGGCAACGCTGGAATCCCAATCTTGGGCTCACCAGGTTGCTCATTTCGCTCGCACCCAAATTGCTGGTCATGAAGATCATGGCGTGCGAAAAATCTACTTTGCGATTATCGCCCAGCGTCAACGTGGCTTTGTCCAGAATGCCGAGCAATAAATTCCAGAGCGCGTCGCTCGCCTTTTCGATCTCATCGAACAGGATGAAGCTCAGCTTCATCTGGTCCGTCTGGTGCTGATTGATCACATCCTGGCAGAGCAAAGGATGCGTTTCGCGGTGGCCTAAATAGCCTGGAGGCGAACCAATGAGTTTGGCGATCTCGTGGCTGTGCTGGAACTCGGCGCAGTCGATTTTGACCACCGCTCGCGGATTATGGACAAGCGCCTCCGCGGTTGCCTCCACCGTTCGCGTCTTGCCCGATCCGGTGGGTCCCAAGAACAGGAAGTTCCCCACCGGCCTCCCCGGCGCAGCGAGGCCCGTGATGAACATCTGGTAGATGTTGACAATCTGCTCGACTGCCTCATCTTGCCCGATCACCAGCTTGAGCAACGTCTTTTCAAGCGATTCAGCGTCTCTGCCGGTTCGGGACGTGTCGAGCACCTTGCGGATCCGGCTCATAGGGAATAATCCTTCACTTTACTCATGCGCCTTCTATTCGTTAGCCCCTACTAATTGTTAGCCGGGACTCACTGATTTCATCGTCAGAAGCCAGTGAAATCATGAAGGCGTCGAGCGGATTCTTTTCTTCCTCGGGATTTTCTGATTACGAAATAGAAAATCCACCGGCTGGTCCTACTTCTTTTGCGGCTGGGACGGCCTCACTTCCACGCGGCTGATGAGCGTTCTGGCAGGCATCAGCAGTATTCCCACGACGATTTCGGCTATGTCTTCCGGAGCAATCTTCCAATCGGACCGGCCCGCGTGACCCGCGCCGGAAAACTCCGTATCGACGCTGCCGGGCATGATGTAGCTCACCCGCACGTTGTCTTTCCGGTGGTCCAGCATCATCGCCTCGCTGAAGCCGTTCATGCCGAATTTCGATGCATTATAGGCAGAGCCACCCGCAAACGGGTTTCTTCCAGCCAGACTGCTTATATTAATGATCCAACCCCCGTCCGGCTGCCGGAAACGCGTCAGGGCTTCGCGGCTGCAGTAAAACGTGCCGGAGAGATTGACGCCAATCAAACGGTCCCATTCCTCTACAGTCAATTCGGCTGTGGGACGGAATAGCCCAAATCCCGCGTTGTTGATCAGAATGTCGAGCCCGCCGAGCTCCTGCACGGCAAACGCGAACAGGCCGGCTACGTCTTTGGATTGAGAGACATCCGCCACATGTCCCGCCACCTTTCCACCGGCTTTGCCCAGCTCGCGCACCGCGGCGTCCAGCTGTTCCTGCCGGCGTGCGCAAATCACCACCTCCGCTCCCTGCGAAAGAAGCGACTGGGCGATCGCCAGCCCGATCCCCTTGGACGCACCTGTCACCACGGCTTTTTTGCCGGTAAGTCTTCCGTCGTTTCTGGATTCGCTCGTCAAAATTCCCTCCACCTCCTTAGCGTGCCACGCGCGCCCTCTATAATGAGATTGAGTTTCAGCTATGAGTGTTCTCTGGCTGCGTACCGCTGCGGCGCTGTATTCTTGCGGCCTGTTGTACGTGCTGATTTATCTTTTCCGGAAGAGCACGCATTTGTTCCGGCCGGCGCTAATCGCGTTCGGCGCCGGCAGCGTGTTTCATTTGGTGTCTATTGTCGAATTGTGGGCGGAAAGCGGTCACTTGCCGCTGAACAACTTCTATGAGACTAGTTCCTTCTGCGCCTTCCTAATAGCTTTGTTGTTTCTAGTCGCTTGCACGCGCTATCCAGTCTCCATATTCGGCGTTTGCCTGTTCCCGGTCGTTTTTTTCATGACCATGATTGGGGCCACTGAGGTTCCGGTCGCCAAATGGAGCAGTCTGCAAATACGCGACTGGTGGCTCTATCTCCACATCGCTGCGGTGCTTATCGGGTATGCGGCGCTCATCTTTTCAGCCGTGGCGGCGCTGTACTACCTGCTGCAGGAACGCCAGCTCAAACGCAAGGAAGTCGCTCCCCGGGCGAACCGCCTGCCGCCGCTTGGCACGCTGGACCAGATCATCACTCAATCCATGAACACCGGGTTTGTGTTTTTCACCATCGGTACCGTTACTGGTGTGGTGTGGGCGTTTATTGAAGATGGTACGGGCTGGATCGGCAATCCGCAAATCGGATTCTTCCTCTTTACCTGGGCGTTTTACCTCGCCATGATCTTTTTGCGCATCTCGGCCGGTTGGCGCGGGCGGCGCATGGCTTGGCTCGCTGTGAGCGTGCTCTGCTGCTCCATCGTCACTTGGGCCGCACACGTCACGCTGAGGAGTTTCTAGAGGATGCGGCTTGTGCTGGTGGGCGTGAACCACCGAACAGCGCCGGTTCAGTTGCGCGAAAAACTGGCGTACCGGCCGGAGGAAATTCCGGCGGCGCTCGGGCACATGCGCGCGCAAGGCGTCGCCGAGGCGCTGATTCTGTCTACCTGCAACCGGGTTGAGTGGACGGCGAACCTGGACGACGCATTCTCCCCTGAACCCATGCCGCGCGAAAGCGCGGAAATCATGCTGCAGCGCCTATTGCTGGAGCGGCCTGGTGTCACGTTTGACGAGCTGCAACCGCATCTCTACGTCTTTGAAGGCCAAGCGGCCATCAAACACCTGTTTCGCGTGGCTGCCAGTTTAGATTCCATGATCGTTGGCGAACCGCAGATCCTGGGCCAGCTCAAGGTGGCGTTCGCGCAAGCCCGTGAGCACGGCGCTATCGGCAGCGTTCTGGATACCGTAGTCACGCGCGCGTTCAATGTTGCCAAGCGCATCCGCTCGGAAACTGAAATCGGGCACAACGGCGTGTCCGTTGGCTATGCGGCGGTAGAGCTCGCGCGCGAAATCTTCGGCTCACTGCACAAGAAACGCGTCCTCATTGTGGGTGCCGGCAAAATGTCGGAAGGCGCGGCCAAGCACCTGATGCGCGCCGGGGCGGCGGAAATCCTTCTCACTAACCGGACGCCGGAGCGCGCCCAGGAACTCGCGAACCTTTTTTCCGGCGAAGTGGTTCGTTACGAACTGTTTCCGCACCGTCTGGCCGAAGTAGATATTGTGATCACTTCTTCGGCCGCGCCCGGCTACGTCATCACGCGCGAGATGGTGCGCCGCGCGATCGACGCCCGCAAAAGCCAGCCTGTGTTCCTGGTAGATATCGCTGTTCCTAGAAATATCGATCCGGCCGTGCAGGAGCTTGAACACGCCTTCTTATACGATATCGACGACCTGCAGCGGCTGGCGAGCAGCAATCTGCGCGCCCGCGAAGGGGTAGCGCAGCGAGCCGAGAGCATCATCACGGAAGAAGTCTCGCGGCTCGAAGCCAAGCTGCGTGAGCGCGAGCTCGCCCCTACCATCGTGAGCCTGCAGGAGCAACTGGAGGCGATACGCCGCGACGTTTTGACCCGTCACCGGAACAAACTGGGCTCCTTGACGCTGGAACAGGAAGAGGCTTTGGACGCAATCACCCGCGGCATCGTCAACAAAATCGCGCACGGACCCATTTCGGAGATGCGCCGCCAAGCTGGACAGATCGCCGGAGAAGAACCGCAGGAAGCGGAGTTGGTAAGCGTGGTGCGGCGCATGTTCCGCCTGCGGGATCGCTGATGCTTATGCCCACTGCGACACGCGTACTTACCATCGGTTCGCGAGGATCTCAACTGGCGCTCTGGCAAGCCCGCTTCATCGCTTCTCTGCTGGAAAATGCCGGTGTCGCCACGCGCATCGAGATCATCAAGACCACGGGCGATCATCTGCAAACGGCGTCTCTTACTCAGGCGGGGGGCAAGGGTCTATTTACCAAGGAGATCGAAGAGGCGCTGCTGGGGCATGCTATCGATCTGGCTGTGCACAGCTTGAAGGATCTGCCCACTGAATCTCCGGAGGGTCTCACCATCGCGGCTATACCCGAGCGCGAAAATCCCTTCGATGCAATGGTCGGCAATACGCTGATGAATCTGCGCGCCGGCGCTAGAGTGGGAACTAGCTCGGGACGGCGCGCGGCGCAGTTGCGGCTCCTCCGCCCGGATCTCTTGATTGAGCCGGTTCGGGGCAATGTCGATACGCGCCTCCGAAAGCAGAAGGCGGGCGAGTTTGACGCCATTCTACTGGCTGCGGCCGGATTGAGACGGCTTGGCCTCGAAGCCGAAATTGCGCAAATCTTCACCCCCGATCAACTCTGTCCGGCTCCTGGCCAGGGCGCCTTGGCGATTCAGACCCGGCTCCAGGACGAAGCCTACGCCGTGTGCCAGCAGTTGAACCATCCCGCTACCAGCGAAGCCGTGCGTTGTGAGCGCGCGCTCTTATCCCGGCTCGGCGGCGGCTGCCAGTTGCCGGTAGGTGCTTTTGCCCAGCGTAGCGGCGAGCTCCTACATTTGATGGGCGTGGTAGTTGCGCCCGACGGTTCGAAACAACTGCGCGTCAGTGTCCAGGGCAAAAGCGGAGCGCCGGAAGAATTGGGCCAAAGCGCGGCGGCCGAGTTGTTGAGCAAGGGCGCCGCCCAACTGTTAACCGCATGCGATTGACCCTTTCCGGCGTGAGCGTCGTGGTGACACGCGCCGCGCACCAAGCCGAAGAATTGGCCGCGCCGTTGCGCAACCTGGGAGCAGACGTGATTCTGTTGCCCGTGATTGAAATCGCTCCTCCCGCCGACAGTACGCAATTACAGGATGCGGCCGCCCGGGCGCAGGAATACGATTGGATTGTTTTTACCAGCGCGAATGCCGTAGCAGCCTTCGCGGCGGAACTGCAGGAACCGTTGTACTCGCGCCGGACGCGCGTCGCCACTATCGGCGCCGCCACGCACGATGTGGCGGAACAGTACGGCTTCGAAGTCAGCCTAACTCCGGAAAAATTTGTCGCCGAGTCGTTGGTGGCTGCTTTCGGAACCGAAACTCTGGAGGGCCGCCGCATTCTAATCCCCAGCGCGGCGGTGACCCGCGAGGTGGTTCCGCGCGAATTGCGCAGGCGTGGCGCGCTTGTGGATGTCGTCGAAGCCTACCGGAACGTAATTCCATCCACTGCCCAAGCCCGCGCGAGGACCCTCTTTCAGGAGCCTCTCCCCGATTGGGTGACATTTGCCAGTTCCTCCGCGGTGGAACATCTGCTGCTGCTCACCGGAGTGGAAACCCTCCAAAACGTCAAGATCGCTAGTATCGGGCCCGTTACCTCTGAGACGGTGCGGAAGCATGCGCTCAGCGTCGCAGCTGAAGCGGGGGAACCCAGCACCGCGGGCTTAGTGGAAGCTCTTTCGAAATACCGTCACTAGAGTAATCTTATTGGTGCGACGGTACCCCCCGCAGGCGACTCGAAATACCTCTTTTCGTAAGTAAGATTACTCGTATAAGTAGTATTACTTATCAGAGCTGCCGTTGATTAAATCTTCTTAGCCTACGTAAATCCCTTGACATAATTAGTCCGCATTAGATATTGTGACAGGCACGAAGGTTTTAGTTTCTCACTCAAACAAAAAGGGGTTTTTCAACAATGCGCAAAGTATCCTTGCCGATACTGCTCCTTGTCGCGCTCGTACTCGGAATTACCGCATACGCGCAGAATATTAGCGGCTCCTTGAGCGGTCGATTAGTCGACCAGCAGGGTGGCACGGTGGCCAATGCGACAATTACTGCAATTGAACCGTCAAAGAACACCACTGCCAGCACCAAGACCAATGCTCAGGGAGACTTTGTGTTTCCGGCGCTTCAGCCCGGCAATTATTCAGTTTCGGCCGAATCACCCGGCTTTAAGAAAACAGAAAAGACGGGCATAACGCTTGACGCCAACACCAAGCTGGCGTTGGGCGACTTTGTCATGCAAGTGGGCTCGGTGACGGAGTCTGTCGAAGTGGCGGCGCAGGCGGCCACGTTGCAGACCGAAAGCGTCGACCGTTCCGCCACAATCACCAACCGCCAGATGCAAAATATCGAAGTCAACGGGCGCAACCCGCTCGACATGGCTAAGCTGATTCCGGGCGTCGTTGCGACGGGGAACTTCCAGGTTGGCGGCGCGGGCGGCCTCGGTAACGTCCAGGCGAATGGAAGCCGCGGCAGTTCTAATCAGCTGACAATCAACGGAATTGGGAACGTCGATACGGGCTCGAATGGCGGCCAGAACGTTACCATCAGCCTCGATTCGATGGCTGAGTTTAAAATTTTGACCGGTACTTACCAGGCCGAATATGGACGCAACGCGGGCGCGCAGGTCAGCATGGTCACCAAGAGCGGCACCGACCAGTTTCATGGCAGCGGTTACTTCTACCACCGGCACGACCAATTCAACGCCAATACCTGGATCAACAATGCCAAGGACGTGCCCCGCAACCTATATCGTTACAATGACCCCGGCTTCACCATTGGCGGACCAGTCTTCATCCCGAAAATCTTGCCGCATACGAGAGATAAACTGTTCTTCTTTTGGAGCGAAGAATGGCAGAAACAGTTGGTGCCCAACACGCCTCGCAACGTCTTGCTGCCGACTGCTTTGGAACGGCAGGGCAACTTCTCGCGATCCGTCGATCAGAACGGCAGGCCTTTGACTATCAGGGATCCATATACCCAACAACCGCTGCCAGGAAATATAGTTCCGGCCAACGAGCTATATGCTCCGGGGCTGGCCTTGTTGAACTTATTTCCGCAGCCAAATGTCGGCGGCCAGGTTGGTTATAACTACACTTCTCAAGTTTCCGGACAGCAGCCCCGCCGTGAAGATCTGGTGCGCCTTGATTACAACGTGACTCAGAAACTGCATGTGTTTGGGCACTACATCTACAATGCCCAGCCGATCGTCTACCCCTACGGCTCTTTCGTTCTCGGCATTAACGTCCCCATCACTCCTATCAACTACCCAAATCCTGGATATAGCTGGGCAACCGGCGCCACTTACATCATCAATCCGACCATGACGAACGAATTCAATATGGGCGTCACCCATAATTCCATTGATATCGTCCAACAGGGTACGGCTCTCACCCGGACTACGTCCGGCATCAACTTGCCGCTTTTGTACCCCAACGCTGTGCAAGACGATTACATCCCGGGATTCAACTTTACGGGATCGAATATTAGCACCAACTACAGCCCAATCTTCACTTCAGTGGGCGACGCGCCGTTCCATAACTACAACACCACTATCGACATCAGCAATAACATCGCGAAAATTTCGGGTTCGCACACAATAAAGGGCGGAATTTATCTGCAGCGCAGCAGGAAGGATCAGAGTTCATTTGGCAACAATAACGGCCAATATAACTTCGGAGATACAAGCAGCAATCCTTTCGACACTGGATATGGCTTCTCGAACGCCGCCACTGGCGTATTTCAGAATTTTGACCAGGCCAGCTCCTATATCGTCGGCCAATACCGCTACTGGAACGTCGAAGGTTTCATTCAGGACACCTGGAAGGTGACACCGCGGTTGACATTGGACTACGGCCTGCGCGTCGCCTGGTACCAACCGCAATATGATTCGTCCCTGCAAGCTTCCACCTTTGTGCCTTCTCTGTGGGACCCCGCCAAGGCGCCCAGGCTCTATCAGCCGCAAATGGTGAGCGGCAAGGCTGCCGCTGTCGATCCTGTGACGGGCCAGGTTCTTGCCGCCTCGAATATCGGCTTTGAAGTGCCGAATAGCGGTGATCCGTTCAACGGAGTTTGCCAAGCCAGTAACTGTGCAAACAAATACCTGCAGCAGAACCGCGGGCCTCAATGGGGGCCACGTTTCGGCTTCGCCTGGGACGTGACCGGAAAACAGAGTGTCGTGGTCCGGGCGGGCGCCGGCATCTACTATGATCGCTACCAGGGCAACCGGGTGTTCGACATGGTACGTAACCCTCCCGAGGGCCTCGATCCTAACATACTGTACGGCTTCGCCCAGAACATCAGCTCCGGCGCCAATGTGTTGTTAGCGCCGCTGACTCTTTACGCGGCGGATCCAACCGGAAAATTACCTACCACGTACACTTATCAATTCAGCGTCCAGAACAGACTTCCGTGGGACATGATCCTGGATACCGCTTACGTTGGCAGTCAAGGGCGCCATCTGCAGGATAATCGCAACCTCAATCCGGTTCCGTACGGCGCAACCTTTTTGCCGCAGAATCAAGATCCTACCAAGGTGGCGTCAAGCCCAAATGCTCTTCTTGGGAATAACGCGTTGTCTGCGAACTTCCTGCGTCCCATGCGGGGCTACGGCCAGATCAACTTGTACGAAAGTGCGGCCACGGCAAACTATAACTCGCTGCAAATCAGCTTGAACAAGCGCGCCACAACCGGTCTCTTTTTTGGGCTCGCTTACACCTGGAGCAAGGCGTTGACGAACGCGACCTCGGATACGGCTTGGGTGCGCGCCGATAACCTTACAAACGCCGCCGACTACGGCCCGGCTAATTTTGATCGCCGCCAGATCCTCGCCATCAACTACGTATATAGCCTTCCGAACTGGAAGAGTGGGAACCGCATATTGCGTGCCGCGACCAATGGCTGGCAGCTTTCCGGCGTGACGCAGGCCTCCACGGGTGCGCCATTTACCCCCACTTACAGCATCAGCAATGTTGGCAGTTCGAATATCACCGGGAACAGTCTGGCAAACGGTACGTCCGAAGGTGGGCGGTTGGGAGTTGTTCCCGGATGCAACCCCTACACCGGATCGGATAACCCATGGAACCGCCTCAACCCCAATTGCTTTACCGCCCCACGACCGGGAAGCCTCGGGCTGGAATCCGGGCTGAACTGGCTCTATCAGCCGGGGCTGATCAATTTCGACATGTCGGTGCAAAAGCAATTTACCGTAAAAGAGCGCTTGAACTTCCAGTTCCGCGTCGACGCGTTCAACGTCTTCAATCACCCGAACTTCACGAGCCTCAATACGCAGCTGAACTTCACCGGCAGCTATCCCAACGGTTTGAGTATCTCGAACGCTCCTTACAACTCGGCTGGCCAATTGGTGAACCAGAACGGTTTTGGTGCACTAGCGGCAGCGACATCGAATACCACGGGTAACACCTTTGGTGCTCCGCGTATTCTGCAAATGATGGTTCGCGTGACGTTCTAACAGCGCCGCGCGCATGCGCTACTGTATGAGCTGAATGCAAACAGCTTCGCGATTTGTAGCGCTTTTCCTGGCCTGCGCAACGGCAAGTTGGCTCGTTGCGCAGGAACCTCTACCGGTCATAAAGGTTGAGCATGGGCCGAATTCGCCGGCCCAGCAGGCCAAACATTACGTCATCCTGGTCTCTTTCGACGGCTATCGTTATGACTACGCGCGGAAATATGGCGCCGCGAACCTTCTGGACTTAGCCTCCCGTGGCGCCAGCGCTCCGAATGGAATGACGCCGTCTTATCCCTCCATCACGTTCCCCAATCATTACAGTTTGGTTACCGGCCTGTATCCGGAGCACCATGGTATCGTGGCGATGAGCTTTTACGACCCCATACGCAAGCAGACGTACTCCTATAACAACCCCGCCACTTTTCCTGACGGCAGCTGGTACGGCGGGACGCCTCTCTGGGTGCTTGCCGAAAAGCAGGGCATGCGCACCGCCTGTTTCTTTTGGCCAGGTTCGGAAGCCGAGATACAGGGCATGCGTCCTAGTTACTACCTCAATTACAACGAAAGTCTCCGCGGCGAAAAACGTGTCGATCAAGTGCTCGAGTGGCTTCGTTTGCCGCCCGAACAAAGGCCGCATTTCATCACGCTTTACTTTTCCGAGGTCGATCACGCAGGGCACCTCTTTGGTCCGGACAGTGATCAAACGCGCGAGGCGGTCCTGCATGTAGACCGGTTTTTGGGGCAGCTCGTAGCCGGGCTCAAAGAGCTTTCGCTGCCCGTCGATTTAATCGTTGTCGCCGATCACGGCATGGAACGCGAACAAGGCCCGTGGATCAATCTCGATCAATACGCCGATCTCTCCGGCTTCGTGACGGTTGGCTCACTGCTCTACGCCCCATCCGATGCGGCCGCCGACAAAGCGTTCGAGTCTCTTCGGAATGCCAGCGACAAGTTCCGCGTCTACCGGCGCACGGACATGCCTTTCTCCCTGCACTATGACAGTGACCCTCGCGCGGGCGACCCCATCGTCGTTCCCACCGGACCATACGCCATTCGTGCCTTGTCCAAAACGGGAGCAGCCAACCGGCCTCCGAACACAGGCGTCCACGGATACGACCCGCAAGCAATGCAATCCATGCAGGCTGTATTTGCCGCGGCGGGTCCGGATATTCGGCCAGGCGTCACTCTGCCGCCGTTTAAGAACATAAGTGTCTTTCCGTTGATCGAAAAGCTTCTCGATCTACAAACCATTCCGGTGGATGGCGATATCGAAGCAGTGTCTAGCGTCCTTTCGAACGATAAAGGCGGGCGTTAAGCTCCGGCCCTTTCTGCTAACCCGGCTAAGGAGTGTCAACATTTCCGTGAAGCGCGGCAACTATAATCTAGACATGACCCGTACCGAGTGGATCGCTTCCCAAGAACACGGCCCGATTCGCAGCCAGATGCACTACGCCCGCAAGAATTTGCTCAGCAGCGAGCTGCAATATGTCGCCAAGCGGGAAGATCTGGCGCCGGAACTGATCCGGGAGGAAGTGGCCCGCGGGCGCATGATTATCCCCGCCAATATCCATCACCACAGCCTGGAACCCATGTGTATCGGCGTCGCTTCAAAGTGCAAGATCAACGCCAATATAGGGAACTCGTCGACCACCTCTAATATTGATGAGGAACTGGCAAAGCTTCAATACGCGGTGAAGTTCGGCGCTGACACGGTTATGGATCTTTCCACCGGTGGTGATATCCCGCGCATCCGCAAAGCCATCATCGATGCGTCGCCCGTGCCCATCGGCACCGTACCTATATATGAAGCGCTGAGCCGTGTCCGGCGCGTGGAAGACCTCAACATCCAGGTGCTTCTGGAAGTCATTGAAGAGCAGGCCGAGCAGGGCGTCGATTACATGACGATCCATGCCGGCGTGCTGGTGCAACATGTGCCGCTGGCGAGGCATCGGATTACCGGTATTGTCAGCCGGGGTGGCGCGATTCTAGCCGAGTGGATGGTCAAAAACCACAAGCAGAACATGCTGTACGAAAATTTCGACGCTATCTGCAAGATTTTTCAAAAGCACGACGTCAGCTTTTCACTGGGCGACGGTCTGCGTCCCGGCTGCCTGGCGGATGCCAGTGACGCCGCGCAGTTCGCCGAGTTGAAAACGCTAGGTGAGCTAACCAAAAAAGCTTGGGAGTACGACGTTCAGGTAATGGTTGAAGGTCCCGGGCATATCCCCTTGGATCAGATCGCCTTACAGGTTGAAAAAGAACGCGAACTCTGCTTTGAAGCCCCTTTCTATACGCTCGGACCTCTGGTGACCGATATTGCTCCCGGCTATGATCACATTACATCGGCCATTGGCGCAGCCATGATCGGCTGGTATGGTGCATCGATGCTTTGCTACGTGACGCCGAAAGAGCACCTGGGCCTGCCCAATCGCGAAGACGTGAAACAAGGCATCATCGCTTACAAGATCGCCGCCCACGCGGCTGACGTGGCCCGCCACCGCAAGGGTGCCCGCGACCGCGACGATCAACTCTCGCGTGCCCGTTTTAACTTCGACTGGCGCCAGCAGTTCGCGCTTTCGCTTGACCCCGAAACGGCCGAAGCAATGCATGACGAGACTCTGCCCGAGGAAGGCTTTAAGGATGCGGCGTTCTGCTCCATGTGCGGCCCGAAATTCTGCTCCATGAACCATTCGGCCAAAACGCAGGAATTTACGGAAGACGACGCCAACGCCGTGCTGGCCGCGCAACAGGCGGAATCTTTAGTCAAAATTTCGTGATGCCCATTCGCTCAGATGACCGCCTCTTGCTGCTGGCCATTCCGGCCCCACAGGAATTGGCGGCTCTGGCCCGCGTCCTGCTGCGGGGCACGTTAGTAGTAATCGGCAGCCCGGAGGAGATTGCCGCGGCGCAACCGTCTCTGACCGAATTCGACAATGTCATGTTTCTAGAAGGCACTCCGGCGGCTATTCCCTGGCGCGGTCCCGGCTTCACCAAGATTTTGGTGCCCCACCATCTGGAGCGCCTTCTGCCGCACATCGCGGACGAGTTGCAGCGAGTCCTCGCACCGGGCGGCGAAATTGTACGAACGGCACTCGCAGTCTAAGGCGCGCTGGCCGGGGACGCCAAGCACGGAAGGGATTACATAAGTTGCGCGTGGCCAGAAATATGGCGCCAGCACGTTTTTTATAAAAGACTCTTCGGTTGGCCCTTCAACAATGACGTTGACACGCGCGATCAACCCAGATCCCGGAGGTCGCGTGGCGCGGGTCTAGGCGCAATGTCGTTTACTTAAGAATGGAGCTCATAGTTAACTTCTTTTTTCGAAAGTCCGAAAATACCGAAACGGAGCAGGAAGCGTTAGCGCCCACGATGCTCCATTACTCACGAACGCCCTAAGTAAACAGCATTGGGTCTAGGCGTCGCCGCCCTCCAAGGAGATTCTTCTGCCAAAGTTCCCCGACTGTGTAGTCGGAAAGCCAATCTGATAGCTGTGCAGAGTCTAGTCGCCGAAATACGGACTGACCTTCGCTCCGCTCCACCACAACCACGTCTTCAGGAACAAACTCATTCAGCAGCAGAGCCGATTGCGTGGAAAGGATGACTTGGTTAGTCGGAGAGCCCCACGGTGAGACTGCTTTTTGAATCAGTCCTCCAAGAAGCGACAGCGAATATGGATGCAATCCGAGTTCTGGCTCGTCAAAGAGCATCGTTACCGGTGGGTTGGGTCATTGATAGCTCCCTGACGGCGGACACCAGCAACCGCGCTGGTGTCGTGGAAATGATAGACGACCCAGCTTGAGATCGCCTCGAAGACGTAATGCGGCGGTCCCTTTGGTGCGGTGTAGCCGGAATCGTTTTTACGATCTAAAAATCTTGCCTCGAAATGACCCGACCCGAAGGATCTACTCGTCTGTTTTCCACCAACGAGATAACCACTGTATAGAGTGGCCTCACTCGAAAAGACCAGTCTATTATCGTTCGTGGGAACAAGAGTAAACTCGTAGCCGTTTTGGCCGAAGAGTAGCTGGGCGCTGAGTTCCTTGGTGATCTTAGGGCCGAGATACAGACACGCGTCAGCGCCTCCCTGAGTCGCAATTAAAAGTTGGAGCCTTTGGTCGATGAGCTCACGGAGCAACCGGAAGAAATCGACAAAATTGCTTTTCCCCGCACCATTTGGGCCAATTAATACATTGATATTGTTTAGCTTTAGGGCATTCAACTCTCGGATGGATTTGAACCCCTTGATCGTGATGCTATCGATGATCTCGCCCATTGAGCAATAATCCCATGATTATCCAGTGTCGTTTTGCTTAATAGATCGGTTCTTCGCCCGGGGGCCGCGTCTTCCAGCGCCGGTGAATCCACATCCACTGGTCCGGATACTGCCGGACGACCTGCTCTAATTGCGTGTGAATCCGCTGGGTGTCCACCTGCGCGTCTCCGCTGAGTTCCACCGCCGGATAGAACCGCAGAACATAGCTCTTACTCGTCTCATCCCAAAGCAGAAACCCTGGGATCACGGTCGCCTGAGCCCGGTACGCAAGCTTCACGAAGCCGGCATTGGCGCACGCCGCGATGCCGAAAAAATCGACAAAGACCCCTTCCGCCAGCGCGGTGTTCTGATCCACAAGAATGCCCACTGCCTCATTCTGTTTGAGTGCCTTTAATACCAAGCGGGCGGCATCCTTTTTATAAATCAGCCGGTTGCCGGAAAGCGTCCGCCGCTCCTCTACCAGGAGGTCGATCAGCGGATTGTCCAATGGCCGCACCATCGCGTTCATGGGTTCCGTCAGGAGCGCGTGGGCAAATGCGCTCAATTCCCAATTGCCTAAATGCGCTGTGGCAATCAGTACGCCGCATCCGTTCTTTTTGGCCTTTTGATAATGTTCCAGTCCCTCGTAGCGGACTAATTGTGAGACGTTAACCGCATTCAGGGCAGGGAAGCGGGCCAGTGCCAGCAACAAGCGCCCGACGCTCCGAAACACCCCGTCAGCGATGCGCGTCCGTCCGGCTGCGTCCATTTCGGGAAAGGCCAGTTCCAGATTCCTGAGCGCGGTCTTGCGCAACTTGGGAACCGCCAAATCCAGAACGCGCGCCGCGGCGAACCCGAATCGAGTGGCGGCCGGTAACGGCAATGCGCGCAGGCCTAACACCAGCGCTGAGGCGACCGTGTATTCGGCCCGGACCTGAAGCCAGTTTTTCTTCTGAGCCAAGGTTGAATTTATTCGATCCAGCCGCCGCCCAGAACCAGGTCGCCATCATAGAAGACAGCGGCCTGCCCGGGTGTAACGGCGCGCTGCGGCTGTTCGAATCGCACCTCAATGCGCGAATCGTCGCCCGTCGGTAAGAGCGTGGCCTGCGCAGCGGCGTGCTTATTCCTGATCTTCACTTGTGCCGGGCGCGGCGCTTGCGGAGCGGCAATCGAAAGCCAGTTGACTTCGCGCGCAGTCAGAGACGTCTTCATCAACGCATCGCCGCGCCCCACGACTACGCGCTGCGTTGCCGGTTCAGTGGCAATCACGTACAGCGCTTCCGGAGCCGCAACCCGCAACCCGCGCCGCTGTCCAACCGTGAAGTGGTGCGTGCCGGCATGCCTGCCAAGAACATGTCCGGCAGTGTCCACAATCTCACCCTGTGTTTCCGCGGCGTCAATGCCTTGCTCCGTGAAATACGCATCTATGAAAGCGGCATAGTCGCCATTCGGGACAAAGCAGATCTCCTGGCTGTCGCTCTTCTCCGCCACCGGCAGCCCCAGCTCCCTGGCGAGTTCACGCACCTGCGTTTTTATCATTCCACCCAAGGGGAATAGCGTGCGCGCAAGCTGCGCCTGCGTGAGCCCGAACAAAAAATAGGTCTGGTCTTTGCTCGCGTCCGTGCTGGCGCGCATCTGGTAGCGCCCGGTCTCCGCATCGAACTGCAAACGCGCATAGTGGCCCGTAGCAATCTTGTCCGCGCCCGCGCTGTCGGCCATATCGAGGAACTGGTCGAATTTGATGAAGTTATTGCAGAGCGTACACGGGATAGGTGTGCGGCCCGCCAGATAATCGTCCACGAATGGCTTCACTACCTGCTGTTCAAAGCGCTCTTCGAAGTTGACCACATAATACGGAATGCCTAGTATGGATGCCACATAGCGCGCATCGTAAACATCATCTAGTGAGCAGCAGCGTCCGGTGGCGCCGCCTTCCGGCACAAGGGTAGGCAAACGCCTCTGGTTCCAAAGCTGCATGGTCAGCCCCACAATGGAATGCCCTTGCCGCTGCAACAGGCCTGCTACCACGGAGCTGTCCACGCCGCCCGACATCGCCACGGCTATCGGAACATCAGACGGCAATGGGCGCCTCCATCCTGGTTAGTTTTCTGGCCGAGGTAATGGTCGCCTCAACCAGCGAGTCTATCTCTTGTATCGTGTTGTATCGCCCGAATGAAAAGCGCACGCTCGAGCGCGCTTCCTTCCGGCTCAGCCCCATCCCCAACAAAACATGCGAAGGCTCCACGGAACCGCTGCTGCAGGCCGCGCCGGTCGATACTGCCATTCCGTGCATGTCCAGCGCGATCATCAGCGCTTCCGCCGAAACGCCTGGAAAAAGAACGTTGCTGGTATTCGGCAAGCGCGTCTCGCCGCTGCTATGAATCCGGATGCCGGGAAGTGCCGCCCGTAGCTTGGCTTCGAAACGATCACGCAGTGCACAGTCTGGTTCTATGCACAACTCCACCGCCCGTGCAAATGCCATCGCCGCCGGTACGTTCTCGGTTCCCGCCCTGCGCTCGCGTTCGTGATGACCGCCCAGCATCGTGGGTCGCAAAGGAGTGCCCTTGCGCACGTACAAACCGCCAATCCCCTTCGGCCCAAAGATCTTATGCGCGCTCACGGAATAGAGATCCACGTCCAGTTCTCGAATATCCACGGCGAGCTTGCCGAAGGCCTGCACGCCATCGGAATGCAGAAAAATCTGCCGCCCGCGAATAACTTTGGCAATTTCTCGAATAGGCTGGACGGCGCCCGTCTCGTTATTCGCGTGCATCACGGAAACCAGCACCGTTTCCGGACGCAACACATCCGCCACTGCCTCGGCGCGAACCACGCCGCTTGCGTCAACGGGCAGAAACGTCACGGCAATTCCCTCGCGCTCCAGATGGCGAAACACCTCCAACACCGAGGGATGCTCAATGACGGATGTAATGACATGCTTGGGACCGCCAGCCAAACGGCTCAGCAATCCCAAAATTGCCAAATTATTCGATTCCGTACCGCCGCTCGTGAAAACGAAATCGGCCGGCGGAGCCTGTAGAGATCCGGCAATCGTTCGCCGCGACTGCTCCAGTTGCCGTTTCGCCAGTTGCCCTTGCGCGTGCGTGCTGGAAGCGTTTCCGTACACTTCTCGCAGCGCTAACGACAGTACTTCCGCCACTTCAGGCGCAAGAAACGTAGTCGCATTGTGGTCGAAGTAAGGCATTCAAGGCGGGAAAATTACAGGCGTTCAATACAATCTTAGCAACGATGCTGAGGGTTTCGAGGCCACCCATCATTACCCTGACAACCGACTTTGGTTTGACAGATCACTACGTTGGCGTCATGCGGGGCGTTCTGCTCAGCCGCTGTCCCGATGCCCGCGTGGTCGACATTACTCATGAGATTGCTCCGTTTTCTCTTTATGGCGGTGCTTTCGCCGTGGATCAGGCCGCGCCCTACTTCCCCGAGGGAACCATTCATCTGGTTGTCGTTGATCCGGGCGTGGGTACAGCCCGGAAGCCGCTGCTGGTCGAAGCAATGGGCCAAATATTCATCGCCCCTGATAACGGGGTACTGAGCCTGATTGCTGCCCGTGATGGGAATTTGCGCGCGCGCGAGATTGCGAACCGGGATCTCTGGCTGCCTTCCCCGTCGAATACGTTTCACGGCCGCGATATATTCGCGCCCGTGGCCGCCGCCCTCGCCAGCGGCGCCGCGCAAGTACCCGATGTCGGCCCCGAATTGGAGCGCATTCAACTATTACCGGATCTGGAACCTGTGCTGCAGGAGCCGGGCGTCTGGCGCGGCAAGGTGCTGAATGTAGACCGCTTCGGAAATGTGATCACGAACTTCAAAGCGGCAAATTTCAAGGCTAAGTTTTCCCTCCGCATTGGGAGCCGGGAGGTGCGCAAATTCCGCCAAACCTTCGGCGACGTGAAGGGGGATGCGAGGGGCGATGTGCATGACACGCTTTGTTTTGTGTATGAGGGCAGCTCCGGTTATCTCGAAGTGGGGATGAACCGCCGCAGCGCGGCCGCCTCCTTGCAAGTGTCCCCCGGAGATTCCATGACCTTGCGCGATACAATTAGCTGAATCAACGGGGCTTCGTCATGACAGCAGCAGAACCCACACTACTTTCTCGCGCCGCCGAATTCCGTGGCAAATTGCAATCGAAGATTATCGTGACCGACGGCGCTATGGGCACCATGCTCTACGCCAAAGGCATTTTTATCAACCGCTGCTTCGACGAGTTGAACCTTTCGTCGCCGCAAGTGGTAAAGGAAGTGCATCAAGAGTACGTGAAAGCCGGGGCTGAAGTTATTGAAAGCAATACCTTTGGCAGTAACCGCTTCCGCTTGGCGGCATTTGGCTTCGCTGAGAAGCTGGTTGCCATCAATCACGCCGGCGTCCGTTTGGCGCGTGAGGCAGCGGGCGACCGCGCGTTCGTGGCTGGCGCCATGGGACCGCTCGGCACGCCGATTGAACCGCTGGGTCCGATGTCATTCGCGGAAGCGCGCGCGATCTTTAAGGAGCACGCGGAAGCCTTAGTGGGGGCCGGCATTGACCTGCTGGTTCTCGAAACCTTCTATGACTTGAGCGAATTGCGCGAGGCTATTTCCGCGGCGCGCGAAGCGGCCGGCCCCGACATGGTCATCATGGCGCAGGTCACCGTGGAAGACGACGGAACGCTGCGCGATGGCACCAGCACCGGCGTTTTTGCGCGCAGTCTAAACGAATGGCCGGTGGATGTGATCGGCGTGAACTGCTCGGCGGGTCCGAAAGTTGCCCTCGAAACCATTGAAAAGATAGCAGCTTTCACCACCAAGCCTCTGAGTGCCATGCCCAACGCAGGCCTTCCCGCGAGTGTCGAAGGCCGGAATATTTACCTCTGCTCGCCGGAATACATGGCGCAATATGCGCGCCGCTTCTTGCAAGCCGGCGTGCGCGTCATGGGTGGTTGCTGCGGTACCACGCCCGAGCACATTAAGCAGATCTGCGGCGAGGTGCGTTCTTTGCAGCCAGTGCAAAACCGGACTGCGGTGGTGGAGATTGTCGAAGAAGGCAAGCCGCCCGTTAAGCGCCTGCCTAAACTGCCGGTCGCGGAAAAGTCGGATCTGGGCGCTAAGCTGGCGGCCGGCAAGTTCGTCGCCTTTGTCGAGATTTTGCCGCCGCGTGGCGTGGACGCCTCCAAAGAAGTCGCGGGCGCCCGCCTTTGCAAAGATCATGGCATCGATTGCATTAATGTGCCCGACGGCCCGCGCGCCAGTGCCCGTCTGAGCGCCCAGTCCACTTGCCAGATCATTCAGCAACAGGCGGAAATTGAGGCGGTCCTGCACTTCTGCTGCCGGGACAGGAACATCCTCAGCATGCAGTCGGAGTTGCTCGGTGCGCACTCCATGGGCGTTCGGAACCTGATCTGCATCACCGGTGACCCGCCGCGCATGGGAACCTATCCCGATGCCACCGCAGTCTTTGACGTCGATTCCATCGGACTGACGAACATCGCGAACAATCTAAACCAAGGCTTGGACATCGGCGGAAATCCCATCGGCTCGCAGACCGCGTTGTTGATCGGCGTCGGAGCAAATCCAGGTGCGTCGAACATGGACGAGGAGATGCGCCGTTTCGCCTGGAAGGTTGAGGCGGGCGCGGAGTACGTCGTAACCCAACCGGTGTTCGATCTCAACCTGCTCGAAGCATTCTTGAAGAAAACAGCGCAGTACAATCTCCCCATCATTGCCGGCATTTGGCCCTTGACCAGCTATCGCAATGCCGAGTTCATGGTCAACGAACTGCGTGCACCCGTGCCGGAAGCCTACATGGAGCGCATGCGGCGTGCCGACAGCGCCGAAAAGGCCCGGGCGGAGGGCATTTTGATCGCGCGGGAAATGGCGAGACAGGTGCGTTCCATGGTGCAGGGCGCTCAACTCAGTGCTCCGTTCGGCCGTTATGAAATGGCAATTCAGGTAGCCGAGGCGCTCGGCACACGATAGTGGCAACAGATCTAGTAGAAATTAACAACGTCAATCCCCAACCGGCCGCAATTGCTCGCGCCGTAGATGAGATTTCCCGAGGCCGTATTGTGGGCGTGCCCACTGATGCGTTATACGTTCTAGTGGCAGACCCGCTAAATCTCAAGGCTGTAGGGCGCGTTTTTGCCGCCAAAGGGCGGGAGCCCGGCCGTTCCCTTCCGCTTGCTGTCTCTGATACCCTGATGGCGGAAGACTTGGCAAAAGAGCTGACCAGCCGGTTTCATATCCTTGTTCGCCACTTCTGGCCCGGTCCTCTTACCATCATCGTGCAGGCTGCCGCCAAGGTCCCGTTAAAGGTGACCGGTAATACCGGGCGCTTAGCGCTCCGTCATTCAAAATCGGCAACACTCAACGCCATGATCGAAAAAACCGGACATGCGTTGATTGCCACCAGCGCCAACAAGTCGGGCACTCCCACCATTCGCAGCGGTATCGAACTCTTCGCCGTGATGGACGGACAAATTGACTTGGTGCTGGAGGGTGGCTTGTGTAGTGGTCCTGGCCCTACTACTGTCGACATCACCGAGCCCTACTGGAAAGTAATTAGAGAAGGTGCAGTCACAGAGAAAGAGATCGCGGACCGCCTGCGCGGGACGTAAAAGTCAGCATTTTCTCTGCTATCCTAATCGCTGTAGCGTTCCCCGCGAGAGCGTTTTGCTTGTTCTCCTAAAAATTGATCCGATAGTCAATGTCATGGAGCCCAGCTCGAATTAAGCGCCGGTGTGCATGCTTCGGCATCGCAAGATGCAAGAAGAAGCCTGAAGGCGCTCGGAGGGTTCCCCCCTTGTCCTTATTAGGGGTCAATGACGGAGAGTAAGAATGACGCTCTCGCCGGTAACGCTATTTTCTGTTTGCTTCGATAAATGAACATCCTCTTTATCGGAGACATTTTTGCCGCGGGTGGCCGTGGCATTGTCGCCGACTACTTAAACCTACTCGTTAGCGAGAACAAGATAGATTTAGCAATTGCCAACGCCGAAAATAGCGCGGGCGGATTTGGCATCACGCCCTCCATTGCGGAAGAGCTGTTGTCGCTTGGGCTGGATGTCCTTACCGGCGGCAACCACAGCTTCGATAAGCGCGAGATACACGATTATCTAAGTACTCAACCGCGCCTGCTGCGTCCGGCGAACTATCCTAACGGTTTGCCGGGTACTGGCGTTTATAGCGGAACTGCGCGCAACGGAGTTCGCTATGCGGCGCTCAATCTGCAAGGCCGCGCCCTGATGACCAACATCGATTGCCCGTTCAAGAAAGCGGATCAACTGCTCGCTGCGCTGGATCCGGCTATCAAAATTCGCTTCATCGATTTTCACGCCGAGCTCACCAGCGAAAAAATGGCCATGGGCTGGCATCTCGATGGCCGGGCCACTGCCATGGTCGGTACGCATACGCACATCCCTACAGCCGATGCCCGCATTCTGGCCGGCGGACTTGCCTATCAAACCGATGCCGGCATGACCGGTCCTTACGATTCCGTCATCGGCGTAGACAAAGACACTATCCTCCGCCGCTTCATGACAGGGGTAAGCGGCCGCATGGAAGCCGCGCGCAGCGGCGTGGAACTACACGGCGTGATTGTGAGCGCCGATGAAATAACCGGCAAAGCACACGCCATTAAGCGCGTGCATATTGTGGGTTCTTGAGTGGCGGGGCAGACGGTCGCTTTTTGCCGTCTGCCGTTCGGTACTTACTCCGGAACTATCACCGCTTCGTTCTTCGCCATCTTCTGTATCATATCTTCGCCAAGCACCAGATGCTGATCTACCAACCGCGACGGCGTGTGCGCCAACCACTCCGCGAGAGAAATATCCTCGTAAAATGGCGTCGGAAACACCTCGACAAACACTAGATCAGTATTTCCGGTGTTCTCGATGTAGTGCGGTACAGATTTATCGATGTAACCTACGTCGCCTTCCTGGAAGTCCATCGTTCGCGCGCGGCCGCCGCCGGCAAATACCGTCATGCGCCCCTCGCCGCTGACGTAATACTGCCATTCATCCTCGTTTGGATGCCAGTGCAATTCGCGCAGACCGCCCGGCTTCAACCTGACGATAGCCGCCGCGATATTCGTTGCGGGCCATATCTTCCGGTCGACGATTTTGACTTCGCCGCCCTTAGACACTTTGTTAGGTTTCATCCGGCCGGGACGGAAGTCGAAGCTATGCGGCACTGCGCCTGTTCCCGCTTCCACCTGCCGTTTCTCTTCATCCAGCGGACGCGGCAGATCGCGCTCGAAGATAAACAGTTCCTTCTTGGGCACCTTCGCAAACGCCGCCGCCGGAACGTTGAAGTTCTTTGCCAGCACCTCCGGTGGAGTATGCGTGATCCAGTCCGTCAGCAGAAAGGTCTCGAATTCATTGAAGTTGCCGTCGTCAAACACCAGCAGGAAGCGGCATCCATCCGGCCCCAGGCCCTGGATTGAGTGCGGTATTCCACCCGGGAAGATCCAAAGATCCCCCTCGTTTACATCGCTGATATGGCTCCGTCCCTGTTGGTCCACTGCGGTGATTCGCGCGCTTCCGTACAGCATCAGCGCCCATTCGGCGCCCACGTGCCAGTGCAGCTCGCGAACGCCGCCCGTAATCAACCGCATCTGCACGCCGGCCATTTTCTTGGAGATGGGTAGATCGCGCACGGTAACCTGGCGCGTCCAACCTCCTCCTTCCAGGCGCTTGTGTGAAAGGGAAAACGAATACTTGAACGGAGGCTGGCCACCCGCATCGGTCTCGGGAGGCCAGACCGAATTCGGATTCTGGTTGTCCACAGCCATGTTGTTAGGCCCAGGCTGTGATTCATTCGGCAAGTGATGATCCTGCGACCGATCCGGCTTGGCATCCTGAGCCTCAGCAACCTGCAATCCCGCAGCGGCAGCCAATGCCGCCGAGCCTCCACTTATAAACTTTCGCCTCGAGAAATCTTCTGTCACGTAATCCTCTTTCAAGCCTGCAACTGTAATACGCTCACCGAAACACATCCCCTTGTTGATTGTAAACGTCCAAAGGTCTTGAGGGCCCAGGTACGCCTCAGCAGGGTGCGGGGGTATCTTTTATATAACGGAGATGGATCGGCAGACAGCCTGGCGCGTGAAAACTAAAGCATCCGGGAGGAAGCTGTTTGGAGATCAGTGAGCAAATTTATGCAAGGAGACAAATGCAGAGAACTCATAGACGGTTCTTTCTGAAGACCGCGCTGGCTGCTGCGGCTGCAGGCGCCCCGCTCCATTCTGAACAAGCGTCCGGCAAGCCCCAACTGGGCGTCGTAGTCGCCGTCTCCGGCAAAAACACGCCCGACGAAGCCATTGCCAAAGTGAAGGCGTTCGGCTTGCAGTGTTGCCAGGTGGGAGTCGGTATGGCGCCACCGAGCTTGGCCGAACCCCTGAAAGCGGCCTTGGCCAAGTATCAGGTAAAAGCCACGGCAGCCATGACTCTCGTTCCGGGCAAGTTGATTTGGGATTTCTACCAGGGGCCCTTGACCATCGGCCTGGTGCCGCCCGAAACCCGCGCCGCCCGGATGGATGCCCTGAAGCGCGCCTCTGATTTAGCCAAGCGATGCGGCATTAAAGCGGTTCATACGCATTGCGGCTTCATACCCGAAAATCCCAATGAGCCACTCTACGGAGATACCGTGAAAGCCATTCACGAAGTGGCCGGTTATTGCAAAGCGAACGGGCAAACGTTTTTGATGGAGACCGGGCAGGAATCTCCGGTCACTCTCCTACGGGCGATTACAGATTGCGGTCTCGACAACGTCGGCGTGAATCTGGACACGGCGAATCTCATCCTTTACGGGAAGGGTGATCCGGTCGCGGCGCTGGATGTTGTCGGCCGGTATGTGCGCGGTCTCCATGCCAAAGACGGCCTGTATCCCACTGACCCGAAGAAACTCGGAGAAGAAGTCGCAATCGGGAAAGGCAAAGTGGATTTCCCGGAAGTTATCCGCAAGCTACACCAACTGAACTACGTTGGGCCCATCACCATTGAACGCGAAATCTCTGGCGCGCGGCAGGAAGATGACATTCGTGCGTCAATCGCTTATCTCCAGAAGCTGATTGATTCCACGTACGTTTGAGCCTAAGCCGCCGCGTCCGCGGTAAGCTCTAACTCACCATCCGCATACTTGCTCAACTGTACGCCTTCCCACCGCGCCACCACCGCCGTCGCCACGCAATTGCCGAGCAGGTTCACCGAAGTCCGGCACATGTCCATCAAAGCATCCACGCCCAGAATCAAGGCGATCCCTTCGAGCGGCAAATGGAACGTCCCCAGCGTCCCCGCCAGAATCACTAGTGCGGCGCGTGGCACCGCCGCCACGCCTTTGCTGGTGAGCATCAGCGTCAGCAGCATCGTAATCTGCGTTCCAAGCGGCATGTGAACGCCGGCCGCTTGGGCCACAAACACGGACGCCAGCGCCAGATACAGCGTGGAACCATCCAGGTTGAAGCTGTAGCCTGTCGGCAGGACGAAACCGACAATGTGTTTAGGAATACCCATCCGCTCCATATTTTCGAGCGCCAGCGGCAGCGCTGCCTCACTCGAGGCCGTGGAAAACGCCAGTAAAAAAGGTTGCCGCGCCGCGCGTATAAATGGCCCGAGCGGGACGCGCGCAATCATCAGCGCCGAACCCAGTACAACCACCACAAACAACGCCTGCGCCAGGTACAGCGTCCCCACGAGCTTGCCCAGGCTAAACAATACGCCCGGACCCTTTGAACCAATCGTCACCGCGATGGCCGCCCCCACCCCGAACGGCGCCAGGTACATTACATACTTCGTATACCGGAACATCACTTCCGCCACCGACCCTGCAAAATCGATCACCGGTTTTGCCTTGGCTCCTATCGCCGAACAGGCTGCGCCGAAGAGGAAAAAGAACACCACCATCTGCAGCACATCGTTCTGTGCCAGCGATTCAAAGATGTTTGAGGGAATGGCGTGTTCCAATACCTGGCTGAAGGAAACCGGTTTAGCCAAAGCAGGCACGCCCGCGCCGCCTTCCGCTTCCAGCCTGATTCCCGCGCCCGGTTGGAATAAGTTCACCATGGCAAGTCCGATTACCAGGGCGCACGTGGTAGCCACTTCAAAGTAAGTGATCGCCTTTAATGCGATCCGGCCCATGGTCTTCAGTTCGCCAGCCGACGAAATTCCGTACACCAGCGTGCCGAACAGCAGCGGTCCCACAATGGACTTGATCAGCCGTAAAAATATGTTGCTGATAGGCGCCAGGCCCACGGCAAATGTGGGAAAAAAGACACCGATCAGAATGCCCAGCAGCAGCGCGATGAAGATCCAGGCCGTAAGCGATATCTTTTTAAGAATTTGCATCAGAGTCTAACGTTCCCCCCATTTCAGCTTTTCTCTCAGCACGTCGAAGAAGAGCATCTTCGGCGGCCGAATCAATTGGATCGTCTTCGGGGACGAGCGGCAGACGATACGGTCGCCTTTGGATAGAGGTTCGCCTACTTGGCCATCAATCGTCAAGTAGGGGCCTTCATCTCCATGAATCAGGATGTGAATCACGCTCGAGTCCGGCACAATTACCGGACGGTTTGTCAGCATGTGCGGGCAGATCGGCGTGATGCAAAAGGCGCTGACGGAAGGGAAAATCACAGGACCGCCGGCCGAGAGGGAATATGCCGTTGACCCGGTCGGCGTAGAAATAATCAGGCCATCGGCTTTGTAAGCGGCAACAAAGTGATTGTCGACGTGCGCGTCCAGATCGATCATGCGCGCTAGTTCCGACTTGGTGATCACTACATCGTTGAGCGCCGAGTACGCCGCAAAGGATGCCCCATTCCGTACGATCTCGCAGTCGATCATGCGGCGCTTGCCGATACGGTGTTCGCCGCTCAACGCGCGCTCCAGTTCGGGATACAACTCGTCCAGACGAATAGACGTAAGAAAGCCAAGATGGCCAAGATTCACCGCAAATAGAGGGATATCGCGGCCCGCCACAACTCTCGCCGCGGAGAGCAGTGTCCCATCGCCGCCCAAAACTATGACGAAGTCTACCCCGTCGGCCAGTTCTTCGCGCGTATAAAACGTAGTCATTCCGGCGTACTCCGCCGTCTGTTGATCGCAGCGGTATTGGATCTTCCGCTCGTTGAACCAGGCAAGCAGGTTACAAACAATGTCCCCCGCCCGCGCGATTTTTGGTTTGGAGATAATACCGATAGTGGAAATCTTGTGCATCCGCTCTTCGCCGGGCTATCTTAACAGATGCGCATGTAGAAGAAACTCGCGGTTGCCTTCCGTGCCCAGAATCGGGCTGTCTGTTAGTTCGGTAAGGAAGCCTACAGATCGGAGTGCGCCAGCGACTTTTTCGCAAGCCAGCCGGTGTGCGGCGGGATCGCGCACGATGCCGCCCTTTGTCACAAATTCGCGGCCCGCTTCGAACTGCGGCTTCACCAGGATGATCCAGTCGCCCATTGGGTCGAGCAGGGGCGCCAAGGCCGGAATTAGAAGTGTCACCGAGATGAAGCTGACATCGCAGGCCATCAGATTGACGCGCTCTCCGATCTCTTCAGGCTTCAGATAACGGGCGTTGACGCGCTCATGTAGAACCACACGCGGGTCCGTGCGCAGCTTCCAGTCAATCTGTCCGGCTCCCGTGTCGACGGCGTGAACGCGCGCGGCCCCCTGTTGTAACAGGCAGTCCGTAAAGCCTCCGGTGGACGTGCCCACGTCCAGACAGGTCTTGCCAGCCGCCGAAACGCCGAAATGGGTCAGAGCGGCTTCCAGTTTCAGGCCCCCGCGGCTCACATACTTCAACGGTTCGGCTACTTCGATGTGGGCTGTGGGCGACACCGAATGTCCGGGCTTGGTCGCCTTTTGGGCATCTACGGTTACCTTCCCGGCCAGGATCAATGCTTGCGCTTTTTCGCGCGACTCCACCAGCCGCCGTTCTACCAGCGCAACATCTAGCCTCTGTTTCAAGCTTTGCGCTGCACGACAAAGTCGGCTATTTGGCGAAGACGCTCCGCCCTATCGTGGAAACGCTCAAGCGCGGCATGAGCAGCCAGGCGCTCCTCCTCAGCCATTTCCCGTGACCGCTGCAACCCGTACACAGCCGGAAACGTAATCTTCTGCTGCGCTTCATCTTTACCGGCCGTCTTGCCCAGCGCCTCTGACGATTCCTCTACATCCAGTACGTCATCGATAATCTGGAAAGCAAGGCCAATATGTTCTCCATATTCCGTGAGCGCTTGCAGTTCGCCCGGCGTTGCTCCCGCATAAATCGCGCCCATGCGGACGCTAGCCCGTAAAAGCGCGCCTGTCTTGGCCCGGTGTATGGATTCGAGCAGCGCCGCGCTGGGAGGTTTGCGCTCTCCTTCGATATCCTTCACCTGCCCGCCAATCATGCCCCCAACCGTGCCCGAAGCTTGCGATAGCTCTCCCACCAGACGAATTTTTCGTTCTGCATCTACGTTCCGCAGACGGCTCAGCACTTCAAAAGAAAGCGTGAGCAGCGCGTCGCCCGCCAGAATCGCCATCGCGTCGCCGAAAACTTTATGGCAGGTGGGGCGTCCCCTTCGCAGATCGTCATTGTCCATGGCCGGCAAATCGTCATGAATCAGCGAATAAGTATGGACGAGTTCAAGGGTCGCGGCGGCATGCTCCACGCCCACCGGGTCATCCGAAACCGTGCGTGCCGCTGCCATCGCCAGAATGGGCCGGATACGCTTTCCGCCCGCAAACAGGCTGTAGCGCATGGCGCGGTGAATGGAAGCCGGATCGACGCTCTCGGTGGGCAACTCTTCGTCGAGCACGTGGTCGATGGCTTGAATCTGTTCGGCGAGATATTCCCGCAAGCTAAGTAGTGCCGGTTGCGTCATCGAGCCTGTTTTTCCGGTTGGTTTCCCAGAGTATACGGAACCGCGATCATTTCCGAACCCCGCTTGGTCAGGATTTCTACCCGCGACTCGGCCTCTTCGAGTAGACGTTTGCAATCGGCGCTGAGACGCATGCCGCTTTCGAACAGCTCCAGACTTCGCTCCAAAGGCAGATCGCCCTGCTCCAGCTCTTTGACCACTCTCTCCAACTCGCCGAGGCTCGTTTCAAAGTTTGGCTGGCTTGTCTGACCCGTTGCTTGATCCTCTGACATGACTCAATTGTAACGAGCCCTGGCAATCGCTTCCTCAAAGAAAGGAGGCGTCGAAGGGCCTCGGAAAGATTTCACGAATGGACACGCACTCCCGTTTGCCGGCCAGGTTAGCCATAGTCAATTCCGCCTCGCCGCAGAACTCCCACAAAAGCTGGCGGCACGCTCCGCACGGAGGAGTCAACGTCTGTGTATCGGCCACAACCATTACGGCTATTGCTTTGCCGGCGCCTTCTGAGACCGCCTTGAACACAGCCACTCGCTCGGCGCACATCGTTAAGCCATAACTTGCATTCTCAATGTTGCATCCGGTAAAAACACGGCCGTCCTCGTATTCAATCGCCGCCCCCACTCTAAATTTCGAAAAGGGAGCATGCGCCAACTTACGCGCGTTTACGGCGTATTCATAAAGAGTCATAAAAGCAAATGCTCTATTACGATATCCTCTTACTTCCGGCAATTGTTGCAGGAATACAATGGAATAAGTTTTTATAAGGATGCTTTTTTCTTCATTTTCCATAGCCGCGGGGCTTCATGCTTAATGCTGCCGCGATAAGGCATATTGTGGCTGTGGAAGACAGCCCCGCCGACGTGGTGCTGTTGCGCCAGGCGCTGGATACACACATGGGGAAAGGTGCATACGATTTGCGGGTACTTCCCGATGGCGCGCGCGGCATGCGCTACGTGGAGAATTTTTCCGAGCGCTCTACGCCCAACGCGGATTCACTGGTGCCGGACTTGGTCGTGATGGACATTAATCTTCCCGTTTACAATGGCCTGGAAATCTTGCGCCGTTTGCGTAAGCACGGTGCCCTCTCCGCCGTCCCCGTCGTCGTTCTTACCACGTCGGACTCCGCCATCGAACGCGAACAAGCCGAGCGTCTCGGTATCTCGTGCTTTATTCGCAAACCCGCCGAATTGGTTGAATTCATCGCAATCGGAGCGGCCATTAAGAGCTGCCTTAAGGCCTGATTCGGTAAAGAACTGCCGCGTGCGGCTCCAGCGCGACCTTCAAAAGAACCTGCCTGCCCAACTCTTTGCGCTCCCACAAATCGCGCACCATTCCGGAAGTACTCAGGCCCAAAGCCTGGATCGGATACGAAATCGATCTCGGTTTATCGCTCAAATTGAACAGTGCCACATAGACCTCGCCGCCCGTGCTCCCTTTCGCTAGCCAAACGGCCTGGTTGCCGTCGTTCATCGCCGCTCTCCCGTTGCTGGATCGCTGATTTACCGCAATCACTTCTTCATTCGTGAGCAGCGCTGTGGTTTGGGCATCCATTCGCGTCAAATTTCCCCCCATGATCAGGGGCGACCGGAATATCGCCCACAACGTCATCAGCGTGCGCTGCTCGGCCGGAGTAAGATTGCTCTCGCGGTCCTTGCCGCTGCCGGGACGTGGTCCCAAATGCCCCAGTGGCAGCATATCCGCATCCGGCCAATGTCCTCCGCCCACATATTTAGCCCATTTCGCCGCCAGCGTGAATTGCCCCATCAGTCCTTGTGACCAACCCTGTTTCGGCCATTGTTGCCAGTGATCCCAGATATCGCCCGAGATGCGCCACATGGCCGCTTCCTGGCGAAGCTCCGCGGCCTTTTCTAGTGGCGCTGGCCCTGGCGAAAGGCTCAACACGATCGGACGGCCGGTTCTGCGTAGCGCGTCGCTGAACATACGGATTTCATCGCCTTTGTACGGATCCGCCGCTATGCAATCGATCTTGACGAGATCCACTCCCCAACTCGCGTAGAGCTTGGCGGCGGAATCGTAGTAAGCTTGCCCGGCGGGGTTATTTCTTACGCCGTAGTTATTAGCATTCCAGGGGCAGGTGTCAGTCCGGTCCGCTGCTTCCGCCGACGTAAATTGCGACTCTGCCAGCTTAAGATTTTTCGCAGCGGCTCCTTTCGGAATCCCGCGGATGATATGGATGCCGAACTTTAACCTCTGGGCGTGCACCCAATCCGCAAGGGGCTTAAAGCCTGCCTGATTGGCCGCGGAAGGAAAACGGTTCACCGCCGGCAGGTAGCGCCCATCGCCGCTCATGACGAATTGAAATGCACCCGGCTTCGCCTCCGGATTCTTTAAATACCATCCCTCGTCCACGACCGCGTATTCCCAGCCATAGCGCTTCAGATGTTGCGCCATCCAACTGGCATTGGCCTTGAATTCCGCTTCGGTCACGCTGAGGCCATAGGAATCCCAACTGTTCCACCCCATGGGCGGTGTCTGCTGCGCTAGCAGCGGCAGGGCGATTGAAGCCAACAACAAAAATTTTCGCATCAGGCTATTGAATACTTCGCAGATCAAGTTCAATCGCGCCCGTCCGGAAAACACCGTCCTGAATTCGCTCGGCGCGCTGTTTAACCCAGATTTCGTAGCCAGGCGGGCGCCCGGCCTCACACAGCATCCGGGCGAGAAATGTCTGCATTTCGCTATGCGGTTTTTGCGGCAAGAAGCGCTGGATAATCCGTCCTGCGACGTATTCCGCATCGGGTTTGAAAGTCGAATGCAAGTATTCCTCGACACTGACCAAATGTGCGGTTGCCATATTTAAATCTTCTCTCAACTTGATCTCTGGTATTGGCCCTCTGGACGAGTCCCTACATCTCCAGGCTCTTCCACTAGAGAATCATATGAAGTAAACTACCAGAAGCGATGGCAAAGAAATCGGAAGGCGACATGTTGCAAGGCACTTTGGACATGCTCATCCTCCAAACCCTAGTGCTCGGACCCGGTCACGGCCACACCATCGCCCATGCCATCGAGCGCGCCTCCGACGACATCCTGCAAGTGGAGCACGGCTCGCTTTACCCTGCTCTTTACCGCTTAGAAGAGCGCGGCTGGATCGCTTCTTTCTGGGGCACATCCGAAAACAATCGAAAAGCCAAGTACTACCGCTTGACCCGTGAAGGCCGGAAACAACTCGCCGCGGAAACTTCGCGCTGGCAACGTCTTGTGACTGGCATCGGACGTGTCTTGCGCCCCGCCATGGAGTAAAAACGATATGTCTTGGCGCCGCTTCTTTCGTCGTTCGAAACGAGACGCTGAGAGCGCCAGCGACTTTCAGTTCTATCTGGACACCGAAACCGAAGACAATATTGCGCGCGGCATGCCGCCGGACGAAGCTCGCGCCGCCGCGCGCCGGAAACTCGGCAACCCAACGCTGCTCCGGGAAGAAATCTATCACATGCACAGCTTCGGCATTCTGGAAACTGTCTGGCAAGATCTCCGTTACGGCTGGCGAACTCTGCGCCAGAGTCCTTCCTTCATGGTGACGGCCGTGCTCACGTTGGCTCTGGGCATTGGAGCGAATACCGCCATGTTCAGCGTCGTGCGTGCGGTGCTGTTGACGCCGCTCAAATATCACGATCCTGATCGTCTGGTGTATCTCTCCGTCGAAAATGTGCGGCAAAATGAGCGGGATCTCAATTTCAACCAGTTTCAATTTGAGGACCTGCGGGCCACAGCCAAGTCGTTTATCGCCATCGCCGCCTATGGCCGCCCGGAGAACGTTGCTCTATCTGGCGTTGGCGCGCCCGAAGCGCTGAAAGGCGCGCGCGTCTCCGCTAATTTCTTGGACGTTCTGGGCGTGCCGCCTGTGCTCGGCCGCGGCTTTGTTCCGGAAGAAGATCAACGCAACGCTAGGCCAGTCGCCATGATCAGCTCCGCTCTCTGGCAGCGTAAATTCGGCGGCGATCGCGGCGTCATCGAAAAAACCGTCACGCTCGACTCAATCTCCTATACCATCGTGGGCGTCCTCCCGCGCGGCTTTGAATTCCCTTTCGCCGGTGCCGATATTTGGCTGCCAAGGCCATCCGAATGGTCCCTGCTGCCGGCACGCTACTGGGGCGGCCCCATCTTGACTGGCTTCGCCCGTTTGAAGCCGAATGTTACGCTCGAACAAGCGCGCGCTGAAATGCACGTGCTCTACCACCAGTACGTCGCAACTCATCGCAACCCTGCCAATTCGACCCCCGGCTTGGATATGCGAACGGAACTGCTGAGAGATCACCTGGTGGCCCGCGCCCGTCCCATGCTCTGGACATTGTTGGCGGCAGTTGGCTTCGTGTTACTCATCGCGTGCGCGAACGTCGCCAGTCTTTTGCTCGCCCGGGCCACGGTGCGTTCCCGCGAATTTTCGTTACGCGCGGCCTTAGGCGCCGGGCGCGGACGGCTCATGCGCCAATTGCTTTCCGAATGTTTCTTATTGGCCGCCGCCGGCGGAGCGCTTGGCCTGCTAATGGCAAAGTGGGGCTTAAGCGTGCTTCCTCGCGCGAATGTTCTCTTTCCGCGAACCGGCCCAAACACGCTCTTTATGCCCGGTGTGGATGACATCCACCTGAACGGTTGGGTGCTGGGATTCAGCATCCTGCTCTCCATCGCGACCGGCGTCTTATTTGGATTATTTCCTTCCCTACAAGTCTCGCGTCCCGATCTGGTTGGCATGCTGCGTGAAAGCGGAGCCGCCGCGGGCGTCGCTTCACGCCACCGCCTTTTCGGCATTAACACGCGTGGCGTATTGGTCGTCACTCAGATCGCGTTATCGATTATTCTACTGATCGGCGCATCGCTTTTATTGCAAAGCTTTGCCCGCTTGCGCGGCGTGAACCCAGGCTTTCAATCCGCGCACGTCTTAGTCGCAAAAATCGCACTACCTCCGGCGCACTACGACACCGATGCCAAAAAGAATGCCTTTTTCCGTTCTCTTCTGCCGGGTTTAGAAAATCTGCCTGGTGTCACCAGCGTCGCGTTGTCATTCTCCATCCCGACCGCCACCTGGATTCGCACCAACATCAGAGACGTGGAAAGCCAGGTGTCGATCGATCCGAATGACCCCACTTCTTATGCAGTTTGGCAAAGCGTCACTCCTGATTATTTCCGAGCGCTGGGCATTCCTTTCAAACAGGGCCGCGCATTTTCCGCGCGTGACAATACTCCCGGAGCGCCGCCTGTCGTGATCATCAATGAAAGGTTGGCCCGCCGTCTCTGGCCACGCGGCAATCCCATCGGGATGCACCTCACGGAGGGATACGATCATGCCCTAGGTCCAATGGAAGTGGTAGGCATCGCAGCCGATATCCATGAAGGCGGCCTCGCTGCCGAGGTTCAACGGGAGTTTTATCTCCCTTGCGCCCTGCATCCTCCGCAAACCGCGTACCTGATCCTGCGAACCAAAGGTGATCCCATGCGTTTTGCCAACATCATCCGCAATCACGTACTCGCGGTCGATCCCAACCAACCCGTCTCGGATGTGCAAACCATGGAATCCGTTCTCGCCGCCACGCTAGGGCAGCGCCGCGTGACCATGTTGCTTCTCGGCGGGTTCGCCGCCGTGGCGCTGCTATTAGCTTTAATCGGAATCTACGGAATCATTGCCTATTCCGTGGCGCAGCGCACGCACGAAGTCGGGATCCGCCGCGCCTTGGGCGCACAGCAAGCAGATATTCTTCAACTTGTGCTGGGACAAGGTCTAGCTCTAACGTTAATCGGAGGGGCGCTCGGCATCGGCGGAGCCTTCGCCCTAACGCGTGTTATGAAAAGCATGCTCTTCGGCGTGACCGCCACTGACTCCGCAACCTTCGCGGGAGTTGCTCTGCTCTTCCTAGCCGTGACATTGGTCGCCAGTTACATCCCGGCACGCCGCGCCGTGCAAATCGATCCCATGGCGGCATTGCGAACATGAAAATCCTCCCGCTCCTGCTTCTTCTGTTTTCGCTCGCCTGCGGGCGCCGTTCCTTCCGGGTTCTCCCCGGCGATCCGGACTATTTCCTTCGTGCCCCGGATTCGAAACAAGTTCCCTTCCGCGAGGTATTGAACGGCTATAACGGATTTGTACCTGGCAAAGGTTGGCTCGATCTGCGCCCGCGCATGGAGCTTCGTGTCGAAAACGCCTACTACCAGGAAGGTGCTCCGAAACGTGGATTGAACGGCTACTTAGGCACCGAAATCGCCCAGTATCAGGTCC
>Ga0193743_1000252_pt1 | contig 43258 bp, 35 predicted proteins | sample L2c2metaG_FD_143038 | JGI IMG/M metagenome (GOLD analysis project Ga0193743, IMG submission 143038) | Soil microbial communities from a riparian zone of the East river system, Colorado, United States - L2c2 | ecosystem: Environmental > Terrestrial > Soil > Riparian zone | place: USA: East River... | reverse complement strand
TGGCAACATAGGAACGCGTGTAAGCGAGGACGGCTTTGCATACGCGGGTGAAATTAGTGGAGTTGGTAGGCGGGGACAAACAACCTGGGGAGGAAACCATCCCAAATGATCCTAATCGGAGGCGCTCTCGCGTCGCGGTTCGAGCCCTGTCGTTCCCGCCACTAAGCCAAATAAATGCAATGGTTTAGCGGTGCAGACAAAGTGACGGAAACTTCCTGCGGTACGCAACGGTACGATGCTTCCGAACTGTTGTTTCTCATTTCAACAACACCTCTATTTGCCTCCTTCTTTTTATCCGCTGAAAACGGATCGCGATACGAGGGTTAGCGTGTCTGCGGTCTCAATAAATGCGTTTACCTAGACATCAAGAAAACGTTTGCCCTTGCAATAGTGAACTCCATCGCTTCAATAAATGTCGACGATCGGGCATCAGGGGGTCGGCGTTTGATACGCGTTGTGGTTGAGTCGTGCAAGGAGGCGGTGTTGTAGGCAGCCATTGGCTAATTGATGGTTCGGTTACACCGTTTGCGGGTAGAGTTCCGTTCTGCATAAGGACTTCGTAGTTTAGCGAATAGACGTTGCGCCAGTAATCGACGGCAATTTTTGCAATATTGAAATTCATGGTAGTCGACAAAGGGGACGTAGAGACGGAATCGTTGGGATAGATGTCCAGGCGATAAGCACCGTTGCTAAATGACAGGACATAAACGAGCCCACTGAAGTCGACAGCGATATCGAGATATTGCGTATTCGGCCCTCCCGTTTCAGTCAGATTGAAAAAATAGGGTGTACCTTGACGCGAAAAATAACGAACAGGATTTGCCGACACGTCCAAGGCATGGATACGGTTATTGCCGCCTTCCAGCACCAGGATCACTCCGTCCGCGGTTACTGTGGCTGCGACCGGTTGGCTGAAGAGCCCTGGTCTTGAACCAAAACCGCCGTGCAACGTCGACTGGAGATTCTGAGTGGCGAGAGCATCAGTTGTCGACTGACTCGGCAGCGCAAGTGACTCCAAACGGCTGGCCGATTGATTGATGCTTACGACCGTGCCGGACGGGTGTAAAACAAGGTCATCCGCCGCCAGGGCGAACTTACCCCATGCCTGATCACCCTTCGGAGAAGAGAACACAGTGGGGTTTAACGTGACTTGTCTCAAAAGATTAATGTTATCGGTGGTATCAAGATAGAAGTTGAGGTTCGGTCGCCCCAGCGGATCGTAGACAAGTTTGGCCGCACCCTTCATCACGCACGGAACCATTGCGTAGTTTTGCTGCGCATTGGACCCCGAGTTCACACTTGGCAACGCGGCAAGCTGATCGAGCTGAGCGGTTAAATTTGGATCACAAGAGGATGTAGTGTACGACTGCCAACCATATCCGATGTTTCCGTACGTTGTGTTGTATGTGATCCCGCGATACTCACAGATGTTCCCCGGCGCCGGATCGCAGTTGGACGTAGAGCCCGGTGGCTGCGGCGCAGGAGCACATATCCACATATGGTTTCCGCTGTCGTCGAGAGCGGTTTTTTGCTTGTGCTGGTAATGAGTCGATGACGTAATCGGAAGCTGAACCTCGGTGATTGTAATGCTTGGCGCGGCAGACGAAGATGACGGTGGAAGATTAGGAATCGAACCTGTGGTTCCGTGGCCGACGTGCGTCGAGTTCACGGTATAGAAGCCCACCGTAATCGTGACCATTCCTCCAAGAGGTACATCGTTGAAGACGACAGGCGGAAGTATCTTTACACCACTTCCTGGCATCCGAAGTGTTTGGACGTGAGGCGTTCCACCATCAAAGATTGCTGTGACGGTATAGGTTGCTGCGGATGCAGGAAAGCCTCCAAGATCTTTAGGATCAGGCGCTATCGTCACGCTGAGATCATAGGTACCAACAAGATTATTGACATAGGTCCAGGGCGAGGAAAGTGTTTCGACAGTTGTCTCCGCTATCTCTGCGTAAGTCCCGAGCACCCCGATGGCCTGGATAATCTCTCCGGCAATAGGGATGGCATCTTCTGCGATATCGAGCACTTCAAATTCGATGAGGAAGGCTACAAAAGCCGCAATGAATTTGCCCATCGCCGGCCCAATCGCACCTCGAACAAACGATCTCCAGAAGATAGCGATGGCTTGCGCCGCTGTGCCGTTCGGAAGTCCTGTGGCGAACTCTTTTGCGACTCCAAGGGCTACTGGCACAGCAACCTGCTTCACGAAAGCGTCGATGTTGCTAGCAACTCCGAGGCCGATCAGTGCTGCGGGAACCACCAGATTGAACAGGGTCGTCATCACGATGCCCATGATCTCGGTGTCTTGTGCAACACGTGAGCCGACCCCAAGTCCACTCGCCAGGATCAGAGCAGAAGACGCCTGAAGACTAGGAAACGTGAAGTTGAATGAGTTTGAGGACGACTCGACCGGAATTCCGAAGATCGTAAATTCTGGCGTGAGTGATCCGATGAGAAGTTCGTTATTCGGCGTGATGAAAGGTTCATCGGGAGCAATACCCGAAGGGAGACTCGATACAGGAACGACCTTATTATCTGAATCGTAAAATTGGATATATAAAGCAAGGTAGCGAAGGTACCAGTTCTTGAAATTGAGTGCGATGGACGTCGATCCGCCATTACCAGTCGGTGTCATCGTGCAGCTATAGCCGTTGAAATTTGTGCTCACATCTTTGAGCGTGTAGCTGGCGTTGCCATTGGACCGGACTCGGCGAAGGGATGTCGAACTTTGATTGATGCTGGTGACTCCGTCATTTCGTGTCCAGACATTCCCTTGCGGAACGCTTCCCGGATTCCGTGTAACGTCCACTCCGAGTGAGGTGTCATTCTTGACACTCTGGAGCGCAGGCCTCATGGCGTTGCTGATGAATGGATTATTGAGCTTGGGCTGCCATTTAGGATCATAAAGAGTCAGACCTGCATATTTTCCTTTCTGATTTTTAATTGGTGTCCCATCGCTATCCGTGTACGGCACTAATGTAGCCCACCCAGAGCTGTTGTCGACTGTCGGATCGTCTTGAGGCTGGGCTGGCCCTGCAATAGACAAAACCTCCGAAAGCTGAGTGATCTCCCCACTAAGAGAATTGATGTGATTCTGCATAATGTGGGCCGCAGAGGCGGGATCGGCGCTCACCAACTCAGGATGCATATTGACCAGGGTTGCGGCCCAGTCCGTCGTATCCAGAAAGATTTGCTCTTCAAGAGCGTCACGAAGCGTCATCGCCGCGGGGAGGTTGTATTTTTTCCTCTTACTCGATAACGGAAGGGGACTCAGGGCATCGGATTTCGCTCGCGCTCTGGTGTAGGCCTGCGTATAGCTGCTTGACGGTAGTACAAGATAAACGCTAGACATCTGCCAGTCGCCTGCAGTGAAGTTCGGATCTTTGACGGTGTAAGTAAGCTGAACCTCGTTGGCGGACAACATCACGTTTTCGAGTACGTGAGTGATGTTGTAGTCCGGGACCGCCGACAAGAAGCGATTCGTCCGACGCTCCCGCGCGAGAGAAGCGTCTCCCTTTGCTAACTCCCTCAGTTGATAGACCTGGCCTCCCAGCAGCATCCTGTAGTCGTGTCCGGAGTAGGACTCATGAGAGAGGTTGATAAAAAATGTCCTCCGTTCCCTTACTGGCCGCGGCCGAAAGACCTGGCCGATCAGTTCAGGCGCGACAGCCAAAGTGGCTCCGGTTCCGGCCGCGCCACCGATAAAGCTTCGCCGCGAAAGGTCTTTGAGAGGGCCGCCGGACTTGTCATCAGGGTGTTTCATACGATCTCCTTCTTAGGTCATTTGTGGTGGGCCCTTTGTGAAGAACGCCTGATTAGTGCTGCGAAGCAGGTGCGTGAGGTGGCTTTGGATAGCTCGGAGCGGAGGGTTGCTTAGGTGGTTTTGGGGGAGCTGGAGGATGGTGAGGAATTGGTGGCCGTGGCTGTTTTGGTCCGGGTGAGATGACAAGAGGTATCCAGGCCGGGTCGAACGTACAGATCTGTTGCCCGGATATTGGAGCGGGCGTGTACGTGGAAGGACTTTGATACGACGCAAACTGTGTGATGTCCACGCGACTCGCCCATTTCAGGTTCGAACCGTTCGGATTGGCCGCCCCACATCCGGACTGATTATTGTTACTTTCATCAGGGCAAGTGATATTCATGTTGGTTACAGGAACCGTAGTTGGACCGGCGTACGCCATTTGCGCGCAAACGGACTCTCCAGCCTTTCCCCAATAGCCTGCAAATGTAGTGTGCTGACCGTTGAGGATCATGTTGATCGTGTTGCCGCCAGGGGTAAAGTCTACGTATGCGTCGGCTAGGGTTACCCTGTTCTCAAGGGTCAGGGACGACAGGTTGGCACCTTGCAATAACGCGCCTGCTAATGACGAATTTGCGCCACTCGAATCTGAAGTGATTTTGGCACCACTAAAGTTCGCGCCAGAAAGAATCGCGTTGGAAAAATTCACTCCCAGACCTGTGGCCGAGGTAAAGTCCACTCCAAACAGATATGTACTGCTGAAGTTTGTTCCATCCATCAGGGCGCTGGAAGCGGTTGCACAACCTTGGGTGAACCCATCTTGCCCTGGCGTGCACAGTCCCGTCCCCACCGCGCCCTGGCTATAGAAACTTGCATTTGTGAATTCGGCTCCACTCAGGCGCGCCTGAAACAGGTTGACATTCCTTAGGAATGCGCCGTCCAGGTGTGCTGCTCCCACAGACCCAGAAGGTGCGGCAGTCAGTAGAGCTCCGCTCATATTCGCTCCTTCGAGATTTGCCGCTGTCAAAGTTGCGCCGTAAAGCGTCGCACCGCTCAGATTGGTAAACCGCAGACTGCTGTTGTTGAAACTTGTTTGGGTGAGATTTTGACCCGACAAGCCTTGCGCATAATCCAGGACTACACTTTCTAGAGAAGCACCGGCTAAAGTCGCGCCGTTGAGTTGAAGCGGGTTAGCCTGTGACGACAGCACCTGATTCGCTGAGGCGGTCACTACAGTACCCGTAAGATTGAGTCCGTTCCATTGTCTTGAGGAGTTCGCACTCGGCGTGAGAATCGTGTAGGAGAGATTTGCTGCGCACTCGCTGCTAAGCGTGACCTGGGTGCCAGCGAAATTACCCGATGTTAGATCAAGCAGGTGAAACTGATCCGAACCAGAAAGATTGACGCCGCACAATGTCGCCTTCCCAAAAGAAAAATTAGCTGCGTTCAAACCACTCAGGTTGACTTGGTTCAGAGTGGCATCGGCGAACTTCAGACCGGTCCCGCCGACAACTTGGCTGCTGCTCAGGTTAATGTTGTTGAGTGTCGCGCCTGTGAAGTTGAAGTTGCTGATGTCAACACCAGTAAAGGTTATGTTGTTGAGAGTTGCACCGGTGAAATCCAACGGCGTGTTGCCGAGCTTTGCTCCACTCAGATTGATATTTGTAAGAGTGGCTCCCGCAAACTTCGCGCTGGTCAGTGTCGCATTGCTGAGGTTCAGATTGCTGACTACGGCGTTGGAGAAGTCCGCACCCGATAAGTTCCAGCCAGCAAAATTGGCGATATCCGATCCGGCGGACGGAGTGAAGGTTACTCCCTTTAGAGAACAGTTCACACAGTTGCTTCCAAGCATGTCGTGCGCCAGTGTCAGCGTGGTGAGCAGAGGTTCGACGAAGATCTGACCTGTGGGACTGCTGCTGAGACAGGTGGGTGTGTTGCTTACCACCGCTCCTTGAATATCGGTTGAACTTGTCCCCCAGTACAGACTGGAGCCGGCTCCCACGGCAGCGGACTTGGCTGTGCCATCAAGCGTTGTCACCGAACTGCTGAGATCCGTGAGATTGTAAGGAGGGCTTACAACGCCGGCACCCATAAGAGGGATAAAGACAGCCGCCTTTCCTTGCTGTCCGCATCCTTGATAGAGCGCGACTTCGCCGGGCTGTAATGGGCCCGTTGCCGTCCCGTCGGGAAAGAATCGAAACAGAACCTGAAACTCGTCGCCCCTCTGAAACGTTCCGTTGAGGAACTGATTTCCATTTTGGTCCGTGTCGACCGTCAAGTTTCCGTTCTGGTTCAGCCTGAACCTGAATTGATAGTTGCCATCATCGTTGATCTGGACTCCAGGCGAATCCCCGCCAGGGCCGGTCCCATAAGCATTCTCGCAATAATACCCACAAGATGACGCCACGTAGAGTTCAATGAGAAAGATGGACCAGACATTCGGTTGCGCGCCCAGCAAAGCAGGGTTCTGAGTTCCGGTTCCATCCGGCAGCTGCCATAAGGAAAGTCCGTCAAACGCGACGTTCGGTACGAGACGAATCTCAGCAGGGTTAGTAGCTCCTCCTGGCAGCGGCTGTAGAGAAAAGACCCGATTACCGAATGTTCCTAGCGGACTAACCGTTGTGTCCTGAATAGCCCAGTATCCACGAGCGGGATTGCCGTTAGCATCAACTAAGGGCACCGGAGGCGATGTTGCCGTAAAGGGATCCACCCTGACAGATGCAGCAGTCCCAATCGGGATCTTGCGGCCGCGGCGTCTCAAAAGCTTCACGGCGGTGACGCCACCAGAGAGATTGGCGAGGCCGCAACCGCTTCGATCCAGGATAGGCGTAATGAATTCGCCGTTGCTGCTCGTTAGCCTAAGGCCCGTGTAAATCCCACCGCCGCCGCTCAGACAAAAGGTGTGTCGGCCGGCCTCTAATTGATAGTGGCCTTCCATATCCAGAGATTGCGCATCGAAGATCAACGTTTGGTGCGAACTCGCTGCGGGCAGTGGACCCGGTACTGCCTTTTGGACATGAACAACGACGCTATCCGGAGATACGGTCTCGCTTTGAGCGAACGCGAGAGTACTCCTCCATGTTGCGCAAAACAGAAGAACCGAGAACATGACGTACTCGATCCGGGCGTAAGGTGTTGCCGGACGCCGTGAGTGACTCATCGAATCGCCTCAGGTTTCAATTTTGAATTGGGCCCGGGGCGATCAGTATAAACATGTTTAGCCCGTATTGGATATCTTCTGTTTGTGAATCCACGTTGCCATGGTGTCAACGAGTATGATCGTTGCCAGTCAAATTAGGTAGTCCAATTACTCCTCCTACGTCTTAGAACAGAGGGGAAACAGTACAAGTTTTAAATGTGTACATTGAATGGAAGTGACCGGGCGTTATCATTTCCCATGAGTGAAAAGCTTCGCTGGGGTGTCCTCAGCACTGCAAAGATTGGTCTTAAGAAAGTCCTGCCTGCCATGCAGCAAGGCCAATATACGTCTGTTACCGCCATCGCATCCCGCGATCTTGCCAAAGCTAAAGAAGCCGCAGCAGCGCTCGGCATATCCAAGGTCTACGGTTCATACGAGGAGCTCCTCGCTGACCCGGACATCGATGCCGTCTACAATCCGCTTCCCAACCAACTACATGTGCCCTGGACTATCAAAGCCGCTGAAGCGGGCAAGCACGTTCTGTGCGAGAAACCTATCAGCCTCACCGTTGCCGAAGCCAAAACCCTCCTCGACGTCCTCGCCAGGACTGGCGTCAAAATCGGGGAAGCTTTTATGGTCCAGACTGCGCCGCAATGGCTCCGGCTCCGTGAACTCCTTACCGAGGGCCGCATAGGCACCCTTCGCTCCGTCGCAGGTTTCTTTAGCTATTTCAACGACGATCCATCTAACATCCGAAATCAGGTTGACTGTGGAGGAGGTGGCCTGATGGACATTGGTTGTTACCTCATATTGGCCTCGCGCTGTGCCTTCGGACAGGAGCCTCGCCGCGTCGTCGGCTGCATGGATCGTGACCCTAGGATGCACACAGATAGACTCACCTCAGCGATCCTCGACTTTCCGGCAGGACAGGCGATCTTTACCTGCAGCACTCAGTTAGTGCCCTACCAGCGCGTTCAATTCTTCGGCACCAAGGGCCGCATTGAGATCGAGATTCCTTTCAACGCGCCTCCTGACCGCCCCACGCACCTCTTCATTGATGATGGTAGTGATCTTTTTGGAGGTGGTGTCACCACAGAAACTTTTCCTGTGTGCGATCAATACACCCTCCAAGGCGACGCCTTTTCCAAAGCCGTTTTGGAGAATACCGAGGTGCCGGTACCGCTAGAAGAGGCAATCAAGAATATGGCTGTCATCGAAGCCATCTTCAGTTCCGCAAACTCGGGCAACTGGGAATCTCCGAAGTTGTAGAACGGGCTGCTACAGCAGATTTTTGTTTCTTCGCATTGAAAAAGCGACAGTAGCTTTGACTCCGAGACCTCTACTTTCTTCTCTTTTAGCGGTGCGGACGACGGTATGCAGCGTTATTTTTTTGAGTGATTTGGATGCAACCACTGCTCTTGAAGTCAGTAACTTACACTCAATCATCTAACTGTCACGGCAGGGGTATTCAAAGCTAATGCCGTTAGGGACCGACTGAAAGGGATCACGAGTAAATTCGAGGCGTTGCAGGCCCCCGCAACCAAAGAATCAGTAGTTTACGGGAACCCGGTGCTACCGACAGACTCCCATAAACTCCCAATAAGAAAAATCATGGTCTAGGCGCTCGTTTTCATCGGTTTGAGCACCATCTCCACAACCTTCCCATTCGCTTCTCTCTTTCGATGACGACATAGCCTGTCCATAGACGTTCATCGTCGTCTGGATGGAGGCGTGTCGCATCAGCTCCTGTTGCACCTTCATCGGCGGGCCGGTCCCTATGCGCTACACGCAGGGTCCACCAACTGGCTGCGATTCTCCTTCGTAGGCGGCAGCGGAAGAAATCGCGAAAACTCCGTCCCCTGCCGTGTCGCGCATAAGCCATCAATTGTGCGGTTCGAAACAAATTGGCCGAAGTAACAGTAGGCAACGGCTTAGATCGATATACCTATACACAAAGACTCAGGCTGCCTTCCGACCGAACAGCTTGCCGTTTTGTGACACGATGCTGTGCAATTCGTTCGTATAGTCGAGACGCGCCAAGCAATGTTTAGAGAATGCTTGCGAAAAGAGATTGCCGCAGGTGGAACACGATTGGAGTGAACGTATTCGCAAAATAAATCGGAGCAGCACTGTCACAAAGCGAGGGTCTGATTGGTCTTCCTTTGTGAGCTCGAATGCATCGGCCCAGAGAGGAAATGACAACAATGTTCATCTACGAGAGTAATGACGAAAACATTCCAACCGATACAGAGGCTTACTACGAGGCAGTTGCTAGTCAGGAGGAGATATACCTTGAAGAGACAGAGGAAGAACTACGCGTGATTTTGGAATCCGACGATCCGCCTCCACCACGAAGCGAGCGTCCCAATCAACAACGTGCGCATGCCACTGAAGAACTTCTCACCGGAGATTCTGATGATCCTCCACTCAGCGATGCAAATGCGTAGGAACTGTATGGAAACATCCTGTTCATTGCACTACCACCTGTTGAGGTGTGCGGCAACACATTTTCTACGACACGCTGATTCTCGCGTTTTGTCGAGTTTTGCTGTTAGCTCGCGTCCGACCTCGTCTTCGTCGCCCGGCTCTGCGTTTCTAGCCGCCGGGCCGCACGCTGGTTCTGGTAGTTGAAGAGGATCTGGTCAGCCGCAATGAGCAAGTCCTTCATCATGCGCCGGAAATGCTTTTTCACCCAGGGCAGAAGGAGCGAATAGGCACGCACCTTTTGCCAAGGAGAAAGCGTTGCCCTTTTCACGGAGGCTGCGTATTCGTAAAACTGACGAAATTCCGGGAAATTAACTTCGTGAGTCTTCGCCGGGTCCCACCACTCTGGACAAGGGAGAGTGCCGTGCCGTCGTATCAAGCGGAAACCTTGTGATTTGAGGCGGGCAGGAGCTGTTTGTGACGACTGGTTCTCATGACGGGTGTAGCTGAAGAGAAACTTGTCCGATTCCCAAAACCGACCGATGAGCCCAACCTGCGCCAACAACATGCCGTCGGAGTTCACATGGCTGCCTTGCGGCGGGCACTGACGCAGCGCATCCAGACGAAAGACACCGAAGATCGGAAAGCACATATGATCGTTCAACAGAAGATCACGCCAGCGAACCAAAGGATCAGGTGAGTCGAGTCGCAGTGGCAAGTTGTAATACTCCACCAGGTCGCCAGTAGGTGAGATTATCTTCGTGCGCGAGTGTGCCAGAACCAAGCCTGGGTCGGCCTCGAGCGCCCCGATACATTCCTCCAGAAAGGTCGGCTCGATCAAATCGTCATGTGCTGCGCTCTTATAGTATTTTCCGTTTGCCAGCGAATAGACTCTGCGGAAATTCCAACCGGCACCCATGTTCTTTGTATTTCGGAAATAACGGATGCGTGGATCCCGGGCCGCATAGTCCCGACAGATTTCCTCTGTACGATCGGTCGAAAAATTATCAGAGAGGACTAGCTCAAATTCTTTGAAGGTCTGACCCAAGATGGAGTCCAGCGCTTTGGTGAGAAAGCGATCGGCGTTATAAACGGGCATACCAACGGTCAACATGGGACATGAAGGCATAAAAACCGCTCCCTGTGCGCAGATTTAGAAGATCAACATTGTCTCCCAGACTAGTAGATAAGTTATACATTGCAGCCTCGTTCGTTACTCCTAAGGGAATTCCTTCCAGGGAGCAGTTATTTTAGTGCTGGCAGACGCAAAGATAGGTTGGCCCCTCCGAAGGCTCATGAAACAGGGGCTGGTCGTTTAAGGTGAGATTGAGCAGATGCCCAGTATTGGAGAGACACGAGTGGGGTGAAAGGGCGGCTACCTAATGGTGGCTTCGCCAAGTTAGATCCTTGCGGCGTCCAATTTATTGATTTACTGACTTCCATCTGCGATCGCGCACTCGGAGAATAAAACAAACCTGTGTTATTGACGTTTTCTATTTCACAAAATAAGAGATACAAGGAACAGAGGCAAAACGGCGAAGCGGAGCCAACGTAATGCCGGCCGATTCGATAAATGCCACTGTCTCCCCAGGGAAATGCGCAGAATTCAGCTCGTCGAAGGCAACCACACCCCCTCGTACCACCCCGGGTAATAAATGTTGAAGAGCGGTCTTCGTTGGTTCGTATAGGTCAAAATCCAGGTAAAGAAGGCTGATCAAAAGGTGAGGATTTAACTCCAGATATTCGAGTATGGTGTGGCAGCTATCCCCCTGAACAAGATCGACCTTCGGGATGTGGCCGAGCGGGCGATTTCTATCGTGGATCGAGGCGAGATGGTTCAATTCTTCAACCATCTTTGTCGACGTATCGAACGCTCCCTCATGAAGGTATTCCGAAGTTCCTGAGGAGGTGTCCTTTTCGTGGGTCGTTGGAAATCCAGCAAAGGTGTCGAAGCCGATCACACGTCTGGTGTGATTGTAGGGTTCAAGGATTGACGAACATTGCGCCCACGTCATCAAGCCACCGCCTGCGAAGACTCCACACTCGACAACGCTTCCGTGTATTCCCAGGTTCAGTTTAAAAATCTCGTAACGCACAAGAAAACGTGCCAAGTCCTGTCTGCGAACATGCCTAGGGAAGGTCTCGAGACGCTGAGCAAGCGACACACATGAGTTCTCGAATGCTTGACAAAGAGCATTGACGATGTCCTCTTCAGCCGGCGAATGCATATCCGCATGATGCCCGAGTTGCTTTAGGCTACTGGTAGCGGTCTCGGAAGGAAAGCTGCTCGTAACATCGATGATGTTGTTCATCGATGTTGTTCATCAGGCCTCCGTTTTTTTGGACGGCCAAGAAGTCTTTTTTGGTTGCCAAGAAGGCGGAGCCTCACTCTGAAATCGCAATTGCGAGCTTCTCCGCACGTGACGCCCCAAAAATATATTTCCCCAAGATTGATTTTGGGTAGATACTTTCGGGAAGCGTGTTGTCTTGGGATCGACAACTCGTCATTTCCCCCTTCCGGCCCCGGGCTCAGGTGCTTCGCCGTCGAAAATAAAAGTTGTTTGTTGACGTCTAAACGTCACTGCCAGTTTCGGTAATACTCTTGCGAATCGCACCATCGTCCAACCCTAAATCAGCGTTGGAACCATCTTCTTTTTTGGGAGTGAGAGCATGAATGATTTCCGATCGCCTGCGTTTGATCTTCTATCTAGCGTGACGTCGCCGAAAGAAGGTCTGGAAACTGAATCGATCGAACTTACCGAACTTCAACACCTTTGTGAACGTTCAAACGTTGGTCGAGAAATTTTCGACCTGATAGTTGATCTGTACCCAATATGTCGGAGCATCACTGGTGATGGAATTCGCCAGACGCTCTCGGTGATGACACAATTCATACCGTTGCAGCAGCATGAAGTTCCCAGCGGAACTCCCGTGCTCGACTGGACGGTTCCCAAAGAGTGGAACATCCGCGACGCATATGTGGCGAACGCGCGCGGAGAACGAGTGATCGACTTTCAACGCAACTGCCTGCATGTCGTAGGATACAGTGCGCCAGTGAACGGGAGATTTCATCTAAATGAGTTGAAGAAACATCTGTTCACCATACCTGAGCACCCTGATTGGATCCCGTTCCGCTATTCCTACTACGACAGAAATTGGGGATTCTGCTTGGCCCACAGGGACCTCGAGAAGCTGGAGGACGGCGAGTACGAGGTACTCATCGACTCTTCGCTAGAAGATGGTCTTCTTACCTATGGTGAATACTATCTGCCAGGGTCTAGCACCGACGAGCTTCTAATTTCCGCTCACATCGATCATCCGGCAATGTGCAATGACAATCTCTCCGGTGTAGCTGTGGCGACATTGCTGGCTCAATACTTATCTCGCGTCCAAAATCGGCGTCTATCGTATCGGTTTATCTTCATCCCAACAACAATTGGATCGATCACATGGCTCAGCCGCAATGAAGCAACTCTTGACCGGATTAAATATGGCTTCACCTTGACATGCATCGGAGATAATGGAGGGTTTACCTGGAAGGAAACGCGCCGCGGGGGCACTGAAATTGACCGGGCGGTTAAGTGTGCGTTGCGTGAAAGCAAAGAAGAATATGAGCTTTGGGGCTTTACTCCCTTCGGCTTCGACGAGCGACAGTTCTGCTCACCTGGATTCAATTTACCTGTCGGTAGCCTCTTCCGAACCGGTCCCTATCGTTACCCACAAAACCATACCTCAGCCGATGATCTGACACTTATGTCGCCGGAAAAACTCGCGGGTAGCGTAGCTCTCATAGCAAGGATCGTCACAATTCTTGAGGGAAATGCATCGTACTTCAACACGAGCCCGAAGGGTGAACCACAATTGGGCAAACGCGGTATCTACCGCAAAATCGGTGGACCAGTCATCCAACAGAACTTGCTCCACCTATTCTGGGTCTTGAACTACTCCGATGGCGAACACTCACTGCTTGACATCGCCGAAATGTCGCAGTTCGCATTTTCCGATCTCCGAAAGGCAGCTAACATTCTCCTGGAACAGGGCTTACTTGTTCCTTCTACTCAAATTCTTGACTAGGAATCACGGGCGGCTTCGCATCAGTTCAGGACGCAGAAAGCGTTCCTTAACCACTTCTGACATTTGGCAAGCGAACCCTCGTTACGAAGGGCGTCGGCCCCGTACATCTGCAGCATTATTCCGTTCGTGAGGCCTCTTTCTTCTACTACCGCATGGTTTCTCGGATCCGCAAAATTTGCGGGCAAGAATAGCAACTTTGGGCGCAAAAGATACCCCACGGTGTACACTCTTCTGTTGACATGGTGCGGCCACTTTGGAATACTCCGACGTAATTGAGGGGGCGGAGCTACGCGCAAAGCCACCTCCCTGTCACCCCCGGGTTCCTGAATATTGTGAAGCGCGTCTTCCTGGGTAACCACACCCGTGCAACCTGCACCTTAAAACAAAATGACTCTGCTTCGATCGCCAGAGCAGTGATCGTTCCATCCTTCCGAGGGACACATGTCGCTGCATTTGTCTCACGCGCTTTCATCCGTAAAGCGCACCGTTAGCCGGGTCAAGGGATTGATGAATCCGCGGGCGCTACGATCCCTATTCAAAGCACACCACAACCCGGGCCGCGAACGCTATCGCAGAGCCAGTATCACGGCATCGGCATCGCTGATTCAGAAGACGCTGACGATCGCTATCAGCCTCATATCCGTACCGCTTACCGTGCACTACCTTGGTGCAGAACGGTACGGGGTCTGGCTCACGATCAGCAGCCTCCTGATCTGGTTATCGATGACTGATTTCGGGCTCGCGGGGAACGCACTGGTCAATGTGCTCTCCGAAGCCCATGGAAAAGAAGACAGACGGGCAGCCCAGGAATATACCTCTTCGGCGGTTTGGGCACTGATCGTCATCGCAGTTTTATTGGCCGTCGCAACGCTTGCAAGCTTTCCTTTCATTCCGTGGAGCTCGGTATTCAAGGTCACTACCGTACCACCACATGAGCTGGCTGTTGCCTGCGCACTCACGCTTGCGTTCTTTATTATGAGCGTGCCGCTTAGTGTCCAGTACTCGATTTATAGCGCGTATCAGGATGGGTTCCTGTCGAATGTTTGGGGTATTGCGATCAATGTAGCTTCGCTCGTGGCTTTGGTTGTCGTCAGTCGCTTCCATGGCAGTTTGCCAGAGCTAGTATTGGCTCTCTCGGGTACAAGAACGGTCCTTGCGCTGATGAATGTTTATTACCTATTCTTCAGGCGTTATCGCTGGCTGCGTCCTTCACCTACCGCAGTACGCTGGCATTGCATACTCCGACTTTTCAGAGTGGGGTTCAAGTATTTAGTGGTCCAGCTGGGCGCTCTTGGCATTTACCAGAGCCAGCCAATGATCATCACGCAGATCCTGGGACCAACCCAGGTCATGATCTTTGTCGTGGCGCAGAAGATCATTACCCTACCGGCGGATATGATTTACCTGGTCACTGCGCCCTTGATTCCAGCATTTGGTGAAGCGAAAGCACGTAATGACTGGAAGTGGATCCGCGGAGCGTATCGCAACGCAACGCTGGCTTCCGTAGCAACCGGAGTACCCGTCATTTTGGCGATTGCGTTGATGGCGAAGCCGCTGATTCGCGTTTGGGCAGGTCCAGCGGCGGTACCGGATACATCGCTCATCCTCTGGTTAAGTCTGTACAACCTGTGCTGCATTGTGCTGATGGCGGGTGGACAATTGCTGACTGGATTGGAGAGATTGAACGGGCCAACACTTTCAATTACTCTTTGCGCTCTTGGCACGATCGGCTTTGGTATCCTTTTCGGCCGCTGGATTGGCCTGAGCGGCGTCGCTGCCGCGATGGGGGTCAGCAAGCTTCTCTTCTTCTTTCCTATCCAGCAGTGGGCGGTGCGGCGCATCTTTGCCGCAGGTACGAGGCGCACCATCGAGACTACGATCAATGAAGTCGCGTCAAGCCATTCGATATGATCGCTACTCCCCATCAAAGTACCATCGGGTATTACACCTACGGAGTAGACCGGCATCCTCAGTTGATGCAACAGAGTCGTGAAGAGACTATGGCCCACAATTTTAGCGGATAACAGTTGAATTCTTTTTAGGATCCTACCCACATGACGTATCCGAATAATTTGATCCAGGAAATTTTTGAAAACAGCCAGGTGGCGGACGAGAGAGGGAATACTCACGCGCTTAGGGATGGGATCGACCCGGAGGAAGGGGCTCTTCTCTACTCACTTATTTGCCAGCACAAGTTCACGCGAACGCTCGAGGTTGGTTGTGCATTCGGAATTTCCTCTCTCTATATCTGTGAAGCCTTGTCCCAGCAGGGTTCTGGCCATCACACCATCCTTGACCCGGGCCAGTATAGTGAGTTTCATGGAATCGGCATTGCGAATCTGAAAAGAGCGGGCTTTGATTTTTTTGAGTTGGTCGAGAAGCCGTCGGAGGTAGCTCTTCCGGCTCTTCTGGCAGAGGGAAGAACGTTTCAATTTGCACTGATCGACGGTTGGCATACCTTCGATCACACGCTCCTCGATTTTTTCTATGTCGACCGGTTGCTGGAGGAAGGTGGAATAGTGGTTATCGACGACCTCCATCTGCATGGAGTGCGAAGGGCCGTCCGATATATGCTCAACTATCCCAACTATCAAATAGTAGGAAGCACGACAGATTTCGACCGCCACCAGAAGGCGTCGGCAAGACGGCTTGTTGACGGTTGTATGCAGGGGCTGGGAACAGTCATACCCAGGCGTTACCTTGACCAGATGTTTGTGAGCAGCCGATTGAATCCCGATGCCTCACTGGGCATCAAGGGGTCGATGATCGCGCTGCGAAAGACAGGACCGGATCCGAGGGGATGGAATTGGTACAAAGAATTTTGAGAGGGTACCTTCTATTGATAGGAGCCTCCAGCGTTTGACCCTCCCGTTTCCCTGTCTGTTTCGGAATGTATCGTCTTGTGCGGTTCTATGGATCCGTCACTTGCGAAGACAGCGTCCAACACAGCGCCAATCCCTCAAATCATTCACCGACGTGGTTTACGCGGCCGAAGGCTCGCCCTTGTCTTGATAAGTCAGCGGGTTGAGATACTCCATTCACGCATCATCCGGTTTGTTTCTGGATTTTCGACCATTTTTAGTCTTCGAGTTCGAACGATTCTCTAAATACAGAGCTAACAACGACAATGACGCTGCATTTCGGCTCGAAGATCTGTTCCCTGTCGCAGGAATACGTACATTCCGCGCTCCACCTTCTTCTTCGCACTTGGGCCATGTCATCCGTAACATATAGTTTTTACTCGCGTTACTAACATGCGGATGCACTGAGCACGTAATAGCTTTAGGTAACGAAGACGGTACGACATCAAATGTCGCAGTTTGACGTACGACTTTTGTGGTATCGCAAATGTCGTTCATGCTAATATCGGGGCTCCAACTCCCCAAGCTGTTTAGCAATGGGCCCGCTAAGTACATTAAATGATTCTGTACTCGGTTCTGTAACCGAGAGTGCTACTGCTTTGGCTTGTAACAACAAGCCTACAGAAGAAGCACTCACCTCGAGAACATAGCGGAGGAGTCTATGCACTCGACTTCCGAATCCCGAGATTGGTATGCATTCCGCGTTCGACCTCGTCATGAAAAACTCGTTTCTATGTCGCTACGCGGAAAAGGGTATGAGGAATTCCTTCCTCTTACTAAATCGAAACGCAAATGGGCAGATCGATCTCCAATCATTGAAATGCCGTTGTTTCCGGGCTACATCTTCTGTGACACCGAGCGCACTGAGATTGGCAAAATCCGCTGTACCCGCGGGATCCTTGATGTTATTCGTGCCGGATCTATGCCGCTGCCAGCTAATCGCGCGGAGATCGAAGGTCTTCGCAAAGCAACGAAGGCGGAACTCGAGCTTGAGAGTTTGCCTTATATTGATCCGTCTACAGCCGGGCGATTACGAATTATTTCTGGGCCACTAAGCGGACTGGATGGAATTCTGGTGCAAGTACGCGGCAAAGAGCGACTGATCCTTTCCGTCGATTTGCTCTGCCGATCAGTGTTGGTGGAAGTGCCACTTTCCTCTGTTGCTTGTGTAAGCTACGTACTCTCTGAGCTTCCCACTCCACCTTCTGAGAGGCTCTTGGGAGTTACCGCAACATAATCTGGCGAGTGGATTGCGATCGAAATGGCAAAAAAATAAGGAGAACTAAAATTCGAAGCGAACTACTGGACGACCTGCAATTAGTTACTCATACGTGTTCCACACTCTTCCGCAAACGGAATCAAGCAATGAGGAGGCATTCGCATGTCACAATTTCACGTCAGTGCTCCTCAATCGATCATTCTTCTACTGCTAACTCCTATGCTCTTTACCAGAGTAGTTGCGCAGACGACAGCGACAACTGGAGATCCGTCGATGACAGCTCTCCAGTCGCAGACCACAGCTGACAAACTCGCAGCGGCAGAAATCGATAACCTGCCAGCGGATAAAAGTGCGTATGTTCTTGGCACAGGTGACCAGTTGTCGGTACGCGTATTCGGAGCGGATGACATTCCCGATCGGCCTATCGAGGTTGGCTCCGATGGAATGATCATTTTACCCATGGTCGGCAGGGTTCAAGCTTCACATGTTTCCGTGCGGAACCTCGAAGCCGATCTGACGGCTCGATATCGGACCTATTTCAAAGATCCACAGATTTCCGTAACCGTGACGGACTATCGAAGCCAAGCAATTACTGTCGTTGGCGCGGTCAATGCGCCTGGTGTCGTTCAGTTACGCGGGCCGACGCGACTAATGCGCGTAATCTCTCAGTCAGGTGGGCTGAAACCCGAGGCTGGAGACAAGATACTGATCACGCGCCGGCTCTCGTCCAACGACGTTGCTCCGACTCCTCCTCCTTCTCCAGGTCTAACCGAACCGAACTCTTCTTTCTACCTAAAAGAGATCAATCTTCTAACGATCATTGATGGAACGGACCCCTCTGCCAACCTGATCGTCGAAGCGGGAGATCTAATTTCGGTGCCCAGAGCGAAGATGGTCTATGTGATAGGAGACGTGGGAAGGCCCGGAGGGTATGTTCTTGACGGACATAGAAGTAGGCTCACTGTGCTGCAAGCCGTCGCTCTCGCAGGCGGAGTTAATAAGTCTGCCGCTTACGGTGGTACCAGAATCCTACGACCTACAACCGAAACCGGCACGCCTCGCACGGAGACCCAGATCGACCTGAAGAAGATCCTGGCCAGCAAATCTCCTGACATTCCCCTTCATGCCGATGACATCTTGTATGTACCTAATAGCCTTACTAAGGCTGTGACCCTTCGTACGATAGAGACGGCTGTGAGCGTGGGGACGGGTCTCTTGATCTGGAAATAATCCATCGTTGCTCGGAGTTTCAGTTATGCACACACCGGATGGAAAGCTAAGAGTCATCGCTCCCGCAGAAACAGCCGAGCCCAGGCTGCCGTCCGTTGGCGCCTTGGACCCTTTTCATAGTTCGACCGTTTATGGCACTCCTGAAGAGCAGATTAACTACTTTCTTCTCCTGCGTAGGCATCGTTACGCAGTCATGATGATTTTCGGACTTTGTGCACTTGTTGGCGCGCTCTACGCATTCCTCGCTCCCAAATCCTACAAAGCCCAAGCGGTGCTTGAAATCACTGGTATCAACCAGGATTTCATGAATACTCGGGATGCGGATCCATACGCAAATGGGGTGGGAGCACCAGACAGCTATCTTGAAACCCAGATCATGCTCTTGAAGAATGAGGCTGTCACAGATCGTGTGGTGAGGGGCATGGCGTCCAAGATACCTTCCTCATTAGCCTCTGATGATGCAGGCCGAGAAGAATTGGTCCGCAATATGATGCTAAACGCCAAGGCAAAGGAAGAAGGACAGTCAAATCTGATAAGGGTCAGTCTAACCGGACCTGATCCACACCTCGTGGCAGACACAGCCAACGAATGGGCCAGTCAATACATTCAGCAGGGGCAGAATGCCCGGCTGAATGCGGCGTCCGAAACAGGCACGTTCTTGAAGCAGCAGCTGGAAGATGCGAAGCACAAGCTGCAGGAGGCAGGAGATGCACTGCAAGAGTATGCACGTGCCAGCGGGATCGTCCTGACGAGCGGAACTCAGGAGCCGGTGGCTGCAGAACATTTGCGCGAGATTCAGCAGGGTCTTGCCCAAGCAGAGGTCGACCGCGCGAATCGGCAGTCGGCGGTGGAAATGGCTCAGAACGCCGCCGCTGACACTTTGCCCCAAGTTGTGGATGACCCGACAATACGCGAGGACGGCTCCAAGCTGACTGAGCTGCGCAGGCAACTAGCGGATCTGAGCACGACGCTTACCCCTTCGAATTACAAGGTGCAGAAGGTTGAAGCACAAATAAAGGACCTCGAAGCAGAGATGCTGCACCGCCGGTCCCTCATCGTGCGCCGGCTCTCTGTGGAAGATGGCACAGCGGCACGGCGGCAGCAACTACTCAAGCAACAATATGATCGACAACTGGCAGTCGCGACCGATCAGGGGAGCAAACAGGTCCGCTTCAATATGCTCAAGCATGAAGTGGACGTGAACGAGCAGGTCTATCAGTCGATGCTGCAGAAGGCAAAGGAAGCGGGAGTCATTGCGGCACTGCGAGCAGCGAATGCCCGTGTGGTCAGCCCTGCAAAGGCGTCCCTGATCCCCACCTCGCCCAAACTATCAATTTGCATAGCTTTGGCCACAATGCTTGGTGTCGTCCTGTCGTTGCTCTATATTCTCATCGCCGAACGCAAAGACAACAGCGTGCGAAATCCAGGCGAGAGCGAGCAATACGTTGATCGCCCGGAGCTGGCAGTAATTCCACGATCCCGCTTCCTCAACAAGAACTCTAAAGCTCTTGCTCGCGGAGTGCTCAAGCTTGGCGCTGGCTCCAAAGAAGTGCATCCGATGCTCGGACATTGGAGAGAAGCGGATAAAAACTTCTTGACGGAAACCTATCGTTCAGCCGGGATATCAATCCTGTTCAGCAGGCATGGCCCAGTCATTCCCAGGGTTCTGTTGGTGACGAGTCCTCACCCGCGATGTGGGAAGACGATCACGATTGCGAACCTCGCGATAAGTCTGGCCGAAAGCGGCCAACGCGTACTTCTTATCGACGGTGATCTGCGCCGGCCAGCACTCCCGCTACTCTTCGGAGTGCAAAATATCGAAGGCCTGGCAAATGCGCTCAATGAAGCTGAGTGCGCGGATCCCGAGAGCTTAATACAAACCACCGCTTTCCCCGGCGTCTCCATTCTTACAAGTGGCAATGCTAAAGAAAACGTAACCAGGCTGTTACACTCCAGCCGCCTTGCCTCAGTCCTTCGCACGGCGCGCAGCGGATTCGACTTTGTTCTCATAGACGCTCCACCCCTACTTGGACTAGCAGATGCGCGGATCCTCGGCAAGTTTGCAGACGGTGTGATCTTTATCTGCCGTGCAGGCCGCACCAGTGGCGACGACCTAACAGAAGCGCGCAGACTTCTGGCTGAAGACGGCACTTATATCATCGGTACCATTTTGAATGACTATGACTCCCAGCGCGAAGGTTCCTCTCATTACAACAGTTATTTGAGCTATGTCGGCAAGACCTCGGCCTGATCCCTTCCCTGTTTATTGGCTGCAGTGTGTGAGTGAGCCGCAGCGGCATCCCCGTTATCGTTTGACTCGCTTTATGGAGAAGCAACGATGCGCCTCCGAAATCTTCATCTTTATCAAGTTTTGCGATTATTGGCTGATGCAATTGCAATTGCCGGCGCGTGGCGATTGACGGTCGCCATCCGCATCCTGCTTAATCCTGTAGCCTCTCAGCAGGTCAGCATCGTGGAAGCGACGTTCTGGGCGCCTTCTTTGTTGGTTGTCTTGGCTCTATGGACTGTGCTAGCTTGGAGGCTTGGTCACTACGGTGCACCAGAACAGCGGGGCTGGCATAGAAACCTGTTCTCTGTCGTCGACCAGAGTCTTCTAGCTAGCATGATTGTCGTGTCGGTCACTGTCTTTGATCGCAGCGTCGGGATCGAGGCATCGCGATCCTTCATGTTGCTCTTTGCTCCGACAAGTTTCGTCACACTTGCGTTGGCACGATTCGGCACGCTGTTATTGTGTCTCAAAACGGAAAACATATCGTTCCCACCTCTACGCGCCGCTCTGCTTGGAGATTGTCAGGTTGCCGCACAGTTGTTGGGCCAGATATCACCGGTTCGCGGAGATAGCATTTTCATGGGCTTGATCGTTCCCGAGGGCCAATCTACGACTGGAGGTCCCGAGACACTGCGTGTGCTGGGAACCACGACCCAACTTGCAGAAGTGATCAATCGCGAGCAAATTAGAGAGATCATCGTGCTAAATAGCTCCATGCCCCACACGGAGGTGGAGCGATGCGGCGTGGTGTGCAAGCGAATGGGCATGTCGATGAATTTTGCTTTTGACCTTGCAACGGGACCCGCTCGGATGAATCTTTCCACCTTCTATGGGTTCCCCATTCTGGAGATTGTGCCAATTAGTGTCTCGAAGACACAAGAACTGTTGAAGCGGGCGTTCGACGTACTTCTGGCCAGCATCGCCCTTGTAATAACGGCTCCGTTGATGTTGATAATCGCAGCCGCCATCAAACTGGACTCCGAAGGACCAGTGCTTTACCGCGCACCTCGCGTGGGCAAAGGTGGACGACATTTCATCTGTTTTAAATTCCGATCGATGTACACGGTCTCCGACCGCGTTCAAGTAACGACTGCTAACGAGAAAGACGGGCACATTTTCAAGATTAAGAATGACCCACGAGTCACACGGGTGGGCCATTGGCTACGCCGTCATAGTCTCGACGAGTTGCCGCAAATTTTCAATGTCCTGCTCAATGAGATGAGCATTGTGGGACCACGGCCCCTACCTGCGGTCGATCTTGACCCCGATGGCATGAGCCGGGCTTTTGCAGAGTGGGCTGAAGGTCGTGCATGTGTGCATCCTGGCATAACTGGCCTGTGGCAGATTCGAGGACGCAGTGAACTTCCATTCGAAGAGATGGTCCGTTTGGATTTGGAGTACACCCAAAATTGGTCTCTGTTGCTCGACATCAGAATCATCCTCGATACTCCCGCAATCGTGTTGAGAGGTACCGGGGCCTACTAGATTAGAAAGCTACTTCCACAGGAGAATCGCTGTGACGACTGCCACCCTTCTTGCGCCAATCGAGCTTAGGGCATTGTCCGACCGGCCGAAAGTTTCCGTTCTTATCTCTAACTACAACTACGATAAGTACATCAGCCAAGCAATCGAGAGCGTTCTCTCTCAGACCTATGAGAATTTTGAACTCATTATCTGTGACGACGGTTCAACAGATAACTCGAAGCAGATTATCGCCGAGTATTGTCGACGGGATTCGCGGATTCGTCTGATTGCAAAAGAGAATGGCGGCCAAGCTTCGGGTTTCAATGCGGCTTTCGCCGCGAGCGCGGGCGAACTAATTTGTTTTCTTGATTCAGACGACCTTTTCCGTCTGACGAAGCTCGCGTGGATGGTGGAGGCGCACCTGCATGCTCCGGACGCAGGTCTCGGCGTGCATCGCGTGCAGAGGGTTACCAAGCGAAGGCGGTCGCAAGGTGTTTGGCCGCTGGGATCAAGGCTTCCGGAAGGTTGGCAAGGCGAGCGGATGTTAAAAGATGGCGGCGCGTTGGGCTATATGCCTCCAACTTCGGGATTGAGTTTACATCGCACAGTGGCGGAACGTATCTTTCCGTTGCCGGAGAGCTTCAGGATCTGTGCGGATCAGGTAATCATCCGCTTCGCTCCGCTGCTGACATCGGTCTTGCGGAGGCAGGAGGTGTTGGCTGAATACCGGCTGCATGGCGCAAATAGCTATGAGAGATCGAGGATGACCACTGAATCCATCTTGCGGGAGATCACAATGTGTCAGAATCTATGGATTGCGCAACGTGATTTCCTCGAATCCCTCGAGCCCACTCTGGCTCCGCAACTACAGCCCCTGGAAGATAGTTCTTACATCTTATATCTCGAGTATCTTCACGCGCGCCTTTCCCGATCACCTTCAACACCGCTATACCACCAGCGCTATATACGTGATATGCAGGCTAATCCGGACGCCCGGATGCTATGGTTTTGGAAGAATTCGATCTACTTTCCATCATTCATATTCGAAGACATGATTAATCTCATGAACCGGCAGAGTTTCTTGAAAGAGATCCTCGCAAGACTCCGCGGTCTCGCCTGATGATCATCTACATAAGACGACCTAAGCCTTTCACTGTAATTCTTGCTTCCTACCTCTACACACAGGAGGTTTTCAATGCCTTCATTACCAATGTTGACAGTGGGTATGCCCGTTTATAACGCTGATCGCTTTCTTGCCAAGTCGTTGGATTCTATCCTTAGACAGACCTTCACCGACTTCGAACTGCTGATATCGGACAATGCTTCAACCGATCGTACTGAGGAGATCTGCCGCCAATATGCTTCCCGAGATAAACGTATCCGGTATTTCAGGAATGAAAAGAATATGGGAGCTGGGTGGAATTTCCGACGCGTATATTCGCAAGCGACCGGTAGATATTACAAGCAGGCGGCCCATGATGACTTCCTGGAACCTACGTTTCTTGAGGAATGTATTACGGCGCTAGAGGCCAATCCCGCCTTGGTGCTGGCGCATGCTCGCACCAAGGTTGTGTCACCGATGGGTGAGTTAGTCGAATATTACAACTTACCTCTCCGGTTCGATTCACCAGACCCTCTGGTCCGCTGGCATGATCTTCTGCTGCATGATCACATGTGCTTTCAAATCTTCGGTGTCTTCCGACTTGAGGCACTTCGTCAGTGCCCACCGCAGGGCAGCTATGTCAATTCCGACGGCGTGCTTTTGGCGCAGGTGGGTTTCCTTGGTCGCTTCTGGGAGTCGGATAAGTTTCTGTTCATCAGCACCCGTCACGAGAACCAATCGATGCAAACAATACCTATTCGCCTTAAATCTGAGGGGTTTCGATTGATACGGCGCCATGGCACTTTACCGTGTCCGGAGTGGTGGGACCCGGAAAAGAGTCATGCAGTTAATTTTCCGGAGCTTCGCCAACTTTACGAATACGCTGCCACGGTGAAGCGAGCTCCGCTTTCTTTCGTGCAAAAGCTCCATGCATACTCCCTTTTGTTTCCTTGGACCAAAAAGCACTTCCGCCGCATAATGAAAGATTTACTAATAGCAGCTGACCAAATCATCTTCAATTACCAGAACCGGAGCGCGACGCGGCGACTCGAAACACTAGGTCTGGGAGCACATGTGAAATCAGATATGGAACTCACAACGCAGGCTCAAGGAGGCAAAACGGTATGAGAGTCGCCATCCTAGCAGGAGGGCTGGGATCACGCCTGGCCGAAGAAACTGATGTGCGCCCCAAGCCAATGGTGGAGATCGGTGGCAAACCTATCCTTTGGCACATCATGATGCACTATGGTCACTACGGTTTTAATGACTTCGTCATCGGCCTCGGCTACCGGGGCGAGGTCATCAAGAAATACATGCTCGATTACTGTTCACTCAATCATGACCTGACAGTCTTCACGGCAACCGGGAAAGTAAAAATGGGAAGCTCTCCAGTGGAAGACTGGACGGTTGACCTCATCGATACCGGCATAAAGACGCAAACCGGTGGGCGAATCAAGCGGCTCGCTCCGTTTATGGGCAAAGGTACCTTCATGCTGACGTGGGGCGACGGCGTTTCCAATCTGAATATTAATGAACTGTTGGCGTTTCATCGCCGACACGGCAAGCTGGCAACGCTCACGGCGGTGCGGCCGACGGCCCGTTTTGGACACCTTGAAATGCTTGGAGACCAGATCGTCGAGTTTTCCGAGAAACCGCAAACCAAAGAAGGCTGGATCAACGGTGCATTCTTCGTGCTTGAACCTGAAGTCTTCGATTACATTGATGGCGACAGCACGCATTGGGAGAAGGAGCCGCTCGAGCGGCTCGCCCGAGATGGCCAACTCATGGCTTATCGCCACTCGGACTTCTGGCAATGCATGGATACCCTCCGCGAAAAAATGTACTTGGAAAGTTTGTGGGCAGACGGTCACGCACCTTGGAAAATCTGGGAGGAAAAAGATGCGCGTATTAGTGACGGGGCACGAAGGCTATATCGGAACGGTACTGGTACCTCTGCTGCTCTCAGCAGGGCATGAGGTTGTTGGTCTTGATTCCAACTTATTCGGGCGGTGCACCTTCTACGATGGAGTTCCTGCTATACCTTCCATCCAGAAGGACGTGCGTGATGTTGGTCTCGCAGAGCTAGACGGCTTCGATGGAATCGTCCATCTGGCTGGTCTATCTAATGATCCGCTCGGCGACCTCAATCCCGAGTTGACGTATGAGATCAATCACATCGCGTCTGTCCGACTTGCGCAGTTTGCCAAGCAAGCGGGCATTCAACGTTTTGTCTTTTCATCGTCCTGCAGTAATTATGGGGCCGCAGGCGGGGCCGATATGTTGACCGAAGAATCTCCGTTTAATCCTGTTACTCCTTATGGGATTTCAAAGGTTCGTGTCGAGCAGGATGTATCGAAGCTCGCGGACGATCGTTTCAGTCCGACTTTCCTGCGCAATGCTACCGCATTCGGTGTCTCTCCCAGGTTACGATTTGATCTTGTATTGAACAACCTCGTGGCATGGGCGTACGCTACCGGCCGCGTTCATATCAAGAGTGATGGCACCGCCTGGCGACCAATCGTTCATATAGAAGATATCTCTCGGGCCTTTCTAGCGGTTTTGGAAGCACCAATCGACATCGTACACAATCAAGCATTTAATGTGGGTCGCACTGAAGACAACTATCAGATTCGCGATCTCGCAGACGTTGTGAAGGCTACTGTCCCGAACACGACGATCGAATACGCAAGCGCCGGGACTGCAGATCAACGCTGTTACCGCGTCGACTGCTCCAAGATACGTCGTATGCTCCCTGCTTTTCAGCCACAATGGGATGCACGCAAAGGAGCGCTCGAACTCTACGAAACCTTCCGCACTACAAATCTAACGGTTGATGACTTTGAGGGCGAGCGTTATAAACGCATCGCCCATATTCAGAAGCTCCTGGCTAACAATGAACTCGACCCAACTCTGCGCTGGGTGGAGCAACAAGGATCGGCAACCAGCGAGGCAGCCTAGTCATGGCAAATACTACTTTTCGTTGCCGAGCATGTGCATCTCCATATGCGATTCCTATTATTTCGTTTGGTCGAACACCTCTCGCGGACAGTTTGCTTACCCAGGGAGAATTGGAGGCACCTGAGATTACTGCACCGCTTGATCTGGTCTTCTGCCCTGATTGCTCCCTGGTGCAGATTACAGAGACCGTGCCACCTGAGATTCTCTTTTGCCGTTCATATCCTTATTTCTCATCCGTGTCCAAGAGTCTCAGCGAGCACTTCGCGGCCAGTGCCAATTCAATCATCGAGAGGCACGGCTTGAACAGTCATAGCCTTGTGGTGGAAGCTGCTTCGAATGACGGTTGCATGCTTCGCAACTTCGCGGCTAAGAAGATTCCAGTCCTCGGCATTGATCCCGCAGAAGGGCCAGTAATCAAGGCGCAACAGCAGGGAATCACAAGTATGTGTGCGTTCTTCACTGAGGATCTCGCCAGGGACCTGAAGGCGCAAGGCAAACAGGCAGACATATTCCTCGCAAACAACGTGCTCGCCCACGTCGCTGATCTTAATGGTTTCGTCGAGGGCTTTCGCACACTGCTCAAGTCGTCTGGGGTCGCTGTTATCGAGTGCCCATATATCGTCGATCTGATCGAGAAGTGTGAATTCGACACCATCTATCATCAGCACCTTTGCTATTTTTCAGTAACCTCGCTCCTTCGTCTTTTCGAAAGGCATAATCTGTGCCTCGCAGATGTCGAGCGCACGTCAATCCACGGCGGCTCGCTACGCCTGTTTGTACAGCATTATGGTCATCCTAGTGAACGCGTAATGGCTCTACTCGATGAAGAACAGAAAATGGGTCTCGACAGAATCCAGTTTTACCAGAGTTTCGCATCACGTGTGGAAGGTGTCCGCGATAGTTTAGTCAAGATGCTCAAGGAACTGAAAGAATCCGGTAAGAGGATTGCTGGCTACGCTGCAGCCGCCAAGGCTACCACTCTACTTTCATTCTGCGATATTGATAACTCTATTCTCGACTATATTGTCGATCTGAATGAATTCAAGCAGGGCCGCTACATGCCAGGCAACCACTTACCCATATATTCGCCCAACAGGCTACAAGAAAATCCGCCAGACTACCTGCTAGTGCTCGCCTGGAACTTCGCATCAGAAATCATGTATCAGCAACGACGCTACAAAGAAGCTGGGGGCAAATTTATCGTTCCAATTCCGTCACCTGCAATTGTTTAGGAGGATTTTGTATATGAACAATACCGTATATGTAGATGCAAAAATGACGGATGATCAGCGCCGCGACCATCTGTATGACGGACAGTTATTTGTCTATCCTCCAAAGGAAACGGCTCTACAGTTCACTGAGTTCGCCCGCGAAATGATCTGTGAAGGCTTCAACTGTTCCGATCCGACATTAGCACAGTTCGATATGCCGGTAGAGGAGTTCGTTAAGATCTTCGCACCTATGAAGCCCGCCTTCATCCATCACGACAAAACAAAGAAGTTAATTCAGGAGATGCTACTCGATTTCGGCTGTGACATGGACAATACGTATCTGGACGTGCCGCGACTACGCGCCGTCACGTCAGACGCTTATCTGACGTCTGGCGTTGGCTATGCCCATCATCTGCATCGTGACACCTGGTACTCAGCTCCAATGTGTCAGATCAATTGGTGGCTCCCTATTTTCCCCATGACTTCAGAGAGTTCCATGGCATTTCATCCTAACTATTGGAGCCAGCCTGTTGCCAACGGATCGGCAGATTTCAACTATTACGAATGGAACAGTACAAGTCGCGCGACCGCCGCACAGCATATCAAGAGCGATACGCGGCCCCAGCCCAAGCCTCTAGAATCGATCGCACTCGATCCGCAGATTCGACTTGTAACGCAGCCTGGGGGAGCCATTCTTTTTTCTGCGGCTCAAATGCACTCTACAGTGCCAAACACGTCTGGACGCACTCGCTTCAGTATCGATTTCCGGACCGTGCATCTGGGTGATCTTCGCGAGCGGAAAGCAGCTGTGAATATCGACTCTAGACCACTGGGCACTTCTCTGCGTGACTTCATGCGCGGTAGTGATCTCACGCGACTGCCTGACGACATCATTGCCCTGTATGACAACGCCGTTGTCAAAGAAGGTGTGCTGATATACGCGCCCGAGCAGACGGTAACAGCCGTTCCGTAGAGGTTGTATTTGTGTCATTGGCTGTGCTCTGCGCCACCTTCGTTCTCTTTCAATCCTCGATGTTGAAGGGAGCCACGATGAATTTAAGACTCGGGTCTGTCATCGACCATCTCTCCGCAGCCCCCAGTGGCAGCCCAATTAAATGGCTGCTACGCACGCCTTTAAACTTAATTCCGGCTGGCCTCAAGATCACTGTCATGCGTGGGCCGCTTCAAGGAAAAGGATGGATCGTGGGATCAAGTACCCATGCCTGCTGGTACGGAACCTACGAACCGGAAGAATCACGGCTGATGAAACAAAGACTTCAACCTGGAGATGTCTTCTACGACATCGGTGCGCAAGCGGGTTACCACACTATGTATGCTTCAGCGCTCGTGGGACCCTCTGGTCGCGTCTTCGCATTCGAACCTGCGCCCTCCAATCTCACGCACCTCAAACAGCATCTGCTGATGAACCATCTGACCAACACAGTGGTGGTAGATGCAGCGGTTTCCGACACGACCGGCGTTTCTCATTTCGATTGTGCAGATAGCTCGGTCGCCGGGCATCTCTCGTCCGCAGGAACATTGGAAGTCCGTACCATCAGCCTTGATACGGAGATCGACTCTGGAGCTTTGCCGGAGCCCGATTACATCAAAATCGACGCTGAGGGTGCAGAGTTGAAAATCTTGGAAGGGGCTCGGAAAATGCTCAGACGAAGACATCCAACTCTCTCTCTGGAGACGCACCAATGGATTTCCCAGTTCTCCACAATTCGTCAGGACTGCAAACGTCTTCTTGTAGAGCTTGGGTATCAACTTTCGGAAGCAAATCCTGACGTAAAGCACAGTGACACACATCTACTTGCGTACAGGCCAACTTCAGATTGCCTCTAGGAGTCGCTGAGTTAATCTCAATTTCGCACTCAACTGAGAGTAATCAAGCCGCTTGACCCATCCTTCACATTGACGAGGTCCTACCTATGGAACAGATCTCCTCTTGTCCAAACTGCACGAAGAAATCTGTCGAGATCTTCTATACTGTTGATCCGGTACCGGTCCACAGCGTCATGCTTGTATCTACGCGTGAGGAGGCGTTGCACTTTCCGGCCGGTAAGATCACGTTGGGGTTTTGCAATGCCTGTGGGTTCATCACCAACACGTCATTCGAAGAATCCAAGATGAATTATTCACCGAAGTGCGAGGAGACGCAGGGCTTTTCCCCTACATTTCAATGCTTCCATGACCGCTTAGCGAAAGACCTGATCGAGCGATACGGATTGCGTGATAAGTCTGTGTTAGAGATCGGTTGTGGCAAAGGCGAATTCATCTCGATGCTTTGCGCGATGGGCGGAAATCGCGGCATCGGTTTTGATCCAGCATTCGTGCCACAGCGACGGCCGGTGCAGGGAGGGGACGCGGTTGAATTTATAGAGGACTTTTACTCTGAAAAGTATGTGCACATTAAAGCTGACTTCATTGCATGCAAGATGACGCTTGAGCACATCCCAGACACACACCAATTTGTGAGTATGGTTCGCCGTGCTGTCGGCGAGAATTTCGACACTATAGTATTTTTTCAAGTCCCAGACATGAGCCGAGTGCTCAAAGATGTCGCGTTTTGGGATGTTTATCACGAACACTGTTCCTATTTCACGGCCAGTGCATTACGAAATCTCTTCGTTACGTCAGGATTTGATGTGGTTGATGTCTGGACGGATTACGACGATCAATATCTGATGATTACTGCTCGGCCGACGAAACGGCTACTTAGCGATGCGAATTCGCTAATTCCACCTTCCAGAACGGAGGTCAATGCGGTTCGCAGTTTCACGTGCGAGGCAGAACGCCGCATCCATCTGTGGCAACATGCAGTGAATCATCTGAAGCAAGAAGGCCAGCACGTTGTTATCTGGGGATCAGGGTCAAAGGGTGTCGCTTTCCTCTCCGCGTTAGGGGCACATGTGGACGATGGCTGCATCGAATATGCTGTGGACATCAACCCCTACCGCAAGGGTTGCTTCATGCCCGGCACAGCTCAGGAGATTGTAGAGCCGGCATTCCTATCAGCCTATCGGCCTGAGGTCGTAATCGCCATGAATTCTATCTATATCCCAGAGATCGGGGCTGATCTCAAACGCCATGGAATTCGTGCCACAGTGATGCCGATAGAAGCTATCGAGGCACCAGTCTAGCGAAAGGCGTGGAAAGATCATCGGCGAACGATCTAGTTCCAAGCGGCTCAGGAGTTCGCGCGCAGACGCTTAGGACAAATGGCGAAATGGTTGATGACTTTCTCATTCAACAAGGGAAACTCGCTGCATGTATTGAATGCCCCGCCCCCCAGCAGCAACCGCTTCGCTGGAGATTGTGAAGCATGTCGTTGCACAAATTCCACAAGCCGCACGTTCAACGTTGTTGTCGCATTTCAAGCATAGGGCGCGCTCACGATAGGACTCGAGGCATGCGTATTGCCATCTTCGATTACAAGATCATACCTGGCAATCCGAGCGGAAATTGCCACCTCACACTGCTGCGCTCACTTTCGAAGGAACACAGGTTCACCGTCTTCTCGGTGGAGTTTGAGAATCCTGATCCGCAAGCAATTACTTGGATTCGCGTGCCTGCACCCACACGACCGCTGGCCCTACTGTTCGTGGCATTTCATCTGCTTGCTCCATTAATGTACATCTTGTACAAGATCCGCACCGGAGAGCGTTTTGATCTCGTACAGTCAGTAGAAAGCGACCTGTGCTTCGGGAGTATTGTCTACTCTCACTTTTCACATACGACCTACCTCCGCCACCATATGACAACTCGTCGTGGATTGCGCGGGATGTTGCGTTGGATCGATAACTGGCTCCATGCACGCGCAGAGCGCTTTCGCTACTCCGCTGCCGAGCTCATAGTGACTCCCTCTACGGGCCTCGCTGAGGAATTGAAACGCGATTTTCGGGTCGCGCCAGAGAGAGTGAACGTGATCGCAAATCCAATTCCCGTCAAACGCATGGAGCGTCCCGAGAATTTCAATCGGGAAAATTTTCGACATCAACTCGGGTTTTCTTCTTCAGACTTTGTGCTTGTGTTTTCTGCTCTGGGTCAATTCGACCGTAAAGGTCTGCCACTCATCTTCGAGTCTCTGGAAACGCCCAGCCAAGCGCAGACAAAATTGTTGGTCGTCGGTGGCGAACCCGATCTAATCGCAGAATATAGGCGACGGGCGGATGTGATGGGACTTGAAGATCGCATCTACTTTGCAGGAATGCAGTCCGACGTGCGTCCATTCCTCTGGAGTGGAGATGCGTTTATCCTTCCCTCAGCCTATGAATCTTTCTCCCTTGTAACATACGAGGCCGCGGCAGCTGGACTTCCCATTCTCGCTCCACCTCTAAATGGAATACGCGATCTGCTGCGGGACGGAGAAAATGGCTTTTTAGTAACTCGCAGCAAGTCTTCTATAACCTCTGCTCTGGAACGCATTACAACCCTTCCCGAAGAAGAACTCAAATCGATGGGACACAATGCTCAGCGGTCCGCAGGGAGTTTTTCGGAAGAACGTTTTGTCAACGCATGGCGGAACCTTTATGACAACTTGAAAGATTATCTAGCGATACAACAACAGCTCAAACAGCGGCTGCTCGAGCACTAGGCGGCTGCACACTGTTGCCGTGTGGTGCTCCGTCGGACTTCTAGCCTGGCGAGGTCATATGCGGCCAGACTATTTTACGGAGCTGAATTTCTCGCCAATGAAAATTTTCTTGTGGCACTATCTTTGTCTCTGTCACGCTTTCTCTAGAAGTGCTTGATCTTTCACAAATGCAGGGTTGATGGAAGGAATGGCTGGCGCGCGGTGCACCGGCGCCATACGTGGTGATCACATGTACAGCCCACATGACAGCGTGACAGCGCCTTCGTCGCTCGAAACGAGGGCTGCTTTGAAAGTGCTCCTTGTTCATAACTCCTACCGACAACCCGGCGGAGAAGACCAGGTCGTTGACGCCGAGGCGAATCTACTTCGATCCCATGGACACGAGGTTCTTCTGTACGAAGCAACCAACGCAAATATCCACAATCGTCTTGCGGTACTGGGCCAAGTGGTGTGGAATCAGACGAGCTTTCGTGAACTGCGTGCCCTTATCCAACGAACTCGGCCAGATGTAGTTCACGTGCACAACACTTTTCCAGTAATCTCCCCAGCGGTGCTTTACGCGGCCACGGAGGAACGTGTTCCGGTCGTACATACGCTCCATAACTACAGACTCCTTTGCCCGGCAGCGATTTTCTACAGAGATGGACAAGTTTGCGAAGAGTGCGTGCACAGTCGAAACTTCCTGCCCGCGGTGGTTCACGCCTGTTACCGCCGCAGCCACCTAATAACCGCAGCCGCAGCGGTCTCGCTCACAGCGCATCGTCTTGCGCGTTCGTGGCAACGGCATGTTGCTGCCTACATCGCACTCACTGAGTTTGCGCGGCAAAAATTCCTTGAGAACGGCTTCGATTCTTGCAAAATGCACGTGAAACCAAACTTCATTCGACTCGATCCCGGCATCGGATCCGGGAATGGTGGTTATGCGCTTTTTGTGGGCCGGTTGACTGAAGAGAAAGGCATTGTCACCTTGCTCAGAGCGTGGAAGCAACTCGGAGATGGATTTCAGCTTGAGATCATTGGCGAAGGTCCTCTTTCTTCAGATGTCATGGCCGCGCAACTTACCATGTCCAACCTTCGCTGGCATGGTTGGCTCCCCAAAGACCAGGTACTGGCGCGAATGCAACGCGCCAAGATGTTGATAATCCCCTCCGAGTGGTACGAAGGTTTTCCGGTTACTCTTCTTGAGGCATTTGCAACCGGCCTGCCAGCGCTCGTTAGCCGCATCGGGAGTCTGGCCGGCTTGGTTGAGGAGGAAAAAACCGGTGTGCAGTTTGAAACAGGAAATGCCGCTGAGCTTGCCGACAAGGTTCGCTTTTTATTCACAAACCCTGATTTGCTTTGGCAGATGCGTAGAGCCTGCCGCGAAGAATACGAAAAGAAATATACAGCCGAAGCCAACTATGCTATTTTGACTGGCATATACGGTACGGCATTGAACACCCAGTGCGTGTCATCCAGCCCTTTTACTCGAGGCCAGGGTCCTTCAATCAAATCAGAAAGAACAGGCAAAACGAAGGTTGTTGTGTCTGCGCTTTGATCTACATGGATCGAAGAACGTTGTGGATCCTGCAAATTCAATTCGGCAAAAGGAGTTCCTCTACTTTTGCCGGGATTGGAGACCAAATGGAACACCGTATTCTGAACGGTTGGAAAGAAATTAGTTCCCACATCGAACGAGGTGCGCGGACAGCGCAGCGTTGGGAGTTGCGGTTTGGTATGCCTGTCCACAGGCCTGCCAACAACCGTCGAACGGCAGTTGTGGCTTTCGCCGACGAGTTGGATGTATGGCTCCTCCGAGATTCCAACGCACTAAATGGGGGCTCGCAGAGTGTGAGTGATGAGATCAATCCCGCCAATCTGCAAGAAATTCTCCTCCGCCTGCAATTCGAGACCAAAGCGCTCGCAACAAAGTTGCTACACCTGGAGCGGCAACTTCACGAGACTACTAATTCCAACAACAAGGCGTCTCCACTGGGAAACGGTTCGCCAGAGGCGAGCCCATAAGATGGCCCTTGCGGCGCGTTGAAATCCCAATCCATTGACTGGGATAGCTCACCTTCACTTATAGGTCACCTCAACGCACTTCGTTTTCGTCTCTTTTGTTTGACCGCAATGCGATGTTCTATGTTCTCAAACGACATGTTGTTTGATGTGAATATCTTCCAGCGGAGATTGTCGTAGAAAAGCTTTAGGAGTAGTGAGAGCAGGCTATGCACGCGAGTAGTAGATCCTCCGAGTTCGAAAAGATTTGGCCTTCGACGTCGATGGCGCGACGCACACTTGTTGACCAGGCAGCCGCTCAAGTAGCGGCTGCTCTTTTCTCCATCGGGTATGCTTGGCCCAGTTCGCAGATTTTTGGCCGCACTGTTCTCGCTGGCAAAAATGCGAGGGAGATCGCCTTGACCTTCGATGATGGACCGAACGATCCTTATACTCTACGATTGCTTGACATTCTCGCCCAACACGATGTTCGTGCCACGTTCTTTCTCATCGGACGGTTTGTCCGGCAGCGGCCCCAGATCGCGCGTCAGATACGAGATTCTGGGCACCTGCTCGGCAATCACACCATGACCCATCCAGTCCTCCTCGGACTGTCCCCGATGGAAATACGTGAGCAGTTAGCCGGATGTAATGCCTCGATTGAGGACGCGACGGGTGAGCCAGTACGGTTCTTCCGCCCTCCACATGGCGCGCGGTGCCAGAGGGTTCTGCATACGGCAGCCGAGTTGGGATTGATACCAGTGATGTGGAACGTAACGGGTCGTGACTGGACCCCGTTGCAACCGGAACAGATTCTCCGCCGTGTAGCGCAGAAAGTGCGCATAAACCAAAAACGGAAGAAGGGGAGCAATATCCTTCTGCACGACGGAGGACAGGCTCACTTTGGAGTGGACCGAGGCCCAACGCTTGAGGCTACGAAGAGGATGCTGGAATCATGGCCTCAAGGGGAGCATGAGTTCGTCACGATAGAGAAATGGGTGAGCGAGGCGTCGCCGCCTACTGTTAGGTTCTAGGGAAATCCGCTTAGGAATTCTGTCCCAAAGGTTTTCTCATATCTTCGAAGTGTCGATGTGCGGAAGATGCAGGAAAACAGCTCCCTAGGTTTCGCTCAATATAACCTGCGGTTGTTTTTGCATAACCCAGTGGAGAGATGTGTGGTTCAGCACGAAGGAGCGTGCTTGCAACGTCAATTTTCTGGCTAGTTGGAGGAAGGCCTTCTGAAGATGCGTTAGCCGGTTCTGGAGCAACAAGCAGCCCTACCAGGCTGGATAGCAACCTCACTTTAGCAATGCAATCTATAGGAAGCCGCGGTCAGACAAGACTGTATGGGACTGGGATGCGAACACAGATCAGATTCCACGCGATCCATCCGCTGGAGACCGAACCGATTTCATCCATCCACGGATGGTCGAGGTTGGTGTTCTTCATGATGCTCGGCTCTTTTTTTGGACGCGCATTCTATTATCTCGGCATTCCGCCAGCCAAGATTTTCATTGGCGATATAGTCTTATTCCTATTTTTCTTACTTCGCCCCAGAGCACTCCTCGACCGCTGGATGACTGCTCTGACCGTACGTAGCGTATTCGGTCCGTTTGCATGGTCGCTGTTGCTGTCCATCCTGTTCGGCATGTTTGAGGTACTCCATGGGCTCTATTCCGACTACCCTCCTCTTACTGCCCTCCAAAATCTCGCCTTCAATATTTATCCAGTCTATTTTTTTCTCGGTCTATGGGTGGGCACCGAACACCCAACTCTGTATCGTAAGTTAATCCGATGCTACGCATGGATGCTCGCGATCTATGGCCCCGCTTACCTATTGTTCTTGGATCACGTTAAACTAACGATGCCAGGTAGCGACGTTCTGATCTTCAACCAGGTCGGCGGAGGCGGATTTATCATTCTGGCTCTCCTAGCTCTTGAACGGAAACCATTGCGTTATTGGCTGCCGATGATGGTTGGCGCATTCATGACGCTGGCCATCCAGGAACGAGAGGAATGGATAAGCACGGCTGTTGCTTTCTCGGTCTGGGGCCTCCTGGAACGGAAGACGGGGAAGGTTCTATCTGTAGGCGCTCTGATGTTAATACTACTGTCGGTAGGATTTATCGCCGATGTTGATCTTCCCGGCCCTGCGGCAAGAGGCGGAAGAATCTCTTCCAGCGAGATCGCGGCTCGCGGCCTATCGGCGGTTAGCCCAGAGCTAGCGCAGGAGTACACGGACTCCAGAAACATCGGAATGTATGCTGGCACTATTACCTGGCGTACCCGGTGGTGGAGTGCGATCTGGAACTCTGTGCATGAGTCCTTCCCAAAAGCCCTCATTGGCAATGGTTATGGATTTCCGTTGAAGGATCTCGTGCCATATCTCAAGGGCATGGACATCCGAACGCCTCATAGTATCTTTTTCTTTGCGCTTGGATATTCAGGCTGGATCGGCGTCTTTTTGTTCTTATCGCTCCAAGCCTCTATCCTCGCCATATTGTGGCGTGTATATAGGCTGACCGGGCAATCCTATGGCTTAGCAATTTGGATTGCCACATTGACCGCTTCCCTTTTTGGCAACTCTTTCGAGTCTCCCATGGGATCGATCCCGAATTACATGGCCATCGGTTTGATCATCGGTCCGATCCTGTGCGGCAAAATCACAGTCCTTGCGCCACATTCCTCGCATCGACCGACGGTTGAACCAAGCTTGGCGGCACAGCTCTCTGCCTTGTGAAGCATCCGATATGTCACACGGAAAGAAAGAACAGTCGTTTTCGTCGATTCGGTTCGAGCTCGTTGTCCCTAAAGGATTGCGATCGGCGCCGAGCGATAAGAATAGTAAATCTTTGAGATTATGAAGATACTCATCATAGGACACCCTTGCGGTCCGGGGCTAGGATCTGAGCCGGCAAACACTTGGAATTGGGCGTGGCATCTGTCGCGCACAAACCAGGTCTGGGTCATCGCTCATCCCGAGTATAAAGAGCGTGTAGACAGGTTTCTAGAATCGGAGCCGAATGATAACCTCGAATTTCATTGGGTCACTATCGATAGTCGCTTCGATCGTTGGGTTCCGGGTCAAGGTCAAGAAAAAGGCATCCGGCTCCATTATTGGCTTTGGTTGAGCGAAGCTTACGAGAAGGCTGCTGTTCTCAATAAAGAGGTGAGGTTCGATCTCGCCCATCACGTTAGCTGGACCACGATGGCGATTTCCCCTCCCTTCTGGAAACTGCCTGTGCGGTCTCTTTGGGGACCAGTTGGCGGCGGGCAGATCTTTCCGTCGGCGTTGACTTCACTCCTTCACGAAAAGCGACTTAAGGAGCAGCTTAGAAGCCTATATGTAAGCATGCTCCCCTTTTCCCCAAGGCTGCGAAAGACCCTTGCTAATGTGGGTATGGTCCTGGCTGCTAATTTCGAGACAAAAAGCCTGTTGAAGAGGGCCGGCGCCTCTGGTGTGGAGCTGTTTTTGGATTGCGGTGTCGACGGACAACCAATTATGCCAACGAGGCACTCAACAGGAGAGCAGGTCACCCTACTCTGGGCAGGACGACTTGAACCGACAAAAGGATTGGTGGTAGCTATTCGAGCGTTAGCGAAATGTAAAAATGTTCAAACTCGCTTGCTCGTGGCTGGCTCCGGAACTGAACGCGCTAGAATGGAGGACCTCACACGGGAACTGAGCTTGACAGATCGCGTCGAGTTCCTGGGACGCATCCCGCATGAAGATATGTCGGCGCTGTTTCAACGTTGCGATGCATTCGTGTTCACCTCGATGCGTGACACTTCTGGCGCGGTCGTCCTGGAAGCCATGGCACACGGACTCCCGATTATTACTCTCAATCATCAGGGTATGCGAGCGTTTATACTTGACGACGCCGCCGTCAAGATTCCCGTCACAACTCCCGAACAAATCATCAGGGACTTCGCACTTGCCATCGACACTCTCGTATCGAATCCAGACTCCATGCGTAAGATGTCGAAAGCTTCGTCTGCCTTCGCAAACGAGCAAACATGGCCGCGCCGGGCTGAGATGATGAACACTCTTTATGGCGAGCTCATAAAGGGGGTTACAACTCATACAGTCGTATGAGTTTTCAATTTTTTTTGAAACGCGACTATACTACTGCCTCAAAACTGAAGGGTTTCAATTGATACGGCACCATGGCACTCTTTCCGTGCCCAGAGTGGTGGTTCAGTCAAGGAGCCGGGCAGTCACCTTTTCGGAGCTTCGTCAGTTTAGGGATACATTTCTTCCGTGAAGCGATAGTGACTTGGCATTTTCCAGCTTATTTCGTTGTACGAAGGCTGTTTTGAGGCTTAGCTTCCGGTGGGGCACAAGTCAAGCTGGCGGAAGTAGTGTTGCCCGATACCACTGTCCCTGGTCTGGGACTACTTTCATGGGAGACAAAGCCTTTGCCATTGCCCGAAACTGCAGCCTGATTCGGCGAATGTGCAGCCATAGCCGGGCCACAGATATAGTTATTCGTAATGCTCATATTCGTGGCATTGCCGATCGCGAAGCCCCACTCCCAGTAGCCTTCAATAATATTGTTATATGCGCGCGTGTTAATTCCCGCTATCTCGACCGCATAGGGAACATAGCCAGGCTTGTTGTTATTTGCGTTGATGACGTTGTCATGGACGATCATATTCTGTCCGGCAGTAAGCGAAAAACCAAACGTATATGCCCATGGAAGTAAAGCATTTGAGTAGTGGTTATATGCTACTTCCAACCCACTTGGATTCGTATTCGTCCCGAGAATCTCGATGGCCATCCGGTGTATTCCAGAGAAAACGTTGTAATTGATCTTTCCTCCAGCACCGTCATATTCATCGCTATTACTGATGGATATACCGATACCTTCATATACCGTATTGAAGCTATTGTGCGTGATCGTTAAGTTGTGGAACCCGTATAAACCAATTCCTCCAGCACCCAGTTTATCTTGATATTGTGAGTTGCAGGTCTGTCCGATGTTTTGGAATGCGTTGTAAGAAATATCGGAATCATTTAGACCTCCCGCGACAAAGATTGCAGTCGTTTGAGAAGCGACTGATCCACAGTCTATGTTCGTAAACACGTTATTATCAATGGTTGCGTTTGTAACTCGATTCTCCAAAAACAAGGGTCCATTGTCAAAAACAAGATATTCAATAGTCACACGTCTTCCACTGAAGTACATCAGTGGATATCTACCAGTGCCGACGAGACGTGCTGGCGCTCCGGAACGGGGACCTGTATAAGTTACGCCGGCCGCGAGACGAAGCGCCGCCCCATTGGAATTTGATCCATTGCTCGGTAAGTTATAAATTCCAGGAGCAAAATCAACGGTATCGCCGACTACGGCCCGGTTGATCTTTGATTGAATTTCCGGCGTCGACATTTTCGCGTTTACTTTGTAAACGGTGCCTTGCGCCGGAGGCATGAATAGTAGCGGCGCTAGCAAACAGGCGAAGAGTTGAAGTCGCGTCATAATGAATGCCTGACCCCGTTACCGTTGACAGATAATATAACTCATTTTTTCTTTTTTAGCTTCACGTTTTCTAATGGATTATCTTCGAGGCGAAATAAAGAACGGACTCCAATACAAACGCACGCCATATGCCCAAGCTAAGCATCCCATGCGATGTGGCTTTCCCGAACAATGTGTCGTGAGGTGTTATGTCATCCATGGATCAGACCGTCAACAGGACCGCCAATGAAGTTGAACCGCCTATCACACTAAGCATCATTACTATTGTGCGCAACGATTTGCCCGGGCTCACTACAAGTTGCGATTCGCTGGGACCTATCTTGGCGAGTGACATCGAGCACATCGTCGTCGATGGCAGTACGGATAGCGACGTACGAAACTTCTTGTCGCTTCGGCGCACAGGAAGACTTAAATGGATCAGCGGCCCCGATGACGGAATTTACGACGCGATGAATAAAGGCCTTGCCCTCGCGTCGGGAAGCTATGTATTGTTTTTGAACGCCGGTGACAGGTTTCAATCGCCGTTTCCCATGGCAAGACTGCGAACCTTAATTTCGCGATCTCAAGCAGAGGAAATCCCGCCACTGATCCTCGGATATTCGGCGGAAGTATACGGCAAACGGAAATATCTACGCCCAGGGCTTGGCAGGGAAACAGATGTATTTATGGCGCCAAGCCACCAAGCGACATTCTATCCACGCCATTTTATAAACACTAACCGATTTCGGTGTGACATGCCGGTAGGTGGCGACGGGGAATTCACAGCTCGAGGAATCTACTACTGTGGAGCAGTCTTCTTTCCGGCCGTCATTTGCGAGTTTTTGCTCGGCGGTGTTTCCACAAGCTACTCGAGGGTTAACGTTGTACTACGACGTCTGAAGGAAACTACATCGCCTGTTCAGCAGCTAAAGCTGCTCACTAAGTTGGTACTCTGGCGGGTTCTTCCACGAAAACTCTTCTACGATTTGATGGCCAGCTATAAGTACACACGCTTTACGGATGCCGCGGCGCTTCCCCTTCCAGCAGGCGAACTGCACATTCCTCGCTATGCAGATGCCATAGGATCTAACTGGAAGTTTGAACCTATGGGAGTTTTTCCGTCGGGAGCAGCAGAATATAGTCATGTGCCCACGGATCAAAGAAATTAGAAGTAATAGTGGATGGCCATTGGCACCTACAACGCATAAGAGGTGACCGTGCGATGTCAGGCATGCGTAACGACGGCGAGGGGACATCTCGAGTGCCTGTTGATAGCAGGTCTATGGACATGCAACGCAGAGCTTCATTGTACCGAGAGGCCAAAATTAGATATGAATCCCAAAATCAAGACAGTAATAAGGTCGGGTCTTTTTGCACTAGGTTTTCGTGTGACCGGACAAACCAAGTTCAAGGACATTCTTGATCTTATGAAAAAACTAAGGCCGCAAGATTGTGGAATAGATTTGATTAGGATCGGAAGTAGTGGCGATGGAGGATATCTGATCCCAGACGACCTCGAAGGACTCGAGTATTGCTTTTCTCCTGGAGTAAGTAATGTTGCAGATTTCGAGAATTACTTGGCAGATCTCCACATCAAGTCTTATCTTGCGGATTACTCTGTCACCTCGGCTCCGATCAATAGACCCGAGTTCACGTTTGACAGAAAGTTCCTAGGCTCATCTGATCAAGAAAATTATTTCACTCTCGCGTCCTGGAAGGCTAAGTATCTTAAGGACTACACCGGCGATCTGATCTTACAGATGGATATCGAAGGCTCCGAGTATGAAGTAATTCTAAGCTTGCCAGATAGCCTGCTCGATCAATTCAGGATAATGGTAATCGAATTTCACAATTTAGATAGGCTTTTCGATCCGTTTGCGTTTCGTCTCATTTCGTCGTGCTTCGAAAGACTGTGCGGATCATTCCATGTTGCGCACATTCATCCAAATGGCTACGACGGAAGCCTCCGATATGGCGATCTTGAAATTCCCAGAAGCATGGAATTCACTTTTCTCAATAAGAAGCGGGTGGGCCGGACAAAACCCCAGGTAGTTTTCCCACACAAGTTAGATATGGATAACATACCGGGAGTATCTTTGGCGCTGCCTAAATGTTGGTATTTGTAGGGTGCACACTAATTCCGAAGAATAAGAGGTGAGCTGGGCATTTGCCCAGCACACCTCTTTATTTGCTATCCTGCATGCCGCATCTATGGCGCGCAGATCAAAGCAGACGATGTTACATTGCCTGTAAACGTCCCCTCCACCGCGCTTCCTTGCCAAGAGATGAATCCACCTGCATTGCCCGCCACCGGATTACTCCCCGATGCCGGAGCTGCTGCTGCCATCGACGGCCCGCAGATATGATTGTTTGTGATGCTAATGTGGGTATTGGTGCCGATAGCAAAACCCCATCCCCAGTAGCCTTCTATAGTGTTGTTGTAAGCGGAAGAGTTGACGCCACCAATTTCGACGGCATAGGGAACATAGCCAGGCTGGTTGTTGTTTCCATTCAGGACGTTGTCATGAACGATCATATTCTGACCAGCCGTAAGCGACAGGCCAAATGTGTACGCCCATGGGAGAAGTGCGTTGGAATAGTTCGTGTAGGCGACTTCGAGACCGCTCGGATTGGTAGTAGTACCGAGCAGCTCGAGCGCCATGCGATGAATTCCGGTGAAGGTGTTGTAGTTGATGTGACCCCCTACACCGTCATACTGATCGCTATTGCTGATGACGATTGCAATTCCTTCATAAACTGTGTCGAAGGTATTGTGAGTAATGTTAAGGTTGTGGAAACCGTACATCTGAATCCCGCCCGCGCCTTGGGCATCCTGAAACTGCGAGTTGCAGGTCTGTCCGATATTTTTGAATGTGTTGTACGAAATATCGGAATCATTGAGCCCTCCCGCAACAAAGATGGCTGACGTTTGAGAGGCATTCACTCCGCAGTCGATGTTCTCAAAGGTGTTGTTGCCGACGGTTGCGTTCGCGACCCCATTTTCCAAAAATAAGGTCCCGTTGTCGAAGGTGAAATATTCAATGGTGATCGTTGTTCCAGAAAAGTACACCAGTGGATATCCACCAGTACCTACAAGATGGGCCGACGATCCAGAAGAAGGCCCTGTATAAATCCGCCCAGAGACCAGATTGAGTGCCGCTCCATTCGGGTTCGATCCGTTGCCAGCCAAGCTATAGGTTCCGGCCGCGAAAGCAATCGTAGCCCCAGTCGGACTTTCATTAATCTTACTTTGAATTTGACTCTGACTCATCGATGGATCGATCTGAATTGCATTGCCGGTCGTTGCTGAAACGTCGGCAGCCTGCGGCTGTGTGACAGCAGAGGCCGCCGCTGGCGTGACGGTGGGCGTCGCTGATGGTGTTGCTGATGTTGATGTTGATGTTGGTGTTGGTGTTGGTGTTGGTGTTGATGATGTTGTTGTTGGCGTTGATGTTCCTTCGGAGGTTCCGCTCGTATTGACTGCGCCGGGTGCCTTGCC